>JGI24159J19872_10000894_pt1 | contig 30310 bp, 14 predicted proteins | sample Ectturendosymbi4_FD_19872 | JGI IMG/M metagenome (IMG submission 19872)
CAATCGGTGGAGGAGCTATGGCATTGGTAAGGCAACCGAAAACTGCTGGTTATAGGCTGAAATCTAGGTACAAATATATTGTATGCCAGCTCTCAAAAGTGTTAAGTGAGCTATTTGCTGCTTTTTTGTCATACTATCAGCCACAAATGTGTTACCAAAACCTAGTCCTTGTTAGATGAAGTGATACAAGAAAGTGTGCCGTAAAGTTGTGTCACTTGGTATAAATTAGATTGGAACCTTGTTTAAAAATTTGGCACCTACACGATTTGAAAGGCACTTAATGGTTTCAGCAAGCATGCACATATATCTTCCAGAAACCTCGGCTAGACACCCATTAGAAAAAACAAATATGAGCAATGGTCTTGGCCTTGGTTAACAGTTGTGTCTTGCTGACAAGCCCAGTCTGAAAATCTGTTCAAACATATGATTATTATAGGGAACTCAAGTTTTCAACTAACTTCATTCCACGGGTGAAACAAGCAAGGAATCTGTTGCAATTTTTTAATAGGAAATCAATTTCATGTAACACTGCATCATCAGTCCTTACATCTGCAAGAAATGGTAACAGGTGAATCGTTAAAAGGTTGAAACAAGGTCAAAGAAAGCAAACAACATCAGGGTTGAAGTGAATCAATCACACAACACCAACTGTGACAATTAAAACTCAATTGGGGACAATAGGGGCTCCTGATTTTGTGTTGGCCACCACATAGACATGTTTTGTGGCATACTTAGCCATATTGTATTAAGTATAACAGGGATCAGCAACCTTTTTTGCACTGTGGACTGGTTTGAGCCTGGCATTTGCAAACCAGCCCTCAATAACATAATGTGCAGATTTATTACATCTTTGAAATCATCATGGCACTAATTCAGTGAGAGATCTGGGAGTGGTTTGTCACAATAAGATGCTCCAACCTGCAAGGATTATGAATGGTGGTTAATGGCACCCACAGTGTATTCATGATGTCAGTTTGTTCCAGTTATTTTTGGACCAAATTGGCATTGGTTCCACACAGCCTGGTAACATTTTTTTCACAGACCACCACTAGGCTGCTCGTGGCCCAGTGTTCACCAACTCCTGAAGTCGAAGACTACTTTGAACCAAGTTATTTTCTAAATTTGCATGTTTATGTGCTTATCAGGTATTAAAAATAAACTTCATTAGCCTATTTCATTGAAATGTTGATGAATAACTTCAACTTACAGAAGATATGTTTCCAAAATATGATAAGCATGAAGCTGCTTACTAAATTTTTCATGTGTTTTTTTAATGCAAGAATATGTGTGTGATGATTTCTAGGCTTTATCAGACTAGATCACCTGCTGTGATATAAATATGGATTGTTCCATCTTTGCAAAGGAAACCAGTGTTCTTTTAATTGACATTGAAGGAACAACTACTCCAATCAGTTTTGTTGCTAATAAGTTGTTTCCATTCATTAAAGAACAGTTAGACACCTTTTTATATAGAAATTGGTATTCAGATGAAGTCCTGCTTGCTATTGAAAAACTGAAAGAACAAGTGAATGTTGATGTTGAATGTGGCATGGACAGTGTTCCTCGGATTGTTTCGGCCAAGACACGTTCGCAAAGATCATCTTTCTTAGAATCTGTGAAAAAAAATGTATTGTGGCAAATGTCACAAGATAGGAAGACAACAGCTCTTAAGTATCTCCAAGGACTAATGTGGCGTGAAGCATACTATTCTGGGAAGATCAAAGGTGAAGTGTTCATGGATGTTAAAGTTGCCTTGGAAAAACTTCAGAAACAAAACTTTCAAATTTTTATTTACTCATCTGGAAGTGTAGAAGCACAGAAGTTACTTTTCAAGTACAGTGAACATGGAAATATGCTCCCTTTGTTTGATGGGCACTTTGACACCACTATTGGAAGCAAAAGAGAGAAAGAAAGTTATCAGAAAATCGCTGAAAATATTTCTTGCAAACCAGAGCAAATTTTATTTTTAACTGATGTTTTGCAAGAAGCTGATGCTGCATTTATTGCTGGATTGCATGTGTGCATTGTGGTAAGGCCTGGTAATAAACCACTGGAAAAATTGTCACAGTATCCCTGTATCAAAACATTTAAATCTTTAGTCTGATGATTGGAAATAACATTAAGATGCAAAATATTTCTAGCACTTCTCAATGTGTTGGTGCGACATTCTACAAATCTTTAGTTAGTTGTATATAATCTTACATTCAGGAATGATTGATTTTAGGCATATTTGAAATTTTTTGATATTGCTAAATCTATAAAATTTACTTGAAGTGTTGATTAAAAACCACATGTCTTGGTGTCTGGTAGAAACTAGCACACTGCATTTAAAAGACCATCCAGTTAACTTGGTTTGCTTCATAAATAGAAACATTTTTCATGTATATCCTGTTCAAGTTTTTTAACAGGTGAGTCACCAATATGTGAACCAGGTGTTTTTTCTCGTTGAGCCTGCAACTGGACATAAGATAATCCTGCTGGCAAAGTGAATTTGATTATTGGCTGGCTGAAAACTTTTTCAGTTGGTGATCAAGCTTACAATTTTATGAAGTTGTTATAGATGGCTATAGATGTTATACTTGCCTAGATTGTTCGAGATCATAATATGCTGCTGTGATAGCATTGCTTATTTGATTGGCAAGGAATTACAAAACTAATTAGGTGCCCACCATAATTTTGACCAAATTATTTCCCCATTATTTTGTAGTATCTGCGATAAATCTTACAAACTTGGGTATTTCTTTAGTATGGAATACTGTGGATAAATTAATGTCTGAAGAGCGTTTTCTCTTCAACTATTAAATGAATATTGATAAAATACTTATGTATATAGTTTTGGCATGTGGTTTTCGATACTGCCAATGGTTTTAGTATATGAGCCACTCTTGTTTTTACTTGCTTTTTCTTGCAGTTGAAACATGTCACTCCATAATTTCTATGTGAAGCTTGCTGCTCAGTGTTTTTAAACTGAATGTCATTTTATGTCCAAAGGTAGTCTCTTTGGAACTGAAGATTATTATGCTTGTGGTGATTAGATGATTGCAATAATGCAAAATACTTTGAGTGATCAAGTAACTTGTCTCCATTAAGGCGACTAAGATACTTAAAGAACTTCTTATTTTATCAGTGTGCAACAGCTTGCATAGTTTGTTCTATTTGTATTGAAACATCTGGTGAAAATATGGATTCTGGTGTGGATTGGCAATCTGTTGTGGCCGGTGCAGGGATGACTGTTCTGGCTCATCCATTCACTTATGTAAAGGTGCTTGTTCAGGTATGCTGTTCAACTTATTTTTTTATGCAAACATTTTCAAATAAGGTTTTGACAAAATTGGTGAAGACACACTGTAGGCGCCAAGTTTGGGTGTACCCAATTATGGCTGAGAGTGCAGAACTCCCACTAATTTCTTGCATTCATTTCAAACTTCACTATTAAAAGCTCTAAGTTTGCTGCAAGCTCAAAGAATCAGCTCTGCTTTCATCTTTTTGCGATGAATTAAAACTTTAACATATCTGTAAAGTTACTATTCTCCACACATGTGAAGAGTATCAATCAACCAGCAAATTTTTGAATAATGTCGTAGGACTGTTGATGCATAGTATTATAAACACGAAATCGATTTTTTATTGAAATTTTTCTGTTTGATTCCAAACTTTGCCTATCAGGATAAAAGTTAGTTTTCAAAGTTTAGCTAATTAATTTCTGAGTTTAACATGTTTCCTGTGTGTATTTTGCATTCCCATGTACTATCTGTGAGGCAGGGCATACCTTTAGTGCATTTCGTTGCATCAAAAAGGTGTTCTAAAGCGTGATTTGCAAAAAATATGTTCCAAAACCTATGAAAAAATTTTGAGTGATTTAAAACTGTAAGTCACCTATAAAATTGACATTAATGTGAGAGCCACTCTTAGATATTGTTTTAGCAATTAATGCAGGTTTTGGCATTGTATTATATGACATCATGGATTTTACATGGCCATAGAAACTTTAATCTTGGTGGCTATTGTTGAAGATATCATATGATAGCTGGTTTCTCATTAGTTCAGATTTCCTTGCCATTCAAAGCGCTGTGTATTCCTATTCAATACTGTATGATCAAATGAAAATGTATGGAAGCTTAAAAAAAGCTGAGCCTTTGAGGAATAAAAGTTGGATTTCATTTTAATACGTTGTTCGTTGCAAGCAGTGGCACATCTAGCCTGGTAAAAAGGGGTCTGTCATGGAATTGCAGTTTCTGATATCACTTTTCAGTATAAAGTCACATATTTTCTCCTAAAACTTGAAATCGACCGACAAATTTCGTGGTCTAACCAAAGTATCATATTGCTGAAATTCTGATGATATATGGTATATTGGCAATATTTGCGCATAAAAGCCGCTACACAAGTTTTCTGCAGAGTGTTCTGAAACCCAAGTTGCTACTTCATCTCTGATTAATAACGTGAATTTTCTATACTGTTCCTTATGATCAACTTAAGTACAGCCTGTGCACAAGTAGCAGAAACCAGGATGCATAGATGTTATTTAATGGAAATCGATTTCGCCATACTGCATCTTCAGTCCAAGTAAATTAAAGGTAAAAATGAGTGAAAGTGGGCAAAACAGTGATTATTACAAAACAAAGACAAGGTTGCGTGAAAAACATATTGAGCTAGCGTTGACAGCACCGCAAAATAGCAGTTAGATTAAGCACAAACAAGTAGTAAAAAGTACACTAAATGTGAGAAGACGAGACTAACTAGCGACAATCAGTTAAAACAGAAAGTGAGAGGAAAGAGCAATAAATTAGAGGAGAAAAAATGGTGCGCCAAAACAAAAGTGATGATAAAAGCAACGTCTAAACAAGGGTAAGACTATTTCCTCGAACATGGCTTGGATCCTCATTTGTTTTTGGCGCGGTCTGTTTCCCTACTTGTAACTTTGTACTTACTTTCCTCCATTAATGTTCTGACAACAGGTCAAGGTCAATACCCTTGTGATGAATATCTTCTTTTTAAACAATGTTTCAAGAATATTATCTTTGCTCTTGCAACCAGGTCCGTAGCACTTACCAGACTGGAGAAATTCCCACGCAAAGCCACATGCGTTTCGATGTTTTTTTGGAAATCCCCAAAAGCTGCTAGACGCCAAAGTGTTAAGAACAAGCAGTGTTTATTTTGCCTTATGAGGCAAAAGATACACTCCTGGAGCTATTTTGCCACCAGTTAAACATGATTGGCTGAACTGGTTACTCAACAAGTTTGAACAGCATATCTGTGACGTCTGTAAATGGCTCAGTCTGATAGACAAGTCATGTTATGTTTTCAGTGCTGGCAAGCTGTTAGCAACTTCTTGTTTGCATTGTGTATACTGTAGGCTAAACCTAAACCCTTTCCTCTTTACATATTGTACTTGTCACGTGACCACATTAACCAACTGTGTTTGACTAAAGGTCAAATGTACTTTAATAGGATGGTTTCATCCCTCATTCCTACTGCAATCCATAGCAATTTACAGTAGTCTAAAACTTTAAATGAACAAATGCTCAAACAGGAAAACACGTGTTGTGTATAAGTAGGCCTACTCCGTGTGTAGACATCTGTGCGTACACTCAGATGTCACAATCAAAAGACAATGCGCGATGCGGTAAAACCATCACTTCACTGCGGTAAAGAACTGCACAACATCGAATTCTGCGCAAACCTCTGTCACTGCTTGCTGTGATGTAGGCACTTTTTTGATGCACGCTGAATGCAAGTCTGCCTAGCCTAGAAAGACTTTGATAAAACAGCCTACCAACACAACAGGACACAACCTAGTTTTTCACAGACAGTCATCTACTTACTGCACCAAAACCTGCAAGCGAATGTTACATCATAGAGCATTTTGTTGGGACGACTGCACTGCGGTCTGATTGTATTATGCATGATGCTCTGTGCACTATGAATAGGACAGAGCATTTGCGTTAATCAGTCAGGGTCAGAGGTGAAGTAGCAACTTGAGTTTCTGAACACTCCATGCAGAGCAACAGCTTAACACTTGTATGAGCAAATATTGTCGATATATAACGTCAGAATTTTGCCAATGCGTTATATATCGGCATGCCAATACATCAGTCGAGCTATAAGACTATTTATCTCATTGTCAAAACACACAAGGAAAGATTTCCCAGTTATCATTGCTTTCGGTCACAACGCAATTATTACATCAGAAATGGTACTTACCTTGTCGAACACGGTGTTGCCAGTTTTGCTTTTTTGAGGCCAAATTTGCAATTTTTTGCATTTTTTCAACTCCTTTGGCTTTTTTTTACTTTTGAAAAAATGCCAAATGAATTTTGACTTTTTTTAGCCTTGTTTGGCCATTTGCATTTTTATGTCGATTTGCAGATGATTTTGGCAGATTTTTGGGCAATGGCAGATTTCCATACATTGTTTCTAGACACAATGATAAATTTTTGTTGGAAAGTATGCACAAGAATTTATAATTTTTTGTTTTGCTGTCTCATCCTTTTACGTTTGCAGTTTCACGTTGCTTTTCTGCAAGACCAAAAGTTTTGAGAAGTTTATTAACGGAATGAGCTTTTCTTTTCACATGTAAAATGCCTATATTGCATTTTGAAAGTGCGTTTGGGTGTTTTAAAGGGGTCGTTGTTTATTTATCTTGTGTTTGGCTTTTTTCAAAAGGTTAATCTAGCCTTTTTTGCTTTTGACTACCTGGTAACCCTGGTCGAAGATTCAGCAAATGTCAGCCATACAGCAATGAGAGCTGTTTATCCATATGTACATACACTTATAAAAATCAATGCTGACAATCAGCTGCACAATTGTGTCTGTGGAACACTGTCCATCAAGATGGTGGTGTTATAAATCTATTTGGAAAATCACTGTGGAGAAGAATGATTGAGTGGCAATTGCTGTGATGATTTTACATCATAATGTAAAAGTGGCTTGTAATCAAAATCAGTATAGGACATTTTGCGCAACAAACAACATCGTCAACTGCTCAATTCTAAAAAGGCTGTTTTCAAAATACAACGCTTGGCTGATATTTTGTCCAGATAATGTGACCAAAATTTCTGAGGCTGGCTGTCGTGCTTTTCAGTATGACAAATTCTTGGTAAAAATAGAGCTTTAATTGAAACGAACCCGCATTACTTGGCGTGTCCCTGAGGAAGGCCTAAACTTCTTAAATTTTGTGATAATCTAGTAGGTGCAAACAGCAGATAAAATTTAGGCTGCAACTGCAAAAGAAAACGATCACCATTAGAGATGGTGTCCTCTTGCCATGAAGCGAAATATTACAAAACAGCTCTGTGTTTTTGTGGCAGTGTGCGAGCTTCTGACAGCTTTGCTTGTATTGGAGCTGGCACTGCCTTAGGAGGAAATTCCGAAACACGTACGTTCGATGCAATATCAATTCAGAGTGTTCAAAAACGTGGATTGTTTCATGTCATTCCGCAGGTGCTATTTAGACAAGGCAGGGACGTTGTTGTTTTGTGATAGTACTATGCAACGTTAGAAGGGAAATGTAGACTGTTGCCTGTTCCAAACCACCCGTATTACAGACCTTTGGTATTTTATTGCCTTTAATGTGGAGTACCTGTGGTACAAAGGGGCCTGTTGTGGCAGCCAAACAGACCCCCTGGATGCACCCCTGAAAGTATCAAAAGACTTGGATTTTAGCCTAATTTCCAACAAAATCTTGGGTGAATTAGTACTGTCTATCGGTTTGGGCCGAGGGCCAGAAGTGGGCCAAAAATGCCTAAAACTACTCTGCTTATGATGTCACTCACAAAAACTCCAAAACCAACAAATTTTTTTCATTGCAGACTTGAAGACTTGTTGAGTTGTTTGAGGGTTTGAACAGCTCTCTAGTGCTTCGGCGCCAGAGATATTCCCGCAGAAAGACATGTTCAAACTGCTAGTTTGTAGGCTGAAACAGCCCAGCAGCTAAGGTGTTAGGTTCAAGAAAAGTATTTATAAGTTTGGTCCACAGGTAAAGAAATACAACTTTATAAAGTTCGCTTTTTGTAGGTGGTGCCAAGTGTTCAAGAACTTTACCATGTCCATTCGATTGTTAACCGCCTTTGCTCATAAGCTACCCTTAATTTTAAGCTGCAAGAAATGACTTTTATAACATTATAAAATTAATGTAAACTGCCATTGATTGTAAGCCACGTAGGAACCTTACCTAAGCCTCGGAGATACTTTTTGCATACTAGCANGTTTCGTGTTTAATTGACAACCCTGGTAATGATCTGTACACCACTACAACTGCTTTNTCTGTCCATCATTATCCCTCCTGTGACAAGAGTGTGCACATGATGCTGAAGAGAAGAACGAATACAAAAAGAGTTTGGTTAACATCTGCACCAGTGCTCTTCAACAGGGGTTCCGTGGAACCCCTAGTGTTCAGCAAAGCATGTAGTGGGGTTAGGTGAGTTTTAAGGGTTCCATGAGGATTCCTTGTTGTTTAGCGGAAATGATTTCTTGCTTCAGCATGCTGATGCGTTGTTATGAAATTTTTTAGATCACCCTGCTGCATTCAGACTCCAAGTAGGACAGTTAGTTGCATAGGGGTTTTAGTGCAGTTAATAGCTGAAAAATAAATATTGATAGTTGTTGTGTCACTAGTTCATTGTTGTGCAATTAAGAAGAACATTATTGTTACATCACAGTTATATCATGTTGCCGATGTGTAGTTCACAGTAGACTGAGTAGAGAGTACCATACAGACTAGAGCTGTTGTTCAGGCTTTGGGAACAAAGTAAAAACAGTGTGAAACCCAACTTTTTACTATTTAGTCAGCATATTTTCTTATGTGAAGTGAAGTAATAACAACAGCGAAGGTGTGAATGGTAATGATCAGTGTAGTTTAAATGTAGGAGGTTACTCTGAAGAGGCCCAAACGTAATTCAATTGCCAAAGTTAGAAAATGGGGTGACATATATTTGTGATATGGGTTCTTTTTACTGAATCACCAAATTTGGAATGTAGCAGCTACATTCAACAAATGCAAGAACAACCAAGTCATTAAATTTCTTGCTTTTTGACTTCTGTAGTAACTGTTTATTTGTTGAAGTGTCTCATGAGGAAATATTTTGAGTTTCTGCCAAGTAATTTGTGTTTTTTAATTTTGGTTCAATGACAAATGTGGAAGTATGTCAGGGGTTCAACAATGACAAAAAAGTTGAAGAGCAATGATCTACACCTTTCGGTGAGGTGGAGACAAAAATGTTAGCTGTCCTTGGTTGTGAGCTGCCCTTGATTGTAAGCTGCATGAAATGATGAGAAAAACATTATAAGCTGTGGCTTGCAATCGAATAAATACAGCAGTAAAATTAATAATGTCTTGTGTATCACTAAAATGCTATTGAAGTAATTTAACAGTCAATCACATGTATTTGAGGATTAAAGTTTCAAACAATAGTTTACTTTTTCCACAGATAACCAAAAATATTTAACTCCAACTCCAAAGTCCTGTTATATTTTTTTGTAAAATAAAGTAACGTTTCATCTCTTGTCAGTTAAAAACTCTTGTTTTTTTCTAAGCTTTTGATGAATCAGGTGACTGTGCTCCACTTTCAACTTTTTGCATTCAAACTTGCACATATATTCAAACAAGTACCCTCAACTATGAGGGTAAGCAAGAAATTGATCAGCAATTTTTTTTTCAACGGGAAATTGATTTCACGTAAAATTACACACAATCAATACTGAAATTTGTAAGAAATGCTTATGGGTAAAAAGTTGAAAACTAAAGCAAGAGCAAAGAGAGCAAACAAACTTAAGACTAAAATAAATAAATGAGAACATCGCAACTAATGTCAAAACGTTTTTTGACCCAGCTGCTGTGACTTACCAGTATGTTGCAAATACAATTTAACAATTATATAAGCCTGTACTGTATCTCCAATGTCACTGCTTCATACAAAGCATGTTTGGCTGTGCTTTGGTGCTCCTTGTGATAATATTGATGTGTGATTCAAACCATCCTTATTTGCAAAAACTTGTTTCTAGTATGATAACATTGTACCTTGCCTTGCTATATGTATAGTTTATGCATTGGGCCTTCATTATATGTATAGTTATATGCATTGGGAGAATAAATGAGTTCATTCTTTTTATGTGCTTTGTGGTGAGGAGTGCAGAAAGTTGGAGTTTAAATAGATTTTTAGAAAATATTTATCAGTTTTATTTCATATAATGTGTCAGGCCTTGAATCAAAAGCACTACTTAAACTGTTTCAAAAATGCAGTGAACAGTGTTGACTCAGCACTGGTCGGCATTTTTGACTTGGTGCCAAACGGGTAGCACAACTTTATTTTGTCAACAATGGAAGTGGGTACCTTTTTTGTTGAACAAAGAATGAAGATTATTCAACTTATCTGTAAGTTAAAGAAATCCAAGATTTCTTGCATAAATTTCACCATGTACTGTTGCCAACATCATTCAAAGACTTGTGTCAGAAAACGGCTGACGTTCATCATGTGTTTCTTTTTGCATCTTGTGGGCCTTGCGGCAGAAATAAGTAAATAAATAAATCCAAGATGTTGCTTTACAAAATCTCTGAAGTTAGGTTGCAATCACATTTCTTCCAGTGCTTTCTTTGTCATATAACTTATTTTTTTCTAGTTGGGTCATGAACCTCTTTCTCCAGTGTTGAGAAGGAACATGTTCTTTCGGAAGCAGTGGCAATATCCAAGTGTATTTGAATACAGTGAGTACAGTTTACAATGAGTTTGGCTTTTATTTGCTTTGAAAGTAAACTTGACCTTTGAAAGCACAAACACTGAATTATCACATGTTTAGAAATACAAACAAAAAGCACAAGATATCTAAACTTATTTTAAAGCATGAATGTCTTCTCTACAGTAATATTATAACTGCATAATATTTTTCCCTGCATAAAAATTAGTTTGAATGTGCTTTATAAAGATTAGTTTGAATGTGCTCAGCTTGTGCTTCTTTTGTTTCATACATTTGTGTGTAAAAGCTTGCTGAATAAACCTTTTGATGCTAACAGAAATCATGCTTTGGAACCAGATAACAAGAGTTCCTGACTGTGTTATGGTCATGTTGCGTTTTTTAGAACTAGCGTTATTCTTTCAGCACATCTGCTGTGCTGCTTAGCGTTGCTTAAAGTAATGAATGCAACTTCTTAACTGAACAATTTTTATTTCAGATGCATGTTGCTCCTAAATTATGCGTTTTGACATAAGTGTGACTATTTTCATGCATCTGACCGGCTAAGTATTTTTGCCAGCCCAGCCTGTGTTTATTGTGTGGAAAGCAAGCAGTTATTTTGCCATTAAACTAAATAAAATACTGTTTTGTTGTTTTTGTCTGTTCTTAAATAAAATATGCTTGTATGCAGTGAAACACATCAAACAGACCGATGGATTCTTCGGTCTCTACAGAGGTGTATTTCCTAGAGTTTGTGCAAATCTGTCAGCATCGGCTACGTACTATGTTGTTGGTGATGTAAGTATCTGGCACATTTACAAACACAAATGAAGTTTTGTTGTGTTTTTTGAAGAAACGTCTTCAGCTCAATTTCTGTTGTTACATAGACAGAACCTGCTGAGCATGTGCGCACGATTGAAGTTGGTATTGGCAGAAAAAGTGCTAGTAATGTGCTGAGATGCAAGTAGTAATCTGATTCATGACAAACTTTTTTTGGAGTTCGTCTTAAATTGGGTGTGGTTTGATCACAAATGGCAAATCATACATCAACATAGTTTTGTTCCAGCAATAAAGATACCGCCATGTTACATGCCAGTCAAATATAGCTCGTTGGAGTGAGTAACACTGTGCAGGGCTTACTGACATTGAATTGCAACCCTTGCGTTTTCAAATTGCACTTTGCCTTTGTCTGAAACGTTTCCAAGCCAACCGTTGCGACTTGGGTTATCCTGAACACTGATCAGAGATAAGTTATTCGCGTCATATACTAAAACTAAGTAATGGGGCAGTCTTAATGTATTTATATTTATTTTTGTCTTACTTATATTTGTAAAAGTACACTTTACAATGTTAGCAAATTGCATGATGTGTTGCGTAATATTTTCGCAATTCGGAGACTGATTAGGTGCAGGAGATATAAGGTCCTAGTTTTGTGCAAAAGTATGCAAACGTTAGGCGGAAAAAGCTTTTTATGCTTGTTATTCTGAAGATGATTTTGCTCATGAGCAGGTAGTGTGACTTCGTTTGTAAGGCTGATTAGGTCTGTGCGTATGGTACTTCTTGTTGCAGGCGATAGAAATTTATTTAACAAAAGCTCTTTTGAATAACACACTTAACTCAACTATCACAAGGGGTGTAATATTCAGTGTACAAAATTTGTCATCTTACAATACAGTAGTTTTGGTGGTGTTCTGTGAAAAAAGCTCGTTTAGAAAAAAATATCTGAAGCTTGGTTCTAATCGTTTTTTGATGGTCCAAGTCTGCCATATTGTACCGAATCAAAGGACTCACTCCAAGTTTTTTTTGTGTCGATTGCAAACCACTGAGCCATTTTTGGGCAATATACTCGTAATGAGGTCTCACTGTTCAGTGACAATGAACACCGATATTGCGTTAGAACACATCTAGTATTGGAACNCTACAACCAATATCGTCAACATTCTAAAATAAAGTGTGGGCTTGCAGTGAATGTGCATTATTTCTACATACGTAATTCTTCGTGCAGGCGTTGACAAAGCGAAAGGTAAGCAATACTCTGAGTGCGCTTGCCCTGTTTAGCAGTAGCTCCAATTCGATAAAAGTGTGATTTGTGCATGAAGCTGTCCTTGCATGTGCAATTGTAGGTTGTCATTGCAAGCCTTACATTTAACAGCGGTCGGCAAACATTTTCACAGGCCGAAAACAAATGTGTTTCTAGTTTTCTGGGGACGCACGTATTTCATTTTTCATTCATTTTCATGCATGCTTTTCCTCTGGGGAGGGTCACGGGGGCATCAGTCCTAGGAAGACTCAATAATTCACGGTCAACAGCCATTTCAGACAATTCTGCTGGCTCCACACCAGGCGGGACTAAACAAGGTCGGAGATGTAGTCACTCCACTTTACTTGGTCCTTGGACAAACTCTTGAGGGTCGCTTTCCCGTGGGTTAGCCAGCAGGACTTGCCTCGCCAGTATTTTGCGGGGCCTTCTGGATACATGGCCGAATCAAGGTAGCTGGGATCTCTCGATGCGGGCAGGTGGTTCGACATTCTTTACAAATTCCATCCCTGGTTTGCGGTGTTTGAAAGCTCCCGTTTTGTGACCACAGAATGACAAAGCTCACGCAAAACTGCGTTATATTTAACAATTCTTGTGTCAATCTCCTCGTTCCGCCTTCCGTCACTGGTAAATATCACCCCTAGGTACTTGAACTTCTCCACCTGCTGCAGTGTATTCCCGCTGACTTGCACGTATTTTCAGCTGAATAATATCTGTTGAATTTGATGGTCAGCAAGTAAAATCACATTGTATTGCTATTGCCCCCCTTGATCCCGCCACTAGTTCAAAGCTTGTCACGCGTAGCATGTTAAGCCGGAATTTTTTGCCACATACGTTTTGCTCGAGCGAAGTTTACTTCTCGGNTTAAGATATTCTGGGTTAAAGAGTNAATGCATTTGATTGCAAGCTGTTGATAGACACGGAAATTCTCAAACCTATTTTTTTGTCTCTTATTACTAATCAACAGTTTTTGTTTGTTAGCGAATAAAGGCTCTAACCCAGGGCTCAGCAACCTTTCCCGAGTCGCGGGCCAAAAGCAAACTCTGCAAGGTATGGCGGGCCGTACCAATTTTCCATCAACAATGCCATTCCCGTTGCTGTTGTTAAATTTTGGGAATTTTTCTAATTTTAATCAGATTACCACTAGAAGCCCTGAAAAATTTCTCTACCTACAAGGACGAGTTTTTTTGACCTTTTATATGTTAAGACTGTTTATGAATGTTTTCCTTCAATTTGCTTCAACTATTGCATTAAAACAAGCCAGCCAATCATATTTGCGTGTTTTTGCAAGGTGAAAAAGTAGTCTACACAGAAAAATAAATTGTTAACAAAACTTTCTGTTAAAGCTCAGTCAGCACAGTTTTGAAAATATTAGTCCAGCTCCTGATTCTCAGAAGAAAGTCATCGATTGTCACTCCATTGTTGCGTTGATAGTTGCGAAAGAAACCCTACTGAAGAAGCATCATCCCCTGAACACGCGCAGGTCATTTTTGACCGCTCAGGACTTCTAGGTAGATGTGTGAAATACTCCGTTTCCAAAAGCTCTAATAAAAATATTCCAATAGCTACAAAAACTTTATTATATGTTAGGAAAAGTCAAGGAATATGACGAAACAAATAGTAACAACAACGAAAATACGAAACGCTGAAGTTCAAAAACGGTCAAAAATGACCGCACCGGGCTTCTGAGTGTTTTTACTCCTGCGCAGTGCGGTTTCTCATTGTTCCTTGTAAGTATTCAATACATGAAGTTGCAACGAGGGCAGATTCATAAAATATAGTACCACTGGGTGGGTCATACAGTTTCTACAATGTGGCAAAGCGGTTGCGGGCCGGATGATTTGGCTTGACGGGCCATAGGTTGCCGACCCCTGCTTTAAACATACTCCATCCGCCCCTAAATATAAACTATAAACTGCTTACTTTATACAAATAAACGTACCTGTGCACTGTTAAATTAAAAAAATGCACTCTTTGTACACACAGGAAGCTGTTGTGCGTGTCACACAATGATGTCCGTACGAATCTCCGCATTCCATCTACATGTTACAACATCAGTACAATAAATTATGTGCACGTGCCTGTATAATAATGGGTTTAATACTTGGGTTCTCAGGTGAAAACGTCTTGAGTCATAATTTCGATCCAAATCTGCAGTAAAAATCGCATTTGTAAAAAAAACGTTAAAGTGTGATTTTGTTTGAAAAAAAAACGTTGTTGTGCTATCATTAACTAACAATTCTTTACTATGCTGCTTGTGAGCATGTGACGTAATATCAATGTTTGGTGTTCATGCTGTTAATATCTTTTTGGACAAAGGGTCTTAAAAATTTGATAAAATGTTTAATGCCAAATAAATTTCATTAGTACTTGTTCAAGTTTCGTCCTGTCGCTTTTGCTGATCGGTTTGAAATAACATGAATTTTGTTTTTAACTGCGTTGACAAGAGGCCTTACAATCAGACTTGCTTCTGTTTTTGCATTTGATATCTTCGTATGCGAAGACCAGTTTAGCGACTTCTAAAAGTTTTGGTTTTGAGAATTTAATGCTTATACTTTCTAGTCTTTTTCTTGAGCGTGCTTAACCCATTCGAAAAAATAATGTGAATGCTGTTCTTTTTGCTACACAAGTTGTATCGCAGCATTTGCCACCAGGTTTCAAATCAAGCACATGTCGTATCGTAGCATTTGGCACCAGGTTTTTAATCAAGCCAGAAGAGCTAATTTATCTGCTTAATAATGTGAATGTTCGAGGGAACTCGAATCCAATGCTAAGATTACACTTTAGCATGGCGAGCAGCACCTGCTTGAAGGTGTAGCTCGTGATTTTATTGCTTTCCGCAGTTGTTGGAACCACAACGATCAAGGGAACCAGTCACCAGCGCAGATGACGTCAAGTCAATGTTGAGCAAGGTGTGCGAACATGTGAGTCTCGTCCGTGAATACAGTTGATTTCAAATGTAGTAGTTTGCGTTTCTATCGTGAAAACCATATCGTAAATTGAGTTTCACTTTCAGCGCAAGAGAGAGCGATTACCGGTTTTACCAGACCAGACACTTTCTGTAAATTTTACCTGCTGCTGCAGTCGTAAATTGTCTGCTGCTTTTTCAACCTGTATATGTGCGGTTTTTTTCATAGAGGAGTGGCTATTAACCAGGGTGCCGTAAACTTCAGTCAGGGTAAGCTTGTGAGACGAATGAAAAAGATGCTTTTTCCGTTTAAGATGATCTCGTTAACTACTGGAAAAAGTGTCGTCAGCTAGCGATTCTCGGAGAATGTGCTGCCAGTCCAAAAATGCTTGGTTTTACTGTTCTAGACTGTAAACTTTCGTTTAGGATTTCCTGTAGAGTTCGCACGCACGATTGTTTGTGTTTCGCCTAAACCCGACGATGTTTTTCCGCCACGAGAGGGCCAACTTCGTTTTTCATCTTAGTTGTCTTCGCTTTGCTTCGTTGCAATGCCGCTGGTTTTCTAATGTAAGAAAATATTGCATCAAATTTCCTATGGAACAATCGTTTTGAAAGCAAGTTGGTAGAAACGACATGGTATGTGCTGTGATTTTAATTACCTGGCGTAGTTGCCAAGTCTAAACCTTTTCTGTGATTTCCAGACTTCAACGGAAATGGTGTCAAGGTGCTGTGCTGTCATCGTATCGCAACCATTCCACGGTATGTGCAACGCAATTTACGCACCGAAGCATTATTTGGGTTACTTTGTGTTCATGCGTAGACATCATGCAGTAGATTGCCCAAGGCTATGGAAGCAGAGCTGTTGTTATGGTTGTTGTTTTTATCAACGTTCGCAATGGTAAATTACCTGGATGAACCCCCGTCTTGCCTCAAACAAGNGCCATGATAGAAGCAAAACTTGAAAAAGATTTTGGTAAATATTCGTAGTATAGATTAATCGTATATACTTTCACTCCAGTATTTCTGTTCTTCGATATATAAATAAGATGAAGGGGAAATATACGCATCGTTGCTATTTATCGTGTAAAACTTGCGGATGATGCTCCGATCACAAAGCTGAAAAATAAGCGCTTTGTTTCCCCTTGATTTGTGGCAGTGCTGGAATTCAAAGTGAAACACCATCGTTTATTTTACGTTTTTACAGTTATTGCCGTACGCATGATGGCTCAGTTCATTGGGCACGAAACTTTCTATGACACTATGCACTCGTCAATTGCTGAGATTTACTCTCAGGACGGAGTCCTTGGGTTCTTTGCGTAAGTCACTGATTTCGATGTGAAAAGTGAAATCAAAACGTTCTGCGATTCGTCAAATGCTTTGGTAACTGTGGTAAACCGATGACCGATATTATGCTTGCATTACTGTCCTCTGATCACTAAAAAGTGTGGCACTCTCCTTTCGAGCTAGACTGTATTTTGAAGATGTTACATGAACCTGTGAAGCACCTTCTATGTTTGCAAAATTACGGAATTCGAAGCATTAAAGATTTATTGACTGCAGCAGTTTTTTCTAAATGCTGTGTGTTTCTGTATGCGTATTAAAACCTTCGCTCGTTAGTCGTGAATGGTTAACGTCATAAGCCCAGTGATGATTTTCCCCTTATATGCAAACTCTCGACTTTTTTTGTTAATTTCGGTGACGGCAATTGGCGGCAGGCCGAAACCTGAACTGTGCTTCTTGCCGGGGCGGTTGAGGTGAACGCTCACGCCCAAGGAGCGCTACGGCAATTCACTCAGTGGCTGTGGATCGAACACCCAACCTTCCGATTGAGAGGCGGACACTTTATAACTGAGCTATTGCCGCCCCGACTTTTTATTGTCGCATGTAGATTAATCCTAAAAATCGGCAAGGAGTCAATTGTCTTTGAACGTTTATATTTTTGTTTACTGCAACGGAATACTTTGTTATGTGGAATCCTTCCGACCGTCATTTGATGACTACGTCAATTGTTCAGATGAACAAACAAAAAAGCATTCTGTCTTGCGGAGGCAAGGGACTAACACTCTATAAACCACGATTGCCATTACAAGACAGCAGAGTGAAAACAAACGTGGTATTCGACAGTGCTTTTTAAGGTGTTTTGAGGGACCGAAACGGTCTCTCGGTACTGCCACCATTTAAAATGCACTAAAACCTGCTGTACGGCGATTTCGGTATTCGGATAAAGTACTTGCGGTCTCTCAAAATGTCTTAACGGTCAGCAAGGTCAAACCTTGAAACAACGCGGTGCCGGATATCACATGTAAAAGTGCTTTTTACCTAATACTTACAGATAAGTTTGGCAAGAACACATTTTTCAAGCTTTCATGTTCCAGAAAATAAATGTACGCTTACCCTTGTGCGAAGCCTTATTTATCACTCTGCAAAAAGTCGAAATGCTTCATGTCACTGGATAAACTTTTTAATCTATGTTTTGTTTAACAGCGGATTGGCTCCACGCATCGTCAGTGAGATAATAAGCATTTGGGTTTGCAACCTGCTCGCGTATGCCTTCAACTCGTACGTCATAACAGAAAAGGTGAGGCAAGCTTCCCTAGTTCTCATCGCGGTTGTCTTTGCGTCTAATCCAGTGATTCTTAACTTATGGGTCATGACTCGCGAGGCGGGGCGCGGAAGCAATCTTGCTGGGTTAACGAAAAGTCGACTCGGCAAAACGTAAAGATAACTTCCACGCACAATATACGACTGTACATACTTTTTAAATAATAAAAAAGTATTAGCCACCAAGATGCCATCATTGCGTTATTCCAATGGTGTTTAGCTGTACTACCAACTAACGCGGCTACTCTGTATACAGAAACTCTTGTTTGATGTTTTCTTGTACAGTTACGTAACAAAATGCTTGAAATTATGATGAGCACTAAACATTCAGACTGTCGTAATGCGAACTGGTCTGCATGCAGAATTTCAAGTTAGTTGTTTCTGCCATCGTTTTTTTATCACTTTTGGTATAATTGCTCAAGACCAGGCCGGTGGTTAGCAGACTGCATTACTAAGGCTTTAATTGGAAGTGTAAGTGTTTTTTTTCTGCTGATGATTGATTCTTTCAGTTGGAGTCAGAACCGTCGCCAGAAGGTTTTCAGTGGGGAGGCTTTGCGTTTCTGCGGAGGGGATTGACATTCTAAAAATTGACAAAAACTACTGATTTATAGTGTTTCATGCTTCAATTTGGGGGCCTTGGAACCATGGGCGTCCGCAGGGGGGCAAAACGGCCATTTTACCGCCCCTGGAAATTGAAATTAAGAAGAAAAATTTCTAGAAAACGTGAAATCAGCATTTTTAATTCTGATCAGTTGGGTTAATTCTTGCAACAACAGTTTGTTTGCCGATATGACATCTCCACTACAAAAGAGTCAGGTTCACTGTTCTGGTGTCATACAGTGATGAGNTTACAGTTCACTAAATTCGCTTCTTTGCCTGCAGGGGCAGGTTGCGAACTTGCAAACGANTTGTTCTACTATTGGCTTTTATTGCGTAACAATAACATGGCAACAAATATTCGAAGATGCACTTCAAGTTACGGTTGTAGGCGTTTTGCCGCATGTAACTACTAACTATTGAACGCAGACTTCTTGGCAGGTAATGCAGCGAGACAGTGGCTGGTGATAGCGGTAAGACAAATAGGTTTATACCAATAATGGGCGAACTGCGGCTCGCCGACATATATTGTGTGGCTCTTCTAAATAAATAGCAATATCTCAAATTGACAGAGTTGTTACCTCATTATTTAACGTTTGTTTCATTTATCAACGTGCTCACACAAGTTCGTGAAGTTAGTCACCAGGGAGTCTGCGCGATTTGATAACAACGACAGTAAACCTAAAGCTCAGGTTAGGCTACTTAAGTTCACAGAGGAAATTAAAATTTTCAAAGACACGTATCGTCAAAAGCATTGTCATTCTTCTAATGTCAGAATGAGAACGAATGCTTTTCGTGAAGAGGCAATTGCAGGCCACAAAGTGGAAGGATACTAAAATAATTTTTAGACTACTGGAGGAGCTCCAAGCCAGATTTGAGCATTTCCAAGAGTTAAAAACCATGCTTTGCATTCCTTGTAAATCCATTCAATGTTAATGTAGTCGGTGACGGCTGTCCAGGTCACCTACCGTTTGTCACAACACACTTGACTGCTGCAGAAATTAAACTGGCCGAAAATAAATCTGGCTCTAAAAAACTTTGGTCAATGTCACTCTACAGTTAATTTTTGGCAACAGGTTCCAGAAAGCAAATACCCAGAACATAAAAGACCAGTGTACAACTTATTTCTGTGTACAGCACGACATATTGCTACGAATTTTGTTTCTCTGTAATGAAGTTCGTAAAATCAAACCATTGTGCAACCCTGAAAAATGAACACGTGGGAGAATTAATTCGCACATCTAACAACGTACTGTCCAGATTTTCGGGGACTAGAAAATCAAACAAAAGCTTAATAATGACAATCACTATACATCATTTAATGTAAAACTTGCATTCTTTACAGTATTTGTATTGACACTACAAACTGCTTTTGCGGCTCGCCGGTGTTTTTGGTTTTCTGCAAATGACTCTTCCATTGAAAATGATTGCCCACCCCTGGTTTGTACTATATGTAAAGAAGCCAGGACCGTTGCAAGGGGCGCAGGGAGAGAGAAGCCCCCCTTGGAAAATTTTTCGTCTCTCCTGGAAAACAGTGTTGGACAAAATTTAGAACTATCGGACATAGTTCAAATATTAAGGCCCCTCTCAGAAAGCTCATCACTCTCCTTGGCGCCCCAAGCTGGTTACGTGTCTGAAAGAAGCATATGTGAAAAAGAAGCATTGCTGCCAAAAAAGCGCATTTTTGGAACATGCTCCCTCTAAACAGGGGCGGATTCAAGGGGGCGATCGCCCAACCTAAAATCTAAGAAAGTAACTTTATTCACCATGGTTTTGTATAATTCGGAAAATAACACATCAAAACCAATTCCGAATAAGACTCGTCATGTTCGAGTTGGCTAAAATCTAAGAAAGTAACTTTATTCACCATGGTTTTTGTATAATTCGGAAAATAACACATCAAAACCAATTCCGAATAAGACTCGTCATGTTCGAGTTGGCTAAAATCTAAGAAAGTAACTTTATTCACCATGGTTTTGTATAATTCGGAAAATAACACATAAAAACCAATTCCGAATAAGACTCGTCATGTTCGAGTTGGCTAAAGGCCAATCTACACTGAGAAGTTGCAAGGAGTAGCCCCGCACAGTTCTTTGTTTGTTTTATTGCGCCCAGGAGTTGCCGTGCACGAGCGCAGAATTACCCGTCGCAACAAAACAAAGCATTACGCCTGGCAACTCTTGGCACGTCATCAGTGTAGATTGGCGTTTATTGTTCGCGATATATGGCCATTTTGTCGTCCATTGTTTTTGTCACAGCAGTGTAGTGAAGTATACATCATCTCACAGTAGCGAAGCCGTTATGAAACTGACTACCCCACTGAAATATCCCACCCCAACGTTACTAGCTGGACCCACCACTGCCTCTAAAGTGCGAAACTGTGCAGTACCACCAGACCATTTGCACAGTGAAATCTCGTTCTCGCGCACTTGCAACCTTCCATAACATTGGAAAAACACGAAAACAAGGGGAAGCTATTTTAATCAAATATGTAGATTTTTCGTATTTTGATACGATTTTGTGCTTATTCTAATCATTCACAGTTTGTAATTCATTTATAACTCTGCTAACTCAGTCTTATAATATCAAAATATCCATTCTCACTAAAACAAACATTTTCTCCAGTGTGAAATTTTCTTATAGGGAAAACACTGTATGTAACTGTTGCCGTAACATTGAACATTTTTTATGTACGTCCATTTGCGTTTCATCGCCAACAAACTGAAAAAGATAAGCAAATGTGGACTTTGCCCCCCCCCCCTGGAAAAATTTCTGCGGACGCCCATGCTTGGAGCCTTATCTGGGGGCTAAGCCCACCAAAGCCCCCCGTTGGCGACGGGATTGGTTGGAGTCATGGGCGATCGGAAGATTTTTTCCAGGGGCGACCACTGGGGATTTTTCCAAAATTTTTCCAGGGGGGGCCAAAAGTGGTGAAATTTGTTTTTTACCAATCGAAACTGAAAAAACAACCCTTTTTTTCTGAAATTTTCAAAATCCAGGGGGAGCCAAGGCCCCCCTGCCTCCCCCCTTCCGATATCCATGGTTGGAGTACTTGTATCAACCTCAATACGTAAATCGAAGTGAGGAAAAATGAGCTGTGTTCTATAATTGGTACCATTTTATGAGCAAATGTTTTCGGGCCGCGGTAGGACAAAGGTTAAGAATCACTTTTGTAATCCGTTTGCGACGTGTCTGTTAAATTTCTCTGACTCTCCCCATCTGGCTAGTTTCTGAAAACGACCCGGTTGGTAATGAAGATACAGGTGTGGAAGAGTTGGCAAAAGTTGTGTGCCTTATTTGTGGCATTGGCGTCACTTGCCGAGATTCCACTGCAAAGTATTGCTTGCAAATGTGTTGGTTGTGATATGTTGAAGGTCCATTTTATTTTGGTGGAACTTCATATTGTCTGTTCTTCAAGCACACCACGAAATCCAGTGGAAAAGTTTCGTTTCGTTTTCAGTCAATTAAGGATGCGTTTGCTCAGAGTCGCTTTCTTAGAAAAACTAGTTGAGCAGAAAGCTTTCGGGTGACATTTTTTTCTGAATATGATGATCATTGATCTGAAGCTGGAGTGAAGCGATAACTTGATCGGATTCTCGCCGTGTCGCGATGGCGGTGCTGCTTTGGATTTCGTTATTCAAAAAGAGCGGACTACTATAGAGTATCTCCTGGTGTCGCTCCTAACGCGCAGTCCATTGCCAGCAACGTTTGTCTTCTTGAAGATGGGTTTTGGACAATTTCAAAACGTTTTGTGAAAATACGCAATTATGCCAGCAGCAGTTGTTAGTGATAATCAGTAACATCTTCAACCGCCCCGTTTCTTTCACACTCGATTCGCAACCACGTGACCTTCTTTTCGCAGAGCGAGTTCGGTGATCTTCGTCAATACTCGCAGCTCATGATGAGTTACATCGCGCAGACGATTACTTACCCGCTCTCCGTTACCAGCACTGTCATGGCGGTGAACGGAGCGCGAATCAAAGGCGGCCGACCTCCATTTATGATCGTCTACGGCGGATGGGTCGCCTGCCTCAAAGATCTGCACCAAAAGGTGAGACGACGATGTAGATTTCGCACAGCTTTGAAACTGCGCACAGCCCACAGATTGATTGCCACGAACGATTCAGAATTTTCAGACCAAAACAAAAAGATTCCAACGTGACCGTTGACTAAACCTCTTATCTTTGTTTTCCGTTTACCAAGCTGTCGTTTAATCGAACGGGTTAGTTTGAATCAGTTTTTTTTTCGCTGAGACATTTCGGTTATTTGTCCCATAATAGTATTAAAACCCGCAATAACAATACCTACTAACCTCCGTTTTCGGACATCGCGACCGAATTAACGTTTTTTCGGTAATTAAAAAAATGTTGGTCTGTGACCGAAAAAAACAGGTTTGAATTAAAATGACGATCTTGTGTCTCCCCATGCTAACACCTGTTTTCAACTAGCTTGCAAATGACCTTTACGCGAACCTTCAACCTTCTCGTCGCAGGGTCAATCCAGCCGCGGTTCCAGCATGTGGTTCAGGAAAGCCGTCGCCCAAGTCACGTCCGCGACGTCCGTCTCCCCCATGCCGCCTGTTCCCTACTACTCTTGAATGTGATCCGGCCGTTGTCGCGTCGCGTTGATTTGCGTTGTGTTGTCCTCAATCAGTCTGTCATCTCGCAGATGCGCAAGCAGCCGGTTCACGCGTGCCTTTCGAGTCGATTCCATAACCTACTTTTTCTTCTTACCTTTCCTATTACGATCTTACGTCGCCAGCGCCGGTCATAGGTGCGAGGCGGTCTGGCAAACAATCTGTGCTAGAAACGAGAACGCGCCACTGGTTTCGCTACCAGGAGCTGTTAGAGAAATTATTATTTCGCTGCGGTCAGTCCGTAAACGAGTCACCTTCTCGGTACCGTGAAACTTGCAAGTTTAAACCGTGAAGCGTTTCTCACTTTGATCGCTCGCTGTCGCCTGTGACTTTTATTCCGCTCCGAAACGGCGCCGTTTCCGTTAAACCAAGCAATCCACGAATCGAATTTCCGCGTCCTTCACTGTGCGCAGTGGTTGGCTCTCCGTCAAATCTGCTGTTGCAGCGACCTTGTCCATGTTGGCCCCCCCTTTCGTGATTGGCCGCCGCGCCGCTGCAGAAAATCACAAAACGCTTCGCCTTTTTCCGGACCTGGGTCTGTGTGGAGAAGTACATGGCGCCGCGCAAGCTAACGTCGTCTGGCAACAGTTCGTTTGTTTGTTGCACGAGCGTCGAACAACAAACCTTTACACGCTAATTAAAATAGTATTTACCATTCCGGTTTGCTTTCATGATTTGTCAGAAGAAGAAAGCTTGCTGCAGCAACGGTAACTTTTTAAAAAATTTATGCGACAGGGGTGAAAAACGTCCGAATTTTCATTCAACTTGACGTGGTCATGTCAGAGGAGTTCTGAAGGCCGGGTGCTGCGATTGTCTTTTTCTTAACTGAAGTTGGTCACCGATGCGTGAGATCCATATTTAGAACAGATTAAACGTCCTTACTGAAAGTCTGCAAGTCTCAACGTTTCTACCTACTCGTACATGTTGAAGTGCCTTATACTGTAGATAATGTGGGGTCGATTAATGATCATGGACGTTTGCAGACATTTCTAGAAAAATTTTTTTGCTGCAGCGATTCCAAACAAGTATGGCTCAAACTTGTCAACCAATTTACCTGGAACTTATTCCAAAGAAACAACAATACTTTGCCAGCAATGAAACGAATCACCTCGTGGTTAAATCTTTGGCGCTACGATAGATGCGTTTGGAATATAATCGTGCCAGGCCCCATTGCACAGTATCAAGAGCAGTGGTTCTCAAACTGTGTGCCACGGCACACCAGTGTGCCGAGGAACTTTTTGGAATTTTTGAAAATCATCAATTCGTATTACAATTACGCATGCAGGCAAGCATGCGCGGCTTGAATGCACACTATCCATTAGATAAACTGATAGTAGCGTGGTATTTTCCTATCGCCTTGCAGATGTAGAAAGGGTGATTATCTGGCTATAATTGGATTGTCACGTTATAATTGCTAAGTAGTAATGTATTTTGAAACAAGCCTTTCACCATGTTGACTTAACGCTGAGCTGGGCTAACAGGAAAGGAATTGTATTTAGTCTGATTAAAATGACACAATGATAAGCTTTTTAGAAATGTTTAGTTGGGTAGTTAATCTATTTGGAATCAATGAATTAAGCTATCTTTCTACCGAAAAGGAAGAGTCGCTCATCATGAGCGTCCGCTGGGGGGGCAAACGGGCATTTTCACCCCCGTGAAAATTGAGACCAAGAACCAAAATTTTCCGGAAAACCTGACGTCAGCTGCTAAATTCCGATTAATTGATTTAATTCTTGCAATCAGGGTTGCGGAATCGAAGGTAAAATATCCGACTCTGACTTTTTCAAATTTCCGACACCAAGATGAGAGTGAAATTTGGCTGTTAAAATCAATAGAAATCGTGGTACACAGCAAGAAATCTGTTTCAACAAAAGTTACAAAAGAAATTGTACCATTTCAACATGAATTCTCAATTTAGGAGTCTGATGTAAAATATGATCGAATTGGACAGTCGGTGTCGTACAAAAAAATCCTACTCCCAGTGTTGTCAGGAATCCGACTCCTTATCCGCCCAAAAAACTCATACTCCGCAACCGTGCGTGCAATGACACTTTATTTCCCGCTATTACACTCGCACTGCACAAGGCAACAGGGCAATTGCAATCTCCCAGAATTTTTTCAGATGCTAGGTGCAGCAACAAGTTAACATCATTTCCTCCCCGAAAATAGTACAACAACATGTTACGATCATTGTGCCCCATGAAAATATCAACTGGTTGTGGTCCTGTGCCTGAGTCAATGGCTTGTTCAAAATAAACGCTTATTCAGGCTTATTTTCGAACAGTATAAAAGCTGCATCGTGGCTTGTTTTCTATGCAGCCTTGTAGGAATCCGTCTTAATCACTAAGATTTATTTCTGACTTCTGAATAAGTGCAAAGCTGTATTTGCTGTGGCGAGTTTTTGTAATGTACCTGCTCATTTTTAAAAATCCTGCGTGGTGTACTAACTTTGGTAAGTTGTGCGAAAGTCGTGTCAACATAGGCCTATAGGACATGTCTACTTCTCATTGCTTGAAATGATTTTGCGAGGGCGTCTTACTTTCTTGTTTTATCACCGCTCATGCTGTTCTGGGCGTTGGTTAAAATGTGGCTTGCTTGTAGAAAGTGCTCAAAAATGGATATTAGGCAGTTTATGAAGAGACACCCCCAAATTTTTGGAAAATATAGTCATTTTGTGCTTTGAGAGACGTGTTTCCAAACAAAATAGCGTTATTCGCATAAAATCATACACTTTGGCCCTCCCCAAATTTTTGGGCTGGCTACGCCACTGGGTCGTGAAGGCAGCAAAGCTATTTTTTGCAATTATTTCAGCTGCGTGCGAAACGCACACATAATGCACTTAGCACGCTAGTGCAGAGGCACATACGCACAAAGAATTGTATTTTCTAATATGTTAAACCGAAAACGTTTGTCGCTTTTTACCTTAAGAACATGTTTCCACAAATCATTATCTTTGTGCTGTCTGTCATTTGAGCACGAGAAACAGTAGTAACAACGCAGTTTCAGTCGGCAAATGTAACACTGAATTGATTGAATGATTTTTCTTTTGAAAATATTCACTCTAAAAGCAAACTAGACATTTCTATGAGATTAATCACTTCTTTGTTTTGGCATTGGCTTCCAGAATTTTAGCGGCTTAACTTTTAAAGAAAAAACGCAAGATGCTCGAGTGTTGCTTCATTCTTCTTTGAAAAAACTTCAGATATGGACAAGTACTTATAGCAACGTCCCTTCGAAACAAAATGGGCTTGACTACCATGACGCACAGCGACAAACCGAATTTTGATTTCTGTTTCACAAATTTATGCTGATTAACCCCAATGCAAACTGTTTTATTGTGTTAAAACAAAATGCCGCAGTTGCTAATAAACCTTTGCCAGGTCTGCCCTATTTTGACGAATTTTTGTCGCACAGTATTGACTCTTGTAACTGGTAAGCACGTTTCTGGAAAATGCCAAGTTGTTTTGTGTTAAGATTAAAGTTGCAGACGTCACTTTTTTCAGTTTACTTTTGTTCAATGAAAGTTACAAAATTTTTGATATTTGGCCGGTTGAACAAGTAACGCATGTCACTGTCTTTTGTACTCACTATTCAGAAATCTTAGTTACCCTAATTTGTACAAGATAACGTCATTGAGAATATGTGAGTTAAATCTACCGGTATAAGTGTGGTAATTTGGTGCATATTCGTAATGAATCGTGCACCCAAATTTGTCTATAGAACCATCCTCCAGGTCGCACAAGAGGCCCCGTTTTATGTACATTGCATGAAAGCTCAACACGCACGAAAAAAAAGTGCTCGTATTTCATGAGTCGTGCAGAAATGGTGCTATCAACCCACTAGTAATCGCTCAATTAAGCTTGACCAACGACAAGTTTTATCAATTGAACCCTTGAACTTTCAATTATCTCCTGTTGTATTTGCTTATCACGCAAAATCCGTGTAATTGCAAACGTTTTATCTCTACATCTCGATAAATGTGCCTACTCAAATCAGATTAATGAATTTCAACAAAACCTCAAGACTTTCGAGAAAAGAAACATACATTTGATTATAAGTTGCTTTGTATTTTCAGACATCCACGGTGCAACGTACACTTGGCACAAATTTTACCAAATGCAAGAAGTCGTTGGAAAAGTTTCTAAATACCCGGCAATCTTTGATGTGCGTACAGCAGGGAAGAAATTTCTGAAAAAAAGAAACATTTCCGTGATTATTTTGTTTTGCACAAACTCTGAATAACGACGAGCAGGCCTGGAATTCAATTACATTCAACGTGAGCAAATTTAATGCGTTTTGCAATATTTTTAAGCAGAAGGTGATTCAGGAAGTGAGAAAATCATCAAATGATCAACACAAAAATACTTTCATCTTTTCAGAATGCTGCGGAAATTGACAAATAGAAGTATTCTAGTTTATCTGAAATGCCAGGGCTGTTTCAGCGAAAGCTGATTTTTCAATATGTTCGCAAAGGTCGATGCAAGATTTTTGTGAAAACACGACACCAATATTTTAATTGAAACTACGATTTTAGTGTTTATATCAAAATTTGCAGGATACATTTTTACTTAGAGGAAAGTTGTATTATAAGGAAAAAACAAATTTCCTCCAAAAGCGCGCTCGCGGTTCAACACTTGATGCACAGTTGATCGATCGCACCGTAAATGTTTGTAGGGTATGTTCTTGTTCAGTCTATTTTTCATGAAAACTACATTTTCAATTTTTTCAAATGTTCTGTTTAGCCCACGTGGATGGGTTCATGCATCTCTAATACTGATTAATATTTTACGAGCTCGTTCTATAAAAACGAATATTAACCAACAAGAATCTCAAATCCTTGCCAATGCAAACTTCAACAAAATAAAGTATTACAAATTTTGTAGAACAAAATTGCAGTGTATATGTCTACATAAAATTGTAACAGAATGGTGATGAAAGCACGCAACAACAGCAAATTGTTTGTCATCTTTTTCTGAAAAAAATGCTTGTGAAAAAAATTCTCAACACGCTAAAGCAAAAGAAATACTGAGGCCTCTTCAACAAACTTCATCCTAGTTTGTGTGGAAAGATCATGACGAACCAGGTGAGCATTAAACATTTGCATACACAAGCTGTTTCATAAAAAGCAAGATGTAGCCTACTTTTCAGCCGCTTTATCTGTTCTATCCGCTTTCTTCTTCATTACTTAGATTACGTCCTCAACCATCTCATTAGATTTAACGAGTTAAATTCCAAGTATTTGCTTGCAATTAAGTTTCTTTTCTATCTTTTATGTGAGAAATTATATCGACAAAAAACCTAATTTTGATAGAGAGCACACAAGAAGTTATTTTAGGAAACGTTCGTATCAATTGGGAAATTACGTGAAATTTACACAAAATGTTGAATATTGGGCAATGTTGTTTTCAAATTATTTATACTGTACTTTTCATTTCAAAAGTAATATAAAAGTGCCTGGTAGCACCATCCGGTTAACAACACGAAAGATTCTATCAAACAGGATGTAAGCAAAATTGCAAATACCTGTGCAGGCAGAAGCAAACCTAATCCATTAAAATCTTGAAGAAAAACGTAAACGCCAAAGAAAAAAATTGGGACCTAAATTCTGAATTCATTTCAAGTTATTCAGTTACACCAAGTTATTTGGGGGGCGTTCAAAAAATGCTAAATAGTTATTCTGCAAAAAATAACAACTGTTATGCTCGTGCAAGTTGCTTTGCGTTGTTCTGCAGCTAGTACTTACTTAACGGGCAACAAAACCGCACTTCATAGTCTTCGCACTGTCCTGAATTCTGTGAGTTGACGCATTGAAACCCATAGGATGTGCTTATCGTTACCACCTGGTTGGCAGACTGGTACGGATTTTTGCTGCTGACGAGTCTTGCGTCGATAGCGGTTGGTTGCTTGCACAATTTACCAGGATTTTCATTCAGAAGATGGTTTAACGTCTCGTAATCTCCGTAACCGCCTGGGTTGTCGCGATCGAAAAACTGAGTCCATGCGTGGCCACGTCCACACGTGGGTTCCTGTACTGGAAAATACAGATTGCAAATTTATAAAATAAATGTTTTTCAGCATAGTTACATTTCACACACTCTCTGCTGCAGAATGTAACGTAACATTCACAAGGGTTGCTTATAATGATGATCGTTGTTCTCTACGCATTACCGCGGTTTCAGACGTTTGAAATCAATGTTATTGGTTTTGTTCTGATCAAAATTATCTTGTCAATCACTGGCTAACCAACGACGAAGACTTGGACTCAATAAGACTTGCGTGTCCGACCTTTACACGTTGGTTGCACCACAACAAAAGCAACCTTGAAGTTATGCTTCAACGTCTGTCTTGTAAAACTCATTTTCCACCAGCAACCAGTTTATTTCAGATTCTTACACCAAGATCCTGTGTTTTGTCAGTTGACAATAAACTGGGCTTGAAGATATTTTTGAAAAATAATAGAAACAAATTAGACAACCGCAATGTCAGACATTTCATCACTTTTACATGTTATTAAAGATGGATTGTCAGAGTTTCACATGAAGTGAAAGGGTGAGTCGAATGGTAAAACATTTTGTGCGAAAGATACTCAGTGCTAAAGCTTTAGTAAAAACTTAGAGAAAACCTAGTTAACCAAAAAGTGTTGTTGAAAAGGAAGCACGCATTGTACTTTATGTACAGTCACCTGAGGGGCAGCAAAACCTGACTTCGTAGTCTTCGCACTGTCCTGAATTCTGTGAGTTGACGCATTGAAATCCATAGGATGTGCTTATCGTTACCACCTGATTGGCAGACTGGTACGGATCATTGTTGCTGACGAGTCTGGCGTCGATGGCGGTTGGGTTTTTGCACAATTTACCAGGAT
>JGI24159J19872_10000896_pt1 | contig 30298 bp, 19 predicted proteins | sample Ectturendosymbi4_FD_19872 | JGI IMG/M metagenome (IMG submission 19872)
CTGCTTGTGGAACACGACTAAATGAAACACTCATATTTTTTGTTTATTAGCAGATCCGATAGATACAGATAAGCTAGTATGCATTCTGAATGAGATTAAACGGGAAAAAGCTGTACAAGATATCTCACTGCGTTATGCAAGTTCTGCCACTGTTACATTCATTGTGTGTGGAAAACTGACTTTCATACTTCCATTTTTATTTAAGAAACAACTAAGCAACAGTTGGCGTAATCCGGTTTAGCGTTTTTTTTCTATTGATTTGACATATCTGTTCCTAAATTTCCGTGTCGGATCCGGAGATCGAGGTTTCCGGATTAGAGGGGTGGAATGCATTGGGAGAATTCCGTTACTAGCAGTTTTGTGTCGGGTAGCGGGGATTCCGGTTACTAGGAGTTGGGATAAACAAGGTCGGACTGGTACATATTTTAGTTTTAGGGCATACTTCAGCGTCTGTGCTTTTCGTCCAAGGCTCATAGTCTTTGAAATTCCTGATGATATATGTTTATGAAAATGTGAAAAAGCGTAACTGAGAACTCCTATCACTACAATAATGCAGGAAATCTACTCCTACAAACAATTTTTGATAACGCGCATAGTTTTGGGAAAGGAGCAAGTTTTGTTTTTGCATCAGAACTGAAAAGCAAAGTTACAAAGAACTTTTTCTTGGCAACTACTAGTCCGGGGAACCACCTTGTAGTGTTCTGTGGTGCAGAATTTAATTCGCACTGACTTCATAGAGAATCCCTTGGCCTTGAGGCCGTTAAGCACTCATCTGATGGTGCTTTCAGTCACTGGTCACTGCATGTTTTTGACTATGACCAGTACATACCTTTTACTTTTGAGGGATCCAAAACAGGTCTAAAAAATCCTGGTTATAATTAACCGCGACTCGCAGAAAAGTGACTTGCGCTCCTGTCAGATCGTGTGCGTTGGAAGTTCATCTACAAGAAAATCTGCTGCCCAGTTTTGGTTGTTATCGGTTTAACTCATTGTCAAAGTCGAGCCAACACCATGACTTCAGTTTATTATAGCCTGTAACACGACTCTTGTGAAACTGAAGGATTATCACAGAAGTACGATTATGTGGATTGCTACGAGCAAGATTTTGGTTGCATCGAGACTTATATCAGAAGAATTTGAGAAACATGCTCTTTCGAAAGGCTCTGTTCAAATGTCATCAAGCTTTAAGCCTGTGCCATTTCAAAAAGAAAACTGTCTGATTCACAGAGGTCACGAATAAAACTTAACTGAATCTTACAAAATAGAAGAGTTCCTATTATGGGATTTGCTTCGCAGAAAGTTGATTTGTTATTTTTAAATCATTGTGATTTGCAAAATTACGCTGGGTTGTTCTTGTCGAATTTAAACTTACATTAAAGGCCATGGGCAAGTTGTGTTTGTGTTAGGTTGCCACATTGCTTGATTTTCACAGAGGCAATAATCATCACTCTATCTTTCGCCACCGGCATTTCCTACCAGGTAAATCCTCTCTCAAGTAAATTGCTTGCCAGCAGTACACTATCCCTATAACACCGTTCGTAAAGCTTACGTCTTACCACAAAGGAAGCAATTGGCCTCAGGCTGTTTTGAAAAGTTCTGCAAACTTTGAAACAACTCAGACAAAAACTTATCTCAAAAATCGTAAAACTACAACAAAGTTCATGCGCTATAAAAACTCATCAGCTTACATGTTGTTTTCTAGCAAAACACGTGCCATTTCGTCTGTGAAGTGAAATGTTGCTGGCGTAAAGCAACATAAGCAAAAAACATAGTTCTGATAGCAGATCATAGCCTTTTTATGCTTCAAGCGTCACACCAGTGGTTCCCAATCGGATGCCACTTGGCTCACTATGGGAGGAATTTTTAATTTCTAGGAGGAAATTTGTTTCAGGGAGGTATAGGGGAGGAAAAGCTGTTCGTAAAACAGCCTTATGTTTTTATTATTTGTTTAATCAACACAAAAAACTGCACAACAAGTTTGGTTTAGATGGGAATGTCTACAGTACGCAAGGACAAGCTGCTTTACTGCAGTGACTGACGCTATGAAAGAGTCTGCTTGGTTCATTATCGTCTTTATTTCTTCCCAGTAGGTGAGGTGAAATTTTTGCAATTATCTTTTTTGTGATTTTTGTTGGGGAACAATTGACAGTGTTTGGGTTTGCAAGGGAGGAATATGAAAAAAACTTTAAGAATCACTGCGCTAGACGGTGCATTTGCGATCTAGTGCGTGGCAGGAAGGCGTTGTAGCCGTTGGGGTTAACCAAAACCAGCGACTTTCAAATAGATGACAAAAATTTCTTCTTAACAATTATTAATTACAGAGGTTTTCAGAAACTTTCAATTCGATGAAGCTGCTTTCGTCATCTTTATGGCTTTTTTAACAGCTTTCAACAGGAAAGAAAAAAGGATATGAGAAGAAAAAGTTTCTTGATTGTTGAGGAAACAAACTGAAGTCTACGTCAGGCACTCAAAGCTTTATTCCGCAGACGCTTGTTCGCAATCGGTGGTTAGGGCTGTGATTAAAGGAACAACAATTGGTGGTCAGGGCTGTGATTAAAGGAAGCGGACCAGCCATCTTGCACCTGCGCTTTTATTTACAACATGTAGGTCATGTTTTTACCAAAAAACAGTCTCTCAGTGGAAAAAATTTTCGAACAAAACAGTGCAGGTGTTGATCTAGCAATGCACAGAGCTGTTCACAGTATTTTTATTTTGTTCGGTCTAAGTTATTTTTTCTTTTACATGTATGAACTTTCCGGAAAGTGAGAGCCGAACTCAAAAAGACGTGTTTCTTGCATTCTGCCAATTCTCGGAATGTATTTACTTCTGCATGTGCTTTGACTTAAGTCGTTACTCTTCAAATATCAGGTTGCAACATTTACAGTGAGAAGCATTAAGCTACTATCACACACCGCAGGCAACCAGAGGAATTTTTTTTCTGGAGTTTGCCTTAAGATTTCACTTTGGTGGTACGCGAGTTTTGATCAGCCATCGTCGTTTTCGCATTAGTGCAGATTGCGTGTTTTCGTCCCGTTTGTTTTGTGTTGACGACTCTATTGACGTCTATTACAGGCGAGAATATCTCAACTTTGTGGTAAACATTCGATGCAACGAGTCAAGCCAAAGCGCATTATCAGTGTGCCGTTTGCAAAAACTTTTGGGTAACCTGGACTTTTGTAAAACTCTAGAAAAAGCTAAAACGAAAATTTTAACAGGTCTGTGTTTTTCTATGCAACCAGCACAGCGGTGTGCATGAGCACGAACGACACATCTACTGCAGGAGTGGTTTTGGCCGAAACTCTGCACAAAATAGTGTTTGCGAACAAGCAAAATATTTGGCTTTCTGTTTACACTAGATCATAATATGCCTTTTGTAGCAAGCCTTTTGTGCCATCAGAAGTGAGGTGGAGGTGTCGTCTTGGTATGGCAATAGTAAGCTAATGATTTCCAACTATTTGCTGTTGCACTGTGTTTACGACGTTCGGGCGGTTGGAAGATGAACAGATGAGGTGACACGTGCGATTGGTAACATTTTCAAATGCTCACCCGAATTCGTCAGGTCTCACAAGCTGATACGTTTGCAAAACAGAAATAAAATACGTGGAAAAAAGTCTCCTTTAAGAAAAGAAATGCAAAGGAACTGAAATAGATTAACATGCCTTGTTTGTTCTGATTGACCTGACAGAGATGCGGAAGCTGGCCGTTCTACTGAAAATATTTGCAGTGGCTATTATGGGAATTAATCACGTTATTGTTTGCTTTTGAAAGAGTTTTAGTTACGTAAGTAAAACTGTTGCTGGTCTGACGATCAACGCTGATACTATGGCGGCCTATTGTTTATCCGGGCCAACCTTCACAACTCTCATTGGTATCTGCTTCTTGTTTAAACAGGTAAGACCACGAGATAAAGCACATAGTGACGAAGACGATGGTCGTTGTATTTAACCAGTTAAAAAATCAAAACCCTGTAGCTTTGCAAAAAGCTGCTGATGGTTAAAAGTTCGTATTTACAGAAATTAAGTGAAATAGAAAAAATGGAGATATAGATTTTGAAATCTAGTTTCATGCTTTGCAAGAACTTTAAAACAAAAGTTCTTACAGGAGATAAAACAATTTCTTCCCAGTACAAATTATTGAGTTTTTTCTGATGTTTGCATTTGCTAAAAGTAACTTTTACTGTGATGGAAATGTCAAAAATCGAAACATTAAATCTACGTCATTGGTATTGTGTTATTTTTTAATGTTTTTGCTGTCATCGCGTATTGTCTTCACATCGCGTTATTCAATCCTCGCAGTAAGCCCAGTAATTTAAATGTCAACTCCTTTTACCCTTTCCAACCTTGCAAGTAGTTTTAGATACAGTTTTTCAGTGTTCTCGTTGCTCTGTTAAGTTCAAGTTAAGGCAACTACAAGCTCAAGATTGANAGGTTTTCTGTCCATGTGAATATAATTGGTTAGGCTTTTACTGGCTGATAATATGCGCAAATTCGCAAAGGGCAAGGCATTTNGAAATTTCGTGTTTGAAATGAATCATTTGCTTAAGTGGAAAGGTTGAAATGTTTGTATCACTTGAAGGTTTCAGTTAATCATTTAATATGAATCCAGCAAAACTGTTGAATCTCCTGTGACATGTTGTGAATCGATCTTTAATCTGGTACAAATCCACTGAAGAATCACAGCAAACAAAAGTCAGGACGTCCTTCCTGAAAGGTTTGCCGGAAGTCTTTATTTTCTTCGGAAGCAACATAAACATTTAGTGTTTCAGTCAGCTTAATTTCAACGTAGGCGTACCAAGAAATGTTACTAACATTATTAATTGTTAAAGTTGAGGACCTATTTAAAAAATTCTACAACGGTAGTTCAAACTCTTTCGAGTAAATCAAAATTAGCGAAAAGGCTCAGGACAGTTCATGCAAAAAAAGCGAAATGTTTCGCCTAAAAACTGTTTGTTTACTGGAAGTCTTCAAAAGGGAAGGTGACTCGAGAAAACTCCGAATGGATGGGGAGCAAAGGTGGGACAAACAACTCCTTCAGAATGTGTTGTTGAAAGTCTTGATCCAAATTAATGATATTTAGGTTCTCTATTACGGATACCCGCGGTGTTGTTGCTGTATTTGTACAGGGGTTGCAGCGTTTCGTGGTCTTTAGTAAAGATGAGTAATAACCAAACTAAAAACTACAATGTCTCATGTAAAGCTTATCAAATTACGTCTGAACAGTCCAAACAAAACCTTAAGTTTTTTCGAGTCAAACACCAGTGCCAACAACTGACTGAAGCGTTTATCAAGCAAATGAAAAATTCAAATTCACTCCTAATCTCTTTTAGTTACTTTGCTTTAACTATTGCAGAGTACATTGTAAGTGCATTGGTTCAAGAAAAATTACATGTAACGTGATTAAAGTTTTGCAAATAAAACGAAAAATAAGTTTTATGTAACTTGGTTCCCTTTGCATTGACAATTCTTTCCAAACCTTTCTTAGGTTCATTTGAGTTCTCTGCAGTGCTTCAAATCGTTCGGTTCTATTTTTATATCTTTATGTAAATGCAATCGCGGTCAATCATAGCGCAAAATTTGACATATGTTTTGCTAACTACAAGTTCTACATTTGCGTCAAAAAGCAATATGTTAATAATAAGGACTTGTCATTTTTGCTGACTCGTTCACCAAACTTATGCTCTACATGGGTGGGCTAATAGGCATGTTACACTAAAACAACGCAAACAAAGATGAAACAACTGTAGGAAACAACTTTTCCATTTGATGAGGTAAAATCCTTGCAATTTATGTTGAAATATTCTTTGGTTTGAATTGATTTCTTGTTAAAGTTGCTGAGTCAATGTACGCTTCGTAGAAAGTTCAATGGCTTGAGCGAATGCACTATTTCTTTTAAACTGATGAAAAAGTCTCCATACGTTTCAGAAGGGGGACCAGCACTGCATCAACTGTGCATTCGTTGCCATAGCTGCTTCGTTTGTACCTTTCACTGTGTTTTTACAGAGTGCGTGTTTGTAAGCATTACTATTCAACACCCGAGTGTACTTACTTCCATGCTCTTTTCAGGCAAACTTGTAAGCATGATATATACTCGATTGGTCCAGCACTTTCTCGGAATAGTTATAACCGAGCAAGACACCTTAGTACAAGTGTTTATAGCAGACGGATAAATGCTATGCTTATTTCACAGCGAAAAACTTACGTTTAGCATAATACTACCATGGCGTGCTCATGAAGCCGGAAAAAATTTGAAAGCGCACGAAACAGACCAAGGCAGTTCTGAAATATTGACATTTACAGCTTGCTCGACGTCTTCCAGCAATCCCGCGTAACTACGCAAGTTCAAACATTTTCTCCGCGCATCTCAAAGCAAGTTCATTGTTCGATAAGATGAGATCAGAACGACTATTTCGGTACTGCTTTTTCCATCGCTCGGGATAACGAATCACGCAATAACTATCTGTTTGCTGTGTTGCTTGCAGATAAGATCAGAACGCGGCGGCAGGTTCAGCATCCTGCGATGGCGCACTGGCCTGAAGTCGTGGAAAGAACCCCGGTTGCAAAACTTCGACTTTGGCGCATCGAAACAGCGCACATTTGGGGTAGTCACGCTTAGAGCATGCAATGCAGCAAAGTCGTTGTTCTTGCCGTGAGAGGTATTCAGTTGAATCCTGATCCTGGCGCGTTGAGGTGACTGCGTGTGACAGCATCTCAGGTGTCCAGTGCTTGAGCAAGATTTTCTAAATTCACACGACCCATTTCTTACGAAGGTGTGGTGTGGAGATAGGTTTCCGGTGATTTTTAGAATGTTCCGGTTACTAAATCCATTTCTTGGAATTCAACTGCAGTATTTTTTTAATGATTTTGGGCAATACACACATGTCTCAGTTCTATAGATCAGGCGGAATTTTTCCTACGTTCTTTGCTTGACTTATGCGCTGCTCAGTTGTCTTCAGATATTTTTACAATATTTGAGCAACTTTGTTAAAAAGCTCGGTTGTTGAAAAAAACTGCAAAACTGTTTTACAACTGAAAAACCTATTGCTGCACAGAGATGAGAGAAGTTCTGCTTGTGATTATTGCTACTCTTCTTGCGACGCTATGTCAGGAAGTAAGCTGGTTCTGCTTCTGCACTTGTTTAAGAATCAGTGGCGTTTAAGCTTTTACAGTTATCACAGCGTAAAAATGCATACCTGCAAGCAGCAGTGATAAAGTGATAAAGGCACACATCCCATTTTCGTAAAGTATNAAATTTTCCCCAAAATTAGAAAAAAGTAAATATTGAGTGAACTGACCAANTTTCCTGCATAGCCTAACGTAGCAAACGAGCGATAACGTCTTTCCGCTTGTAAACAACCTGACTTATTTCAATGCGACGTACCTGGCATAACCAAGTTTTGAATGTATCGCCACGCATGAAGAGGTACCTTTCTGATAAATATTTTCAGGAATCCTTTTACAAGCAGAAGGAGATATATTTCTCAATGAGAAATTTTTTTGCGATTTAATGCATTTCAACCTTTCTTGTTGTGGTAACGGCTAGTTTTGCGTTTTGTGCTTTACATATGTTAGTGCGTGCTGGGCGCTGTACGGTGCGAAACAATGTTTACCCCTGTGATCTAATAAGACGTATCGCTCTAACAAACATGCGGAAAAGTTTTATAATAAACGCTAGCACTCTACTACAACAAATTTCCACCAAACAGCCAAAAAGCGATGAACTGATGAATAGGTCTCGAATGTAATTATTCTTTTTGCCCAAATTACAAAGACACCGGTCAAGAATCTCGGCGGATAAAAAATTTGCTTCTCTGTGGAAACTTCAGCCATGAAAAACGTAAATGTTCCCAAAGCAGCACAAGGCTAGAATCTTTACAAACTGCTGCTGAAACCCAAAAAGCAGTCTGCGACAAAAAAGACGCTCTTGGTAACCATGGTAACCATGTGCTTTTTATGCCAATATCTTTGCTTCGTGGACATGTAGGCATGGCAGCACAAACATAATCCCCATTTATAACCTCGATCACGGCAGCAGCGACGAAATTCGCACCAGATGATTGTACGGGGCGAGAGATCTGGAAAGCAGCAGTCCCCAAGTATTGCTCAGCGTAGCAAAGACATGGCGTTAGCGATTTATTTTCCGGCAGAGGTTCTTTATCTTTTTCCTTCCGTGACTCTATAACGCTTCAGAGAATCACACCGTAACCCCAACATTTTCTCATAAAACGACGATAATAATCTTCGCCTGCGTGAAGTTGAATCTTGGAAAAAGTATTATTTTGTTACTTCCGACTGTACCTCCCTGGCCCACCAAAATTACTTCCATGACCAGCCTCGTGGATCATGACCTGCAGCTTAAGAATCACTGCTCCATCGCTCCAAGTGAACCGATTGTAGTATTAAAATTTGGAAAGGATTTCTCAACTGATTCCATGTAAAGTGAAGCCATAACCTTTTTGTGGTTTTCGTGGAGATTTTTGGAGAAACGTTCAGCCAGACTGGTTTTCGAAATTGGGGCAGTGAACTTCTGTCAGGGAAAACACCTTCCGCCTCTCTTACGGAAAATGTCGTCTCTTACGTTTATGGGTAGCAGCAATTTAATTACCTCCCACATTTCGCAGAAGATTTTGCGTTACTGTCGAACTGTTTTTCGAAAAGCCTCAGAAATGAACCTGTGTCGAAATTATTTGCCGCCGGAAAGTTTTTCACTTGTTCGCAACAATCTAACAATCTTCACACTCAGGGTTCGACCCTTTTCTTCAGAAGAGCAAACACTCGAGTTGGTATTTGCAGGTCAGCTCCGCGGGATCTGGAGATAACTTCCAACTTCTTGCGACGATGGACGAGCGCAACCCGCGTAAGTCTGGAAAGTTTGCTCTTTCGTCATTTGTTGCACGGGACCTTGAAAATAACCGCAGTTGATCGACGCTTCGTGAAAAATATCACTTGAAATTTGCGACAAACAAGTGGCTTTTGCACATTACAACATGGATTTCTTGGGGCACTTGAAACGCGCCATTGCTTTGGTCTTTCGCACTTCTTAGAACTAAAGCGGAGAGCGGCCAACCGCCTGCCCTATGCGTTCAAGCCATGATGTGCCGTGCAGCTGTAGCGTTAATTTCATGAACGTAATTGTGCACCAGTCATAGATTTGACTTCCGGGCGAACGTTAACGATGTCTCGAAAACAAAAAAATACACTGTCAACGGACACCACGACCTTGGAACGAAAGACGTGATTGGCATAAACAGTCAAAACGGTGACTCAGCGAAAAGCAGGGAAACAATTTAAACTGCCANAATGTTAAACTAGAACTNCTGCTATTAACCCCTGTTTTGCTGTAAGATTTNGAGGAATCAACCGAATGGGCTNCGCTTTCATCTTTTTGCGATGATTCAAACGTGCACATATCTGTATTCAAGTAACTATAGTCTCCACACAGAATAGTTTGACTTGAAATTTGAATAAGGTCGTAGGACTGACGATGCGTAGCATTACATGAAATCGATTGCCTATTAAAAATGTACTGATTGATTCAAACTTTTCACCAGTGTGGAGACCAGTTGCTAGAGCTGTTGCGTGTGTGTTTCAACTTGACAGCGTATTGCTTATATATTAAACAACCGTCCTCGTCTTGTTGCACTACTGTGTCCCTAGCACTTATTTTGCGCGGCTTAATTGCTTCGAACATATGCCAATTAAAATGACTCATTGCGAAATAGAATTTTCTCGAAGGTAATTGACTGTTTTTTCTTGATTTTGCAGACGTTGTCAGCGAAGTGATCTCGGCAGCTGCAGGTAATCCTGTTCGAAAACAGCGCGGCTTGCCTGGCGGTCCGAAAGCTTTTTTATTACTGCAAGACCGGGTTTCACCGTCGATAGGCTCAAGCCAGTCAGGATCTAAATTTGGATAAATACCGCAACGTTCTTATTAGCAATTTTGATTAAATATCGCGATGGTTAAAGCGCAACATTGTTTTCTTCGCAGCGTCTGCTCCAGTGCTGGTGTTGCCGAAAAAACACAAAGGTGTTGTGGCGTGATAACGTTCTCCATTAATTGTTGTAGTCATCCACTTAATGGATTTTCTGCAATCTGACATCTTTTACAAAGTGCAGCATGTTGCACAATCCTTTCACGTTGCATAGTTTTGCAAGTCCTTGTGAAAATTTATTGAACTTGAGCACAAACTTTTCGACGACGGAGAAGGAAACCATTTTCTCATAACGAGTTGTAAGAAAGCACGGGATTTAATTGAGAGTTTCCGCGGTCTTGGCTAGAATAATAAGAGCGGTACAATGGAAATTTGTTATTGCGCTCATGAACTCAATGATCGTTACTTGGCACTGCTCATTACTTATTTCTTGCTAAGATATATCTCCTTCAATCCGCGAAACAAAAGATACCTCAAAATAATTTTGTTCGGATATGTTCCTAACTGCAACTACGATGCGGAGTTCGTGAAAACGTGTTCAGTATCAGAAAGTCGCGACAATTTCCAAGCTGTTCTGAATAACTTAATCAAATGTTTTATTGCAACTGAGCCACAGCCACCTCGTGATCATGTTTATGTTGACGGTTGGCGACGTAAAGATGTCAAAAATTTAAGAAAACATGTCTGGAATTAAGAAGTTTTGGTGCTGGTTTAGTTGACGGTCTGCCGAAATATTTCTGCTTTACTTGACAGTTTGCCGCCAGCCTGTTTGACCAGGTTCACCAGACCAGTCTGACAACTATTTTACGTGACGGTCTAGCACACGGCTAGCATTGAGAACCCTTGCACTTCCTACTGTAATCCACACAACTAAATATTTAAAGTTGCGTTAATCAAAATTAACGTTCAAGTCTTCATTAAAAGCCACATTCAAATACAGAGCTATAGTTGTCATACGTTACTGTTTTGGGTTTCGAAATGCAAGTGAACAAAATGTTGAAAATCTTAGTCTGTTTTGACTCCCACAAACATACCACGCATGCACAGGTAGACCGTGGTAAATTACAGACTGTTTTTCTTGCAGCAATCATTTCTGAAGACCTGTTTCTCTACAGATCTGTTTTTGTATTTACAGACCTGTTTCTCTTGCAAAAATTATCTTCAAATTATTTGAACAATATATTTATCTTGCATTTCACCACTTCTTGACATCACTGACCATCAGTTTGGTTTAAAGGCAGAACTTGGCACTGATCTGTGTATATCTTTACTCGGTAGTAGTGCTGGTGCATTGTTTCAGTATTTGTTCATCTTCAGTGTTGTCTGTGTATATTGTTGCGATCGGAAATCCCGAGCGGCATATGCGCAAAGCTTCGCACCGTGGCAGCAAGCAACAATAGAGATCACCCGACGAGATCACTATAATTGCTTGTTCGCGCCACACACATATATTTTTGTTCTTCGCGCACATCCCGTTCGTGGTGAAACACACAATCAACGCAACACCACCGGAGAGGTTGCAACAGTATGAGCTAACACCTACCTTGCGATGTGTGTGTCTAAATATTTTTCATCCCTGTGTTCTTTAAATAGGTCTGTGACATGGAACATGTGTCTATGCCAAACGAATCAATAAATAAAAATAAAACAGGTGGGACTTGAGGTAGACAGGATTATTGTGGTAGATGGTCTTCTAAAACGGCAACGAAGATTTTGCAAAATAACCACTGGTAAAAGCAATTTCTTTTCATGGATGTTGCGGTTGAAGCCGACCAACAGCATAAAAGTAATAAGAATATATCTAAGTTGGCAGCAGGAAAAAGACACAGCATGTTGCCCAATCTTACAGTACCACTGATGCACCAATCAGTGAAACAGATGATCTGGTAATGTGAAATCCAAATATTTTAACAACTCGTAGTGATCAGTAAAATAATGTGAAGCTCGTCAGCATCACAACGTGAGCTGGTAAGTTCAGCATCAGGTGGAAATATCAGCACACTATGGTTCGGCATCCTGGTTGCGCTGGCGCACCAAAAAAGCTGCAACATTCCGGAAGTTTAACTTTAACTCGGGTTCACCCACTTGCTCTGTTTTCTCAGTTTCTTGCTACGTTGCTGCTCGCGACATCGAGGGTGACGTTTTGACGCTGACTTGTCCTTCCGGCTGTCAAACAGTAACAGAAAAACTGTGGGGGACCGGAAAATACAGAGAAGACAGTTACGTGTGCGCAGCAGCGATACACGACGGAAGGATTTCAGGCGAGTGCTGCTAGTGTAATTATTGGTCGATTTCAATTCTTTTGCTTTTAGCGAAATACTTCCAGTTCAAANCTCACCAAATGTCTCTGATGCTCATCCGGCGAAACCTTACGTGCATCAAAAATTTTGACGGACGAAAGAAAACAGCAACACTGTATCTGTAGAAATATGACGTTGCTAAATGTTCAGAATATTTGCGTATGACGCAACAGGTTGCTCGAGATTATTGCGGCACAATTTAAGTTGCCTAAATCAGCGTGTTTTTATTTTAAATCAAGATAAAACCTTGAAGGGCATGAATCTATTGGAGTTGGGATGACACTCGCAATTTCACTTGGTTGTGTGTTCTGGAACGTCATAACAAACATCCCTTCTCGTTTCGGAGCTTATCAAAATTTTATTCCCATGGACGGATAACCTGCCATTGGTTATTAACAGAGTTTTGCTTAACTTTTTTTATAGGAACGTATTAAAAGTTAATATTTTTGCTGTTCCGTGACCTAGTCAATTACGACTACTGGAGGAACTAAACGCCTTTAGTTCAATTGTTGACAGAAAACTGAAAAAAAACAACTTTTGCAGTCTTCAACACTGCAGGTAAAATCAACAAAATCGAACAAAGCGTTTTAACCTCAACCCAACTTTATGTCACACTTTTGAATTTTTGCAGTTGAAGGAGGAACACTTACCATTCGAAAACTGAAAGGCGAGCAATCGTTCCTGGGGTCAACGCGAAATGGAGTTACCACCCAATCATCAGTGGGTCATTCATCGGGGTTGTTCTTTTTCCAAGGTTTGTCCTGAGCTGAGAGCTGGTGACTGTGCAGCGACATGTGTAAAGTACTCTGTTTAATTTGCTCAGTCGACCTTGCTGCTATTTTTTGAACTAAATACGGGAAAGATGTGTTCTGATCACTAGCGTGTGTTCTTTGAACAAAGGTATTTTGCATAACATTGCAATTGCGATGCAGAGTGAGATAGCCTCAATGTCGAAAAACGTTTCGACTGAGGTCATTTTCTGCCTTACTTTATGAAAACAGTAGACCATAGGTTTGTTTCGAGCAGTTCTGTGGCTGTGATCACAACGTGCGATCGTCTTGTTTACTGTGCAGCAAAGTTTACGTGGAATTAAATTGTAGATAACATCGACTTGGCAGTCTTGATCAACGTAGCCTGTTCATATTTGCCTTGTTTTTTTCAGATTCGTTTGAGGCGAGGCGAAAGCTTTACACAGGTATGATGTTTCAACTGCCTTCCACTGATGTACGTTGCGTAAGGAACGTAATGCGACGCAGACCAAACATTCCAATCCTGATACGCAGCTCCTTTCTGCAAAATTTCTTTGCACGCTGCTGTTACCGAGCGGCACGTGCTACGAGGATTAGACCAAGGCCTCACTCATTTTCTAGGAGGCCTTGATTAGACAACACTAAATAAACAGAGCACTAAGAATGCAATGCAGCCTTGCAGTAACGAGGTTTCGCCAGCCATATGTGGATGCGAGCCACGTTGTAAGTTTCGTCAGTGCAAAAGTAGTTGTGCAAAGCTGAAAACAGTGTTTTGTTTAACGTTTGTACGTGCAGTAGATCATGAGCTATATTTCCAGGTACTTGTGCGATGTACGTACACGCTGGCGGCAGAGCTGACGCTTTGGTCAGATTTGGGAGATGCCCGTAAACACCAGCCTTGTTCAGAAATAGCTGGACGCGTTTACATAAAGCGTGATTTCTCGCGGCGATCTGGGCTCAAATTAGTTGTTACATTGGTACCTGTCAAATTTTCGTTTTTCATGACTTAAGAAGGCCAAGCACTGCAGCCTGACAGAACGCCGCATACACATTGTGTTGAATAATATCTGCTGTTGCGAAGTAAATTTAAAAACACTAACAAAATTTTTTCCTTTTTATCGGAGATATTTTTCAATATCACGCGTTTTTTCAAACCTCCGTCTTGTATTGCTGCAGTGTCCTGTTTCGCAAAAGCCGACTTAACTCTCGAAGATAGTTTCATGGTCATTTGCCCACCCGGATGTGACGTGGTATCGGAAAACGTCTGGGGAGGACCGACCTACGCAAGCAAGTCGTATTTGTGCGCAAGCGCAATACACGCAGGACACATCAAAGGTGAGGCAAAGCCTCATGTTGTTGCCTGCGCGATCTTAGTCATCGCTTGTTTCGTCATATAAGCAACAACTTAATATGCATATTGTGCAAGCGTCGCGCAGTCGCATTAAAACCTTTTCAAAGGTTAGATTTTGACAGGTTCAGGGGCGAAGTGTGTTTTGCTGCTGACTTTATCGCATGTTTGTTATCACTGCGGCGTTATCTGATTTGGGTCAAATGTCGGGAAAGTTGGGGTTGACGATTTGGTTACAGACTGTAAACGTTGCAAGATCATGTTTTTTCGATATGTTGATTACCATGCATTACGAGTAATTCAGCACGACGGATAAGTTCGAATCTGTTCAGCATTAAAATCGTAGCGTAGAGAAAATTCAATAGCGGTTGCACAGCATATTGCACTTCGTGTAAAAATATGATTTTTTCTCCATGCTGTCCAATGAACCTTTTCGATTTTCACCGAATGCTGACCTACTGGAAGAAGATTTCACATAACTTACCTGTATGCTTTGATTAAGTGGACACTTTCCATCAGACGCAGAGAGATCACTGACAAAAGACGAGAATTTTTAGAAATGGGGATTTTTTTAGCGCTATCTATCGTCAGTTCAACCGCCCGTTCTTTGCGTTGAAGTTCAAGGAAAAAAGACGGAAATTAAATTTCACGATTGACGTCATTCAACCGTCAACCCGGTGATTTTTACTTACTTTCAAGGCGAACATGATTAGTTACTTTTTGCTCCCCCACAAAAGCACGATCAAACCTAAAACAAACTTGGGTTTGACCATGAATTTCACTAGGAGTTTGACAAAGAAATACTCATCGCCTAAAACAAAAACATCTGTTTGAAATATTTTGGTTTCGTGAATACGATGTTTTAATCACAATAGAATGCTGTTTTGTTTTCCTTTGCCTTTATTTGGCGTGCAAAGACTTGCACACCGGTCGTTTTTTCTGTTAACGTCTTTTCTATATTTACACTTTTTTTCCCAATTCAGTTTTGACAGGAACTCAGAGTTGCTTTTAAATTTCGAGTTTCGATGAAGATCTTCAGTACAATTGTTTCTTTGATCAACACCCGCCGCGAACAGTATTGCTCTTATAAAATTTAGCGATAGTCAAGAAATGTTCTGATTGCTATCTGTCACAGTCTGTCACGTATCATATCTGTCACGTAACATTCCATTCAGTGCCTGAATATCGAAATTTAATTGGCCATTCTCCATGAGCGTCATGATCGTGCGGCTTTGCCAAATGCCACTGCGGTGAACGTCAGGTCTTTTGCTGTCACGCGATTTCACAACGCACTCAGGCAAGCATTCCGCAATCGCTGGCGATAAACAAACCTACTGTACTTGTGACAAACCTACCGTACTTGTGAATTCAAAATTGTTCTGTTCAAACTTGAAAAATTGAAATGCATTTCAATCAAAACCTCAACCTCGGCCATCAAGGATTTCTTCTATTCCACGCTGTCAAATCGTGTATTTTTTGCCAAGCGTTTTTCACATCGTTTCGGAGATTTGTTTCGTAGTCATTCGTATTGTTTCGTTGTTATTCGTTTTGTTTCTTAATCATTCGTAATCATTGTGGTGCGCTAGAGAAAAGAAAACGAAATTCTGAAGATCAAAATAACAGCTTTGCCAGGAACATTGTTCATGCATAAAGAAATTAAATGCACAGTACCTCATCTCTTTCCTAAGCCAGTTTTTAATTGCAATGCATGGCTCTTGCAAGTTAACGACCAGATATTTTTCTCAGCTGCACACGGAGGAAGGATCATTGTAAACAAAAAACCTGGTCAGGCATATTACAACGGCAGCGCCGCGAACGGGATTGAATCGCAGAACTTCGGAAGCTACCGGTCTTCGTTTGTAGTTGAAGGTACGAAATTATATTTTTTCGGCCATTCGAATTTTCAAACAGTCACTGCAGCCTCGAACGAACTTGCTTTCATTGAATTGTTGCTGGAAATGCTGGTACAAAACAAACGTATAAAAATCGAAGATTGGACCGTCAGTGAATGTACCTACACTTTAATGACCGTAGTTATTTACATTTATAATGTACAAAAACCGCTGAGTGAAGTTGCTTCCCTGTTATGTTGCACTAGTTAGTTATATGAAAGCCGATGTCAGCGATAAAACCGGGCTAATGTTTCGGAACTAAACTTTTAAAAAAGTTGAAAAGTAAAAAAAGTTTTAGCAAAACCTAAAAATCGTTTTGTCCCAGTCTAAAAATTTGCCTGATTCAGGTCTTGGACATTTGCCTGAGTTCACTTTCTGCTATTCTGCAGGTGCCAGTTTTGTACTTGCAGCCGCTGTGAACAATTACAGACGTTAATTTCAGCTTTTGATTACCATTTGTATGATCAGAACCTCGTTTCGGTTGTTTACTAAACGATTCTACATAAAATTTAAACGTTCTCGCTTGATTATCAATTTTGATGTTCTTCCGTGTTGAAGACCCTCACAAAAAAGAAAGACTTTTTCTCATCATCTCAGTACTTAAAGCTGTCGAGGGTATAGCGGTGAAGTAGTTGAAGAAAGCTATTGAAGAATAGGTATAAAAAGACTGTTGAAGAAAAGTAGTTGAAGAAAGCGTTTGTCAACTTTTACAATCCGTGCTTAAGTGGGTCTCCAAACTAGTGAATGAGTAAAGCTGGGGTTGAATCAAAATCCCGAGCTATATCAAGCTTTTTCACAAGTCAAGCACAAGTATTGTTATAATTTGCTATCGATTTGTGCATGGAATACTCGTATATTTACTTAAATCTGCATTTTTTCTTCCTTCGAAATTGCAAGTGTCTTTGTTAAATTTCATTGCCTGGCAATGTGAAAGATAACAATTTTAATCCAATTCTTGAAATTCCTATCACTGTCATTAACTGCTAAAGTTCAACGTCTTGCACCTATAATCAACCAACAGAATTCGGAAGTGTAAACAAGCAGTTTAGCGAATGAGAAGGTAATTATTCTTGAAATCAAGCGTCATCACGCCTTTTGCAAAAAGGAATGATCCAATGCCACCGCTAGTCCTTTCTTGTTGGATGTTTTCAGTGTTTGTGGCCCAGAAATAAACGTTGAAAATGAGAAATCTGCGGTGTTTCTGAAAACAAAGCCGCAAAAATTTAAAAGTAAAATCCAGCTGAATGCTTGAAAGCATTGCAAAAGCACTCACCATTTCAGTAAACTACGTAACTGAATTTTACAACAGGTTTAGAATTACCCTGGGACAATTTCGGCGGCGGTTTGGAAAACTACAACTGAACGTAGGTTTTAACTACGGCAACAGAAGCATGGCGTGCTTAAAACTATAACAAAGATTTGATGTTCACGAGCAGTCGTTTGGCAAGGTTCGCTTAAATTGCAAGCATCGACATCTTCGAGGCAATATGAATGAAGAGCACATTTTGCTAATCATGTTGTGCTGTTCCGAAAATTTCACCAGGCGGAGAAACAATACTTGGAAAGAGATACGGAGAATTCATTTTGTAGCGAAAGCGTTTTCAGACTGTTCCAAACCTTTTCTATAACAAATCGATCAGTGAAGACGGAATCGCGCTTTTAAGAGCTGTGCGTTTCCAAGATGCGACCTAAAAGAGGAAACAGACATTTTAATACCTGCACCACCCACGCCGCCATTCGTGCAACTAGATCGGCAGGACGGGTTAAGTCGCATAATTGTTGCGTTTGCACCACTAGACAGCAGTGCGCTACAGACTGAAGAAAGTTATTTCAGTCTATGTCTCTTATTTTGCACACTTCCTACTTTTTCCAGATATTTTCAGAGACAGACTGAATGCTAATTTTCTCACCATAGGCACGGAGCCAAATTGTTTCCTTGGGATTTGAGGGAACGGCATAGACGTCACACTCGTTTTCTGCCCAGATTGTGTAACGCAAATTGCTGCAATATTTGTTGGTCACTGCGCCAAGTCGTTAATGTCAAATTCATGTTTTCATCTCTTCACAAGTATCACAGTAAAACCGTACAAAATGAAGTTCGTTCCACAGCGGAGTCTACAATAGAGTACCAGCCAGGTTGTGCGACATGGAATGTGGAGACAAAACAATTTGTTCGCCTTGTGACAATATCTTGAAGGGTTGCGCTATTTTAAGTTCATAAACCACATTATCGGTAATGGTNATCTTGAGCTTTTGCAAAATATTTCTTTGCATTTTCAGCCATCAACAACATGAAAAACGATCAGGGCTTTTGCTNAAAACCATAGCAGACAACCAGTATGAGTAACACTACAAGCAGTTGGCGAAACGCAAAATCATTTTCCTAGCCGTCTAAGCGTTGGNTATGCCTGGAATGCACTTCGATTNAATAGTTTTAAGTGCTGTGTGGTTTTTGACTGAAAGACTAATTTCAAACAACTTCTCGGTAACTCAATAAACTTGGAGAAGTCGTTTTTTTCTGAAGAAAAGAAAACATGCTGTCAGCATCTGCCATTACTNGTTTTCGGATTAATAGCCACATTTGCAATTATCGCATTTCAAGTTTTAATTTTAGAACGATATCGTTCAAAAAACGTAGCCACAGAAAGCGGGCTTTAAGTAGTTTTGTGGGAATAACTTCACTATTTGGTTAAACCAAGTTCCGAGCTCGTTGTTGCTTCTTGTGGTAAATCGCCCGGCCACGCAAATGCTTTTTAAGATGTCTACAAAAGCAATCCACCAACAAATCTTAGGCCATGGTCCATGGAAGAGCGTTACAAGATAAAAAGTTACCCATTCGACAAACTAGCAAATTATTTTCGGTCAAGTTTCAGCAAACTTGACATTGAAGATATCAAATGATTTGCACCATAACAAAATTACGGAAATCATGGTTATGTCAAAGAACTTTGAATGGCAGAATTCAGCACTGTACTTCGAAACCAGTACTTCCAATACGTAATGCTTGCAAACAAAATTGCATCGCTTGTTCGTATCTAACTGGGGCAAAAAATTGTCAAGTGTTCTTTCAAAAATTTTTGTTATTACAAAAGTACCGCGTTTGTGAAAAGTAAATTCGCCATTTGCTGCGTCAACATAATACTCATCCAGTTTTGTTCTCGCTGTTAAAACTAGAACGTTAGAGGAGATCCGACGAACGAGTCTTGACATGCCACTTGAACCCTGTTATTTCCGCTAATGCTTTGTTCACATTTTTTGCACGTCGCTCTTCAGATGTTTGGTCAGCCATGCTGTACACCATAAAATCTATCACGCAGAGCTTCTTTCGTAATCATTAAATGCTCAGGGGAGCGCATCCCTGATTAGCGGGTAAAACGTTTAAAGTCCGACAATTTGCGGAACTAATATGATGACTAATCGACATGGAAAACGTGCCCTGTTTCAAGCCACGCTCACTAATATGGGAAGCTTGACAAGTAGTATTTCACGATTTTGCAGACGTTTTTTGACGATGTTCGGCAGCTGAGCTATGTGATATAAGAAAAGATCTAAACTAAATTTACTTTCTCGCAGGTTGTCCTCAAACTCTGTCAAGCGTCTTATCAGGTAAATTATCGTTTTTATTTGCTTATATTGGAAAAATTACACGGTCGAACCAATCACTACCATTTCGAATGCTCGTGCCGTATGACGCATTACTCGGCATGTTACAGATGTAAACAGGCCCTGTTATTCTTGGTCAGCGAAAGTCTACCTCAGCGTTTTCATTTTAATTCAAATTTGCCTAAGTGCTGATAGCAAAGGTTAGAGTTCGAGCGTCGATAATTTAAAACGTGCGCTCACTCTTAGCTTAGTACCGGGATGGTTGGTTACCCGGCATGCCATAGAGTTAATGCGAACCAGGCTTATCTCTTCGCTCCAACCGCAAAGCTTTTTGTTCAGTCGGATGCAGCTTTCGCGCCGATCACGTGATGGAAGACGTGCTCACTGTGGTCTGCCCCCCCGGCTGCGGAGACAGTAACAGCGAGGTGACAGGGACAGGACCCTACTCGGTGCGATCTCACGTTTGTGCGGCGGCGGTTCATCACGGCCAGATCGACGGTAAGTGCGCATACCGATGTGGCCAGGAGTGGAACTGGATTGCGAGTTATTTTTGGCCTCAAAAGATTTTAATAGGATTTATTCGCTTTTGCATTTGCGCAAGATGATTGGGTGGCGTGTTTAGCCGCTTCAAGATATGGTGGAAGATGAAGTACACAGTGCTGGAAAATTTTTATGTTTCTTCCATCTTTTTACGCGACTTCTGCTTGCCTTTATCGTTGCGAATTATTAACGCTCCTTTAGTGGAAGTCTCTCCTCTGTGATGAACGGTCTGATGACTGATGGTGATGACTGATTTTTAAAAACAAAATCTAAACTTATTTTTGTGAAACCTTCGAAATCACTCCTGGGTTTTGACCTAATGAAATATTGAAATTCCTCAGGTGGTTGTTGACGTTCACGGGATAAGCTCTGCGCAGAACAATGTGTTTGAGCGAAGGAAACAAACCATCATTCATCACTCCTTTTGTCTTTACTTCTTGCCCGCTGTAAAACTGTACTAAATTCTTGTGTTGCAGTCAGTGTTAAAAACAGCGTGGGTCGTTCGGGGCAATTGGCAAACGGTTGAAAATTTTTCGTTTCCTTGTTCGAAATACATACTTTTGCGGATGTCACAACCTGCAACACCAGGTGGTAGACAAACGTCTATTACGTTATTGATTGCCGGTTTTTTATTAAAAGATGATTTGCACAAGGGCGCAAAAACAAGAAGCAAACTGTTTTTCATTTCAGACTCTTGCTTGCTAAACTTTGTCTCAAACACGTGATTCAGTTGCGCAACGCTCAGTGCTTGTTTCAGGGTTGCTGGGCGGGAAAGTAACCGTTATCAAACAGAAAGAAGCAACATCTTTTGAGCGCAGCAGGAGAAACGGCGTGACCACGATGGAAAGCAAGGCACGGAGTGGAACCTTCTTGTTTGGTGGTATGTGAAAATCTTATCGCTTTACAGCGTTCGACTTCTTATCTTGTCAAACGCGCGTGCCATTATCACGTGTCTTAATTCCTGTCATCGTGTACCCTCAGTGCACCAACGAGATTGACCTTGTGGCCACTGCTGTTTCGTAATATGACGTGTTGCGTTTGGGGGGGGGGCTTGTTTAAATTGTTGAAACGCGTTAGCTTAGTCTTGCAAGGTTTTATTAGAAATCAGAATACAAAAACACAAGATTTAAGTAGAGTCATGCTGTTGGGCCTCGTCGAAACATTTCATAGTTTCTAGTAATTTGCTTTTTCTTTTCTGAAGCAACTCGGTGCGTTCACATGATATGGCTGCCAGTGCAGTCATCATCAAATCCGCTGCAAAAAAGCTGGTTTCTAACACTCATGCGCCTGGGCTGAGATTCATGGTTCAAAAAAAATTTTTACGTCATGTGCTATTCTTTTTTGAAACTAACTTTTTATGGTAAATAACTTTCGACAGATTTTTGGAATAGTTACCCAGTAGGTTGTTGATTTTGCCAATGCAGTTACTATTTCAGCTTAAACCGTGTCAAACGGACTTGCATCATCGTACAATTCAAAACTTGCCGAGTGGTTATTGGCAAGATTTTGATAGACATCTTTGGGTTAAATCGCGGCTAAGTAAACTTTCTCGGTCTTGGCAAAACATGCTTTTCTTAGCTTTTTGTTCCATTTTAAGAAGCTCGCAAGTTGTACGAAAATCCCCTCAACTTATGCCAAGTTGCACGCGATACGAAATGGATTCTTTGGTTTTGCACCCGACACGTTTTTGATTAATTTGGAAGTAAAAGGCGATTTCTATTTTGAGACTGACTTTTGGTGATTCAAGTTATTAATTTTGATTTGCAGCATCCATTCGGAACTTCCCGAATTTAATGCAAGGTAAGAGCCCTGTGAAATGTGACTTTACCTAGTATGCGGTTTTTCAATAACTATATCTCGATTCCCAGACAGGACCTGCAGTTTTTTTTCTTGATTCATGTTTTACCTGCAATTAAAACTCTAATTAGTTCTTCCTACAAACCCTATTTGAATCAAATTAAGTTGTTGTTGTCTTAAAACTTATTACTTAAGTGGTTGCGCCCATCATCACAGGCATTAAATAAAATCTGCTGCGTGTAAACCGAGAGTCTAATTTGCATCGAAGGTTTTAAATGTCACGTTCTTGCGTTTCGCGAAAAGAGTCTTTCCAAAGTTCAACTCACAGAAGAGGCTCTTTATACTCGTCTCGTTGCTAAATGCTTGAGTTTGTCAACAAACATTTGACTTGTATGTGATTTGCTTCATGTTTTCCACTCGGATGGCTAGCTTGATTGAAACACTTCGCTACACTTTGTACTGTGTAGTGTAGTCAGTAGCTGAGTAGCATGCCACAGTTTGAACATCCACAAACAAAGTTTCCTCGCTTCCCTGTAGTTTGTTCGCATTGCAACCAAGACTAATCGAAAAGCCAGTAATAGGTCAGAAGAGCTGTTCACATTCATTTCAAACAGTATCGTGTGAAACTACTGCTGACTTAATACTGGAGGACGTCTTCAGCGTCAACTGCCCAGCGCGCTGTTTGGACCCACTTATCAGAAACGGTGTGGTCATCGGCAGTGGAATATACGCCACGTCCAGTCCTATTTGCTCTTCTGCCATTCACGACGGGCGCATAACAGGTGGGTGACCATCAACCAGCAACTGCAGTCGGTGACGAATTAACCGGGCAGATGTCCTGTTCTAAGATAAACGCGAATCTACAGACTTGTATAAAGCTAAGTATCTACATCGTTTCATGGTCTCATTTTTTACCCATGTTTGGCGTTCCGCGAGACAGCTTCCGCGAAACTCTATGCGATCTGAGCTTTATTAACGAGCACGCTACTTCGGAATTCTCGATGTCGGATCATCCAATTTTTCAAGATTTAGTTTTGCTTGCAGCACTTGCTTTCTTCTAGTCATCGGATTACCTGAGCAGAACAAAGAACGTCTCATCTTTCGGCGTTAGCTCGCCGTGGGAAAGAGCTTTTGAAGATCAGATCGATTGTTGTTAATAATCAGCCGGTGACGTCACCGTTGCCCGCTCATCAAAAAGTGCCAATATAGCAAAATACCATCAAACCATGATATGTAAACTTACGTTTGCAACAGATAAAGAAGGAGGACCGGTGACCGTGCGAAGAATTGGCGGTAAAAATGCATTCGTTCCAGAAATTAGGAACGGCATTCAGAGCTCTGGCTCGGATCAACGAAAGGACGCGTTTGTATTCGGAGGTTGGTGCAATTATTGAATAATATCACTCCGTGTTTGCACTCAAGAGTGCAGACAACCAGAACATGACGTCACAAGAAGTTAATAGGTCAAAGTTCTAATATCTAAAATTTCCACAAGTGTTTTCTGTGAACAGAGTCTTTTGAGAAAGTTTGAAATTTAAAAAATTAGCGCCATCAGGCGTCAGACAGCATCATTTCAAAAAGTCTACCTGTTACTGGTGTGTAGTGATGTTCCCTACTTATATAATCGTTCGGGTTTCTTCAGGCTGCCTTCCTAGTTGTGTCACAGCGAAGCTTCTTTTCGGGATTATCTTGATAATCCTTGACAACATAAGGTTATCTTGATAATCTCGAAAAGAAGCTTCGCTATTGCATGACTAAGAAGGCAGCTTAAAGAAACCCGACAGTTTATAAAAGCATGAAATGTCATTTCGTTGAAAGAAAGGTCATTTCACTGTCTGTTAGTTTTATATAATTCCAGGCATACCAGGGTGGCTTACTGCATGAAATTAGAACTGTAAGTTGAAAACATCAGATGCCAGAAACGGCAAAACAGATGTCTTACGGTGTGCATTGGCATATGTCATTTGGTAGTGAAAAAGGGCTTTGGTGACTGTCTAATTTCTAAACTAATTTTGCAGGACACCTGGAAGACGTCAAAACAGCATTGCGAGGTGAGACTGTTTGCTTTGCTGCACTTTTCAAGGGTGGTTGACATCAATAACATTGTCCGACAATGACGCGCATGGGTGAATGAGTAAAAATCAGTTGTGCGTAACTATGCAACTTACATAAAAGAGAATGTTTTCGCATGAAGCAAAAACACAAGCCATGACTGTCTTTCGTGCTTGATTGAACGCCCAAGACTTTTGAGGTGACGTTTTTAGCCTCAGGAAAAGAAGTAAAGACGATGAGAAATCAAAGCTCATATTTAATTTTTTCAAGGCAATCGTCTTTTAGCAGTGTTATTGAACCTTGCTGTGGTGTGTAACTATTTGTAGTAAAATATGGTCAAGTGGAACAAGTATTTGATAACAGCATGGAAAACACAAACATAAAGACACGTAAATACCCCGCCTGAACTTTACGTGGGGACATTCACGTCGTGGTCGAAGAGGTGGAGAGCTACTGTTTTTGTAACGTAACGTTGTTTTGCCAGCAGATGAAATTTTTGGTGAAAAATGCAGTAGATTTTGTTAAATTTTGCCACAAATACCTTGACGTCATCATGCTGTACATCAGTCAATAAATTTATACAAGATGTCATTCTATTTCATTCTATTTATGTAAGACCTCCCATGCGGGAGAACTCGGTTTGCCTTACGTGCGACAAGGTGATGTGTCTAAGACTTCAGTTTGTGAGAACAGACGGGGAATAGATAAAAAATAAACATGTGGATACAGGAACGGCAGTGGCTGTGGCTGCTTTTCAACATACAGACTATTTCAAGAACATCTTATTCTTTGTCTGCAGTTTCATGTGAATTCGCTCCCTGCCATGCTGTCAACGAAGAATTGACAATAAGTTGTCCAAGGGGATGTCCGAAGCGCAATCCCAGAGGGTTCATCGACAATTCCGAAGTGCCATTTCACAGAGCTTCCACCAGCGTTTGCCCCCTCAGTAAGATAATATCTGGCCGTAATATTGTTGCCAGTTCGTGCAATAGTTGATTGCTGAATTGAGCGTTTCTTAGGTAAGGAGACAAATAATTACAAACTACAGCTCAAGAATAATTATATATCTACGAAGTCACCCCGCTAATGAAATATTAACTGCAGTTGTTCTTGACTGCAAAAGCAAAAATCAGAAAACTTGAAAGCTTATCTTCTTCAGATACCAACAGTCAAATGATTCAGCTTTAAAAGCATATCAAATGGAAAAAATGCAAGTTACGAATGCAAGACTCTGCTCTCGTGGCAAAAAAACACGACCTGCTAGCAACAATTAACCAGCAACTTTCTTGCAGCTTGTCCCAAATGGTAGATTTAAACGGCGGAATGAGCTCGTTCGCGAAAGAGCTTGCAACTTGGTGTTACGGCTTGTGTCTATTGTGAATAAGCATCATCAAATGATGACATTTGTTGATTTTTAGTGTGACCAATATGTAGTTAGTTTAAGTTTGTTCTACTTTGTACACTTCACGTAAGCGTTCCAAGTCCTTTTACAGTCAGAACGTCTCAGCTTGCGTAATACAAAGGTAGGCAAATTAATGATATTCTTCTTTACGTGTCTGACCACTAAGTGAAGCATCCTTGTTTTTACCTTTGTTTGGTATAGTCGGGATTTGTGTGCTTTAATGGTCCGGGCCCTTTACCATTTTTCACCCACCCGCGGCCGGACCTAAACTGCATCATAAATGCTTTTAACTTGAATTTAGCCCGGCTGGGGAGTTCTGGTCAGAAATCGCCATTTCGTTTCTACTTCTCTCACATAACCAATCATTTTCAAAGACCAGGATTTTCATCATGTAGTTGTTCACTTCAACCACTTCTCTGCAGGTGCTAAGTTCGCTGACAGAGAAGTGACCGTGTTCAGGGCACTGGAAGGGACCGAATACAAAGCATCTTTGGATACTACTAACTGGGACCTCATTGAACGTCCTGCTAAAGGGCAGTATGCCGTCACTGGTAAGTACATATTGTATTAAAAAATATTTTACCGACTGATGCAGCTTCAAACGGCGTAGTTGTAGCAGAGTCAACCATTTCAACAAAACTCCTTGTTTTGGATGTTGCACTGTTGTTCATTTTTTTGCAAAAATCGAACCGGTGTTCACTTTAGGGTTTGCCACACTGCTGTAGTTCAAGGTAGTTTTCCGAGTTGGATGCGTAGTTTCCGATAACACTATCGGATAACAATAAAGACACGTCGAGCGATTTAAGACATCAGCAGTTTTAAATTATGTTTAGTTACAACGGGCAGACAAAGCGCATGTATACATCAGCCACGCTACAGCACAGCACGATTTTTCTGACTTTAGTTCTTATCTTGCGCAGGACGCATCTTCCCGCAGTCGACTGTGATATCAGGTAAGTGGACTGTGCGGCCACCCTTGTGAAGTACACTATTGCCTTTGGTGCAGTGCGCTTTCTTGTTGGATTAAACATCTCATTGTTGTTTGTGTCAACAGTTTCATGCGACGCCCAGGCGAACCACATCAATGACGTCACGTTTACTGCAATCTGCCCACCCGGGTGTAACGGGACTAAAGTTTGGGGCACAGAAATATATTCTGACGATTCTCAGATCTGTGCTTCGGCAGTGCACGATGGTCGTATCAGTGGTGCGTACTTTGCATTTTTCATGATTGCTTGAGTTAGAATTTAAGTTATTTTTTCTCTTCCCAGGCTTGATTTTCACCCATGTGTACGTATAAACCTCCTTGCCTATGCAGAAACGAGGCATAAATTTTTTCTGAGAGGGTCTCTGAAGCATGAAGATTTATGACGTTTTCCGTGTCGGCTAAGTGCTAAGGAAGCGCTGTTAACGATGCTCTTCTACTACAGAATTTTCAGAAATGGCTGTGATTACTTTTTTGTCATAAATGGTTATTCTTTTTCGGAAACTGCTAACGTTTGGCCAAAAAACTAAAAAATTGTTTTACNCGATCAAGTACACCATCAATCCAAAAATGTCTATTCCTTTCCACAAAAATCTTTGTCTGATGTAAAAGTAATATCAAAATTTTCAAACTCTTTGCTTTGGAAGCTGCATCATGCACGCATTTCCGATGTGAAAAAGCAAATGTTTCTGGCAATAGGCTAGAAATGAATGTAGTGTGCCAGCAAATCAACGAATGATTCATAGCTGGATAGGAACTCAAGAAAAAGTGTACAGAGCCCAGGGCAGGGACTTGTTTTACAGCTTCTCTTCAGTGAAAGTCACTGAGACAAGATGAAACACGAAAATCGCGGCAACGTAATGAACGGATCGCAAATGCTTGTCTGTGCGGCATTTCCTACTCAGAGCTTTAGTAATTTGTTAACAGTTACATTCTTCTGCCCAATGAATGGCAATTAATTTCAAACCAAGCAGGCCACTACGACGGCCATTTTACATGAATCGCCGCCTTGGCGAACTCGTAAAACTACGTTAGTTCTTTCCCAAGTTAAACCTCCTCATTTGTGATGCTGCTTAATCTACAGAAAGCCGGAAAACGATTTAATTTCAGGGTCTGGACAGATGCGAACGCGCGTGGTATAAGACGAAAACGGAGCAGCGGTTTTATTCATGGATGCTTTTTGCTTGCAGCTGCCCGGGGAGGATCCGTCACGCTCAGAAAGCTTTTGGGAATGGATTCGTACGCCGGGAGCGAAAACAACGGAATTGAAAGCTCAACAAGAAACGAACCATGGATGACTTCGTTCGTTTTTCAAAGTAATTTTAAATGCGACTTCGATTTTTCCGAACACACCTGTTTTCATTGGGAGAGTTATTCAAGTTTGAAAGAAATAATACTTTGTGGCCCAGAAGTTAAAATAAAAAAACTGGGTGAAACTAAAAGGAAAGAATGATTTTGTCTAAAAAAGATTTTCTGCTTTTGCATTCACAATTACAAAAGAAAAACAAGCCTTTCAATTCCTTTGTTTGAACAGCAATAACACCATTCCACCTTAAATAAGAGATGGGCGTCATCTTGTTCAGGTGTATACCAACGTACAGAGGTTTCTGAATCAGCATGTACCTTCACTATTTCAAGAAATTTGTCATCCTCGTGTGATTTGGCATGCAACGCCCTTCTATTATTAGAAATACATCGACATTACAGATTCTGCCGAGCCATAGGACAAGGAGCATACTGTAACTAACAGGTGAAAAGCAAAACAAGACAGTTAATGCGCGTCCAATGGTTTGCTGCTGCACATAATTTCCTGAACAATCATCTAAACTTGTAAACACATGAGGTCTGCAGAAAGGGTATATATCAGCGAATGCAGTTGCATTTGGCCTTCTTACTCCAAACATTTAATCGCAAGTATTCCAATTCTAATATGCTATGCTTTGCGTCAGCAACGAAAATGAGGTTGCTGTGTTGGGAGAAAAAGCACAAGGTATAATTATTCTTCGCTTGGTATAAAGCGGCGGACGATTCTGAATAGCTCACATACTTTAGCACGGCGTTAGTGGGCGTAATGGGGCTACGCATTTAGTAAATCGCAAAAGAGCAGGAAACTCTCCGCGACATTCCAATTAATCACTTTTTAAGTAAAGACCCAGGTGGTGATTAACATCTAACCGATCTGCACACAGTTTCTGATTGTGTCCATTATCTCGTTATCGCTCTTTTGGTGTCTTGAAGACCTCATCGCCGAAACGATCAACAGTTGCCGCGCAAGGTGTTTGATGGGATAAACGCCTTCGGGCAATAAAATTAGAAAAAACTTGTACTTTTTTACGTTACAATAAAAATGGAAAATATTATTAGAAAATGAAATCAACAAAAATTAAAATAAAATTAAAAATTTTTATCAATTTTTTTCTGCACCAAGAGGATAAGGAAAAACGGTATGAAACTCTATTTGTTATGGTTTGATGGAACTTCTTTATAGATATGATATCTAACGTTATCGTTTTTGGATGAACTGGGTTGCGGAAAAATCGCCTGGCATTGTTTTAAATNATGGCCCGAAGTCTGATGGAGATACATTGCTTATCAAAAAGAGTTTACATCGGCTCGTTGTNTTCACAAAGAAACTGCAAAACAAACTTTAACTAGATTTTAGATCGTTGTTCTGCACCAAAAGTTATAATTACATATATATTTTAAATTAAATATTTATTAAACTGCTGTACAAGAATGTCTCGAGCCTTCGGTTGAGGCATGTTTACAGACTTAATTAATTACTGAATTATTATGCAAGGTTAATTATTTGGTAAATATGAGTTGCCTACTGTCAATTCCTTCCATTTTGCAAAAATGAAAGACATTTTTCATAATCTACTAAAATTTTCTACAGTGCAACCACAAACTCATGTTTTTGCGCTACGTAAAATTGCAAAGAAATTCGTATGGGATTATGAAAATCGATTCCCAAAATTCTTACAAAAGCGCCACTCAAGCGTGTCGTGTTGGCGTTTGCACAAAAGTTTCCGGGTCCATAAATCAAGATGGAAACGTTTTTTCTTTTGTGCAGGTACCCTTTACCATCGGACGTCGGTGTTCACAAGTAAGTTATTTCAAACAAATAAACACAAAGTTGTTTCTTCGCTAAATAGCACTTGTCACAGCCGGAAATCACGCCTCGGCGATGCGCAGATTCAGTACAGAACAACCAAAATATTTCAAACTGCTGCAATATTTTTAAATGACAGCTTCTCTCAAAAAAAGCGAAACACCTAGTTTTCGTGAATTTATTGCCGCATCATATTGCTGCAGCGTCTGAAGACCTCAGGGCTCGATTTTGACAAACGGCGGTGATGACGTTCGGTTTCATTGTAAACTATTTCGTCAAATAACAGGGTACGAAATCAGGCCGGAAACCAGGAGGGGGAAAAGGGCAATGTCCACCCACGAAATTTTCAAAAGAACTATGAAAGCGCCAATAAATTTTTTAGTCAAGTGCAACAACAAGTTACAATGATTTTGACCACCCCCCGAAAATTGAAAATTTCAGCTGGTTGCGACACTGTACGGAATGAATCCGGATGTAAACGTGCGGAATGAATCCGGAATGCAAACGTACCGAATGAATCCGGATGCAAACGTGCGGAATGAATCCGGAAAGCAAACGTACGGAATGAATCCGGATGCAAACGTGCACAA
>JGI24159J19872_10000897_pt1 | contig 30294 bp, 17 predicted proteins | sample Ectturendosymbi4_FD_19872 | JGI IMG/M metagenome (IMG submission 19872)
CCTTTGTAAAAATATTAAAGGAGCAGAAACCAGGCGAATCTGGAAAACGCTCCTGCCAGCAATCCTCAAGTAACGACAGAGCGGGATGGTCGCTGAACGATAAGAGATGGGCTTTGAATTTTAAGCAGAACTTGTGCCTAATGAGTGAAGGCATTTCATCGAAAGCGTGATGTAGACAATTCAGTGGTGTGCTGGCCATAGCTCCAGTACGTAAACGCAGTGCATCATTTTGGATCTTGAGTACTGTAATGGTTTTAGTAGACTGGGAGCTGTGAAAAAGTAGGCCTCCATACCATACTCTATTACGGATGTAACAAGCGACCTGTAGACCGTAAGTAATGAACGTTTTCCTGCACCCCAGGACGTCCCTTTCAACATCCTAATGACATTTAGGCGAGCCCGGCATTTCACCGCAACATTCTGTACATGTTTCGAGTAAGACCCATCTCGCTGAAACGTTAATCCTAAGTACTTTTATTCATTTATCATTTGTAGGCGGGTACCGTCCCGCAGAATCAAGGAAATGGGAACTGGATTGTGTTTCCTTGTGAACAGTACAGCCGCAGATTTGGTGCTAGAGATTGTGGACCCACATTCTTCATACCAGTTGCACACTTTTAACCCTGTTCAGGTAACCTCTGCCCAATTTAGCAAAAGGTTCTTCTACTTAAATTAAAAAGTAGTTAACGTTCACGTAGAAAGCTGGTTCTTTCAGTAGCTGCATTTTTTAGACGCTCTTTCGGGCAGTCCTATCGGAATCTGCACAAGTTTTATAGTTTTCGATGGGGAACACAATTTTGCCCAATTTGACCCATGGTTACCTGAGGTGTAACAAAATTCCTACACAAAGATCCCTCAGCAACCTTGACCACTTCGGGCAAAAGGAGTTGGTGCATGCAGGTTCACTAGCAAGCCACGCCAGCAACCTTTGACTGAAGCCAGCACGGGAGTAGATCACACGAGTGCAAGCCCTGACGACACAAATCAATTTGGTGCGAATGGCTTCTGCTCAGCTCGTGGTTTTCATTGAGAAACAGGCAGGAGAATGTATGACTCCTTCTCCGCCAGAGGGAAGAAATTGGAGCCAGAAAGAAGGCGTGTTTGTGATGTTAGGACGGGAAAAAACTGATTTTGGAGTATCCGAGAAAAGCAGTGATTTTGTTCAAAGACATCTGGAGAGAGAACAAAACACGTTATAAAAACTCTTACTGCATAAAAACTTCAGCCATGACTAAACCTATAAAAATTTAGGCAAAAAAAGCCTCAATGTTTTTATGGGGGTCCAGGGGGCAAAAATCAATTTTTAGGGATGTTTTTGTCATATTTCCTCTTCGAAGACCCATATCTCCAGCAGCTCGAAGCACCGAAAAAATCCGCAAATCGCAGAACATGTTGACATTAACGCATTACAATATCCTACCAATTTTCGAGTAAAAATAATAAGAGGAAAGAAGTTATACAAATTCAAAATACAAAATATTGACAAAAGTTGACAAAATTTTATCAACATTTTTGACTCCTATTTGTAGGATGTTTCGCGTTCTTTCGAATGGTACATTCTAAAAACGCTATTGGTAAAGGTTTGGGCATAAAAGCCGAAACATCGTATTTTTCAAATTTCGAAATAATTTCTTTTTCACCCAAACATTGCTCCCACAAAACAAGTATGAGTGACTTATTTGGTATTTTTGGTTAGTGGTAGTTCTCGCAAGGAGTGCAAGTCAAAAAACGCTAAAGCTAAGAGGTAAGTGTGAAACCGATTTCTTGAAGATAACAGAAAATTTTTTGCGAAAAAACAAAAACATTGCATTTTTTTCAAATAGTACAAATCTGAACATATATTTTTGAGGCCTTATCGGAAAGATTGCTCGAAAACCTCTCTTACATGTCTTACTTGTCGTCGTTGCTTCAGTGGTTCGGGAATTATGGCAAAAACCTCGCCAAAAAGCCGATATATTGGTTTCCGCACTCTTTGAAAAACAGGATAACGTTTCCATAAGCAAACACATGGGGCGCTGAAAATTGGTCTTTCCTAGAGCACTGGAATGGTAATGGTTTATTGTTTCATATGACTCAGCCAACAAGCAGAAGCACCATAAAAAGCCATCGCACTAATCAAACCAACCATCAGCACAACGTCGTACCGAGGCTAGATGGCGCACGGGGCAAGAAGCATGTTTGGCGCCCCCGTGTTCGAACCTCAGGTCTTTTGGGAGTAAATTTTCTGTATTGAAGAAAGTATCTGTGACGTTGTTGGGACTTTTCGGCGGCCCCGCAGTCATTCACCGCCTCTTGCAGTGATTTGGTGCCCCCATAGTGATTAGGCTCCCGCGGAATATTGACCCCCTTGCCCCTCCTCGTTACGCCCCTGCATCAGCGAACAATGGAGCAAATGAAAACACTGTTGCAACCTCTTCTTTGGCGTTGCGCTGAATGTGCAATTCATCACGAACGGGATGTGTGCGAAGAACAGCACCCATATATATGTGGAGCGAACAAGCAATAATAGAGTGATCGCAGCGTTTGATCTCTGTTGTTGCTTGCTGCCACAGTGTGAAGCTCTCCGCACTTGCCGCTCGGGCTGTCTGATCGCAACAACGCAATGGCACAATAGCTGGTCAATACAAACAGACTTGTGCTTGGGATTGGTGAAGGACCATGGCGATCATCTAGTCAACCAACCCTGTTTATCACTTTTGAAGTGTCGAAAAACAACAGTTAGAGATCAAATAAGCATAAAAAGAAAAACGAACAAACGCAGAACATCGTGAATATTTTGATGGTGATTTGCACCGGACCTACGGAAACTGACAACTTTGGCATTTATCGTTTTTGAGTGACCTGAAAGAAATGAACCAAAGAGCACCACGCTTTTTGACTCAAGCCAGATCAAAATCAGTGCATCCATTGGCGTCCGCAGAACTTTTTCAATGGGGCGATGTCCAAACTTTTCTTATCCTGTTCAGGTTGCTGACGATGTAATGCAAATGGACGTTTACAAAATGCTTTACTTTTTCTACCCCTTGCGCCGTACTTGTTTATTGTAGAAAATAATCTGCACTCTCTTTTTCCAAACACTGAAATTACCCTTCACATATACTTGTGCCTCGATGGTTTCCAACTGTACTGGAGAGCGGTCTTTTTCTAAGTTGCCTACAATTAAGAATTATCTTCGAAATTCACTTGGGTAAGAAAAATCAAGCATGCTGCCTCTAATGAGCATGCAGCATGACTTCTTGGAGTAAAGGACCAGGAAACAATCATCAACTATTTCGCATGCAAAAAATGCGGTGCCATGAAACTTTTCGCAGCAGACTTTCTTTCAAAAAGGATACATTGACACAGCGACAGAGACTAGGGTCACTTCAATAAGTTCGTTACTAAGTATTCTTCGTAATCTAACGCCTTTACCGTGTAATGCACTGACGTAACAATTAGTTGCGAAGTGCTTGTCGTGATCGTGAGAGTATCAGTCTTAGATCAAATAAAGCGCTGTTGTCCAATAGATCACGGAAAAGTCAATGCGTGTATCTATTGCAAAGCTCCCATCGCAAAACATCAGTCAAGTAGTACGGTTCAAGTTCCCTTTGCGTGATATTTCGTTGAGAACGTCTTTGCCAAACGTCTTTGCAACTTTTTGATCTGCAAAAGAGTGTAAACATATTTTTCCTCAATACATACGTGGATGCACGATTTGTGCAGTGAAGATGGTCAGAGAGTCTATGAAGAAAAAGTTTGTTGTGTCGTGTCACGGTAGCAAAAAGGTCGATTTTTTGTGATGAAACTTTCTGCTTGAACAAATTAAACTACATACGAACCGCCGTACATGGTCATTCCCAATTTTCTTTGAAATGTAGGCTGCCAAATCGTATCAGGTTTGACGTTTTTGACCAGTGCTTCTGCAAAATTGAAACGAGGGCATATGAAACGCTACACAGTTTCACGAAGCGTTTAGGGGGCCCTCGCGGTCACGACGTTGCCCGGGGCCTCTCGTTCATTTCATTCCGCCCCGTACACACTCCACAAACGACTGTGAGTGCAGGAAACAGGATTTTCTATTGAAGAAACGTTAGGATTTCACGTAATTTGCACAAGAGTGTTGAGCACATTAATCATTCACGTATGGTACACGAGTTGAGTTCAAAGGTCAAGGTATGCCATGCAGTGCGGTTATGCACTTTCGCAATTGATTTAGAGCAGAAATTTCCATTATTCTCTATGAAAAAAATTATGTGTAAAATGCCTCGTTCAGACATTTTCGGAAAACGAATTGTCCCAGTTAACTCCGTTTGGTTGCAACCCTGAACACCAACATATTTCAGCAATATGAAATAAAAGTCGTTGTGCAGTATTCAAGCTAATATGGCGCAAGACATCAGCGACGTAAGATTGGGATGCCACTGGGATTGCTCAGAACTTTACGAAAAGACGGTCGATTAACTTCTTCATGGCCAGAGGGAAGTATCAAAGAAATCGAACATGTTCACTGCAGCACCTGCATCGTCACGATTCAAATCATTTCCTTCAAGATGAAAGTATCTCGAGAACAATAGTAATATATACCGCTTTGCCTCTCATGAAGCTTCTCGGTAGGAGCGACTTCCGACTCACCACGAACGGAATGTGGGTGAAAAGTAGATCCATACGCAATTGGTGCGAATAAGCAGTGCTAGAGTGGTCCCGGCGTGTGATCTCTATTTTGTTGCTTACTGCCACAGTGCGAAGTTTTGCGCGCTAGCCACTAGGGCTCTCAGATTACAACGTTACATAGGTGAAAATTTCATTTGAAGCATTTTTAGTTTCAGCATCCTTTCTGAAGAAGTTTCTGTCGTATTATCAGCCTCAAGTTAAATTTCAACAAAACGATTAGAAAACGTAAACTTTTCTTTTGAACCTCAGCATCCTCCTGTCTGTGTCTGACCTCATTTAATCTCAACTCAGGTACTTCGAACACAAGGTTGTAAGAATTGTTCTGAGACAGTTCATCACAGATTGCAATTGTTTCGGTTCATACACTCTATAGTAAGTGTGTAGCACTAGGACCATTTCTCAAATTTAGTAACAAAATTGCACAGAAACTTTGAAGAGTGGTCCTTGTGCTACACACCCTATGCTACAGAGTGCATAAAGTAGTAATTTACTAGTTCATGGATTTTTGTCCAAAGCAGAAATTTGTAATTTACCAGTTCATGAAATTATGTCCGAAAGAACTTTGCATATTCGAAAAACTTGCACAAAGTTTTGAACGGGCGATGTTTTTCCGTAATTTTTGCCATTTGTCATTACCGAAGCGAAAGGCATAAAAAAAATTANATCCGGACAAGCTTCAAGCTTTTTTACACATTTTCCCCCAAACCGTCCATACTTTTAAACGGATTTGGTCAAGTTTTTCATAATCTTTGGCAATCACACTCCATATCCCGGCCCCACACAAGTGTGAAGTCAAGAGATGGTCCTTTAGGTAGATTGTTCACAAAGTTTCGTCTGATACTCATAAAAATTTTAAATTCCTATTGCCTTTTTAATCGGAAAACAATACAAAATGTCTTTCTATCTTGATTCAATTCCTGCTTATTTTTGTTTCGTAAGCTTGTCACTTTACTGTAGCATTGTTTTCAATGGCCTTATGTTTCCTTATATCTTTACCTTTGCAGTTGATCTGTACATAAACATGCTTTGCGCATCTGTTTTTCTTGTTTAGTTTACTTATATTTTCTGAGGTCTATTCAATGTATTTTGTCACATTTCTTTTATTGCATAAGAAAGTTTTCAATTAAAAGTATATTGGCGGTAGCAACAGCGCTGGCTGAGCAGNTGACCCATGTGGTCTTTCACAAAACCTTAATTGTGATCAAAATAGTGCCGTATCAGCCCAACTCTGCCCCCCCCAAATGGTTATAGGGGCCACCTAATGGTGATTTATATAAAAAAGTTTTCGGCGTTATGCTACATCTCGAGGCCGAATGGACTTCAAAACAAAATATTCTAATTGCAGACACAATTTTGGTATAACCAGGCCCGTAGCCAGGAGAAAACATGAGGCCGGTCAAAGCATGTGCGCCGTGAAGAACGTTTTGTTTCATTTTCGCAAATTGATAAACTTTACCATGAGCTTATGTGAAATATGCTGATGTCTGAACTGTTAATCTCCTGGTGCATGGCACATGTTTAGATTAATAGCATTTTGTATCTCAAGTCTCCCATAAATGTTAACAAACATGCACTAAGGCCTACGTGGACGCAACGGTTAACTTCCATATTCCACCAACTGCATTGCTCTGTTTTGGGACAATCCCCAAAATAGACTCTTCTAACTACACAATTGAACTCCATCCGGCTGTCTGAACAACAGACTGCGCTAATGTGTAAGTTTGGTCATAAGCACCAAAGGCATCTTGCTGCTATACAGTACAATATAAGAGAAGACTACCTGGGCTAGACAACATAGTAGCCTACATTATTTTTACAATAATCATTTCACAAAATACGTTGATCAAGTGGAAGTCTGACTTCTGGACGTACAGGCCCACAAATAATCGTGTAGGCGGGGCCGGATAAATGAACGCGAGTCCCATCAGGGCTAAATGATGACAGGCTTAGCGTAGTTCGCTCATGTTCGCTCCTTTGCTTGCAGAGGCAGGTTGCGAAACTTGCTACGGGGTTGTTGTACTCTTGGTCTTGATTGCGTAACAATAACACGGCAATAAATCTTCAAATGTTCACTTCAAGTTACTGTGGTAGGCGTTTTGCTGCATGTGACCAGGGTTCCCACTGAGGGTTTTTCCACCCACGCCTGTTTTTTTAGTCGAACTGTGTCTAGGTTATTATGAAGATAATGTGTCTAGGTTATTATGAAAAATCGCGTTAAATATGTGTTTTCTAAAGTGATAAATTCATGAGCAAGTTCAATGCGTTCAATAATATAAAGATAACTTTACATTACAGTGTTTACATGCGCACATCAGGTGAGAAAATACGCATATTGGATGAAGCAGAACGTGTTCAATGGGTTTGATGTTGTCATATAAGATCATTGTCAGGGTTATGTGCAGTGGTGTGTTTGAGGGGAAGACAAGCGAGGCACTTGCCTCGGGCCCCCCTTTGCAACTGTAATGTGTAAAGTACCTTGTTTTCAAAGGGGCCCAACAGCAATTGTAATGTATAAGTAGGCTACTCTGCTTTCAAAGGGGCCCCAAACAGCAGTTGTAATGTGTAAATACCTTGCTTTCAAAGGAGTCCAAAGTAACTGTAAACAAGGGTGTACGCAAAGGGGATTGGGTTTAAAATCCCCCCTTCAGCTTGGTATTTTACAATAACTTTGTTACCTGCGGAATGAGGATTAATTGTTTTCGCATACTTTCTGCTTGTTAATTTGTCGACTTAATGCACATAACACGGAATGAATTTGCATGTAAATTTCAAGGAACATTGTAAATGGGCCAAAAAGCAATGAGTAGGTTTTGGTGGGAGTCTCGGTTATCGTCTGCATCCAGAAACAATCTCACCACTTTGTGCAGACCTTTCATTCACCACGCATTTTTATGATTGTTTTCCGCGACAGTTCACTTTATCCAAAGCAATTGTCTTTAGTTTGTCTGCTATGGCTGATCAGCGCAAACGCTGACCGCATTGGCTACATCACCAGTTTCTGTAGCATGATAGAACTATTGAACAAATTCAAAAACAGCAATTGTTAACATAGAAGCATTCAGGCTTTTGATAATGTCTCAGCAGAGAAAAAGGAAAAACAAAAGTTTGCTGGACTTCTATACATAACGAAACATTGAAAGTTTTCTGTTGTACTTTATGCGCATTCTCAATTCTTGTGCAGTTTAGCAAGATTCGATTTTGCAAACCAGGGTGTACTCCAGCCAGTCTAGCCGCAAACTTTCTATGCTCGACTGCTCGTGTCCGGTGAGACATTAGCACAGCCTCATTCTGTAGTTGCAAATAGACGCGATGATGGAGTGTGTATTACTCCCCTGTTTCAATACGCTGCCTGATATTTTTGCAGTAATGAACTGCTGTGTAGTAGCGTTTAGTGTATTTTCCACCGATATCCTATCTTGGAGCACTGATTCAGTGCAATGACACATAAAATTAGAGGAGTGTGTGTAGAAGAATATGCATATTGTGTCAACTAACTTCACCACAACGTTGGTAGAGAAACATGAATATGACGTCAGACTGTGACGTCGCAAACAACGCACACCAAATACAAATGTCCACTATATGCCACTGAGTGACCCCATGAAACGTTTCTGCGTACGCGACTGACTGTAATGCATGAGCACTTTTCTTTCAAAGGGCCCCTAAACTTCAATGATTTCTAGTGCTTCATATTTTAATTTTGGGATCGAAGATTTCTCTGGGGCGCTAAGTGGTGACGGGACCGAATTTTTGTCCTCCAGTGACAGCGTGGGCTCCACAATTGGGGGGTATGGAGTGCGCCTGATACGGCTCTGGATCCAAATATGGTAGAAAACATCAATTTGTTAGACCTGAAGTTTCAGACGTTTTTATAATTTCATGAGCATGCAATATCTGCAGATTGATGTTGTTCTTTTTCATCTTGTTACATTTGTGATATTTCGTGAATTGAGACACAAAAATGCATGAACAAACTATATTACCGTTATCATCATGGTTGAATATAGGTTGTCGTTGCAGTACGTATCATCATGCCATTTGCTGCATCCATCAGTTTCTTTGAATAGGATTCAAAGCCCTGATAATCTGTTAGGGTCTTTATCCACATATTGTAATCTTCAACTGGTTGATATCTATTATGTTTCTTTGACTGACTACAAAGCAAAAGTTCTCCAGAAATTCAGAATCCAGCAACAAAATCCAATCACGGTTTGCTTTCGCTCTTCTTCGTGGAATTTGAACTTTTAACAAACATCAACAAGCAGATTTCGTTTGGTGGAGTTTTACGTTATCGGTGCAATTCTGAATGGGTAAAATTAGTAGTGTTCAGTAGAATGTAAAGTTTGCACATCCCCACTGGGATACAGGAGCGGATCCAGTCAGCAAGGTTCATGGGGGTTATTTCAGTGATATTTGGTACTCAGGTCTGATAATTAATAATTGGCTTCGTTACTGCAAGACAAATGATGTATACAGACACAGTACTTCACAACACGGTTGTGACAAAAACATGGATATCAAAATGGCCTTTTATCAGTGGCGATTCCAAATGGTGGCCTAGGTGGGCCTTATCCCCCCAGTTCTGTGATTAAATTAACGTTCAACTTCGTTTGGCTGACATATGCAGCAGTTAACTTTCAGCCAGAAATATTTTAAATGATAATTTACAATCCCTCTACCTGCATTCAATGTTTCCCAAATGGCTGGGTTGTTGTATAAGCTGGTTCGTCGTATTTGACGACCGGGTGGTGGGAAATGTTGGTGACGACACATATCACATACCAGTGGTTACTGGGATTCTGTGTGAAATTTAGTCAGACCGAGATAGTCGTGTTGAAAGATTCAGTTCGAAGCTAACATAGCGTTGCAGAAATGAGAATATTGTTCTTCCATGGATTTAAATGTGAGGTGGAATTGAGTTCAGTTACGTATATTACCGTCACGAGATTATTGCGTCTCCTAGTAGCAAAATGTTTGTGAAAGCATTTATTCTGACTGCGGTGGTGTGTTCTGCTGCCTTGTGTATACGAATCCAAAACATCTCACGTAACTGGTTCGTGACTTCAGTTTTGCGTTTACCTGCACATCTCCTGTAACCTCATAAAACTTTGTAAGGAATTTCTGTAATGATTTAGGAGCAGTGCTTTTCAAATTTGCAGCTCTTTGCCCGGAGGTCAAACATTTTTATCAGAAGAACACTTGAAACAATTAGCAAATGCATATTCAATTAGTAAAAATGATTAAAAACATGAAATACCCTCGGCAAAGAATTTGCTTCGGAAGGAGCCGCAGCTGCCTACATGGCTCAAACCATTTCTTTCATTACAGCTCCTTGCAGTATTGTGTTTGATTGTTTATGCAAGTTGTTACTAATAGCTGTAACTCTTCCCGTCATCAGGGCTTCATCCGAGAGAAGTTTTTCAAAAATGAAGTTAGTGAAACCATATCTCAGAAATTATATTAACAGTCAAACGTTTTTTAACATTGATCTACGTTCAATTGAAATCGTACGAGTTCAAAAAATTGATGTAAATGCTTTCATTGATAAATTTGACAGTCGACATGATAATCGAAGGATTAGGTTACATTGAGTTGATGTTGATATGAAATTCTGAGGTAGGCTGTGCAGGAACTTGTGTGGCAATAATATTGATCACTGTCTATTTGCCTGAATCTTTTTTTTTTGGTTATTTGAGGTACTGCGTGTTTCCATTATGACAAGACAGTCATAAAGACTGATTTCAAACAATTCGATTTAGAACCCGTTTTTACGGGGAAAGCTTTATTTTTGTGAACTAAGTGTGACATGTATTTTTGTTTAATGTTTCATTGCCTAACATAGCCTACGTAAACCGGAAATGGGATGTATTTGTCCCAATAGAACCAACACAGTACTAACCACTGGGACGCAAATATCCCTACAGTCTTCATTGCACAAACATTGGCTAATGTTACCAGACAATTTTTAGAAATATAAAAGTTTTCAATTCACAGGAACGCTCATTTGTTTCACCCCGTTACGTGTGATGTGGGGTAACGCAGTCCATGCACAGGACCATGTTAGGAATTTGACACAATATCCACTTCTTTTGCATATTTCCCTTGCGGTATACCGAGCACACTGTCGTCTTCTTTTCCTTTTCACTGGCAAGTGGTCTCCCTCGTGTGCTTTCGCGCGTGCAACGTTTGATCGCCTGCCAACTCAGATCGTGCTTCAAAGATGTCTTCTGAGGCAGTACATTACTTTTCTCCATAGAAAATATTTGAAGTAATTTGTGGTTTGTAAGGTCATTGAAATAAAACTTTGAAAACAAAATTTTGGAACCGGCCCCAGCAATTGCATTTCGAATGAATGTGTTGACCATTGTCTTCATTGTTGACCAGTGCATGTGCCTGGGAGGAAATGTGTTGTAACTCTATTATCACTAAAGGTTTTATTTGTGTCTATCAAGCTTATTTCACTCTAACGATCTGTTGATGTTGGGTAATATTCAGTGGTCTTGTGATTGATATGTTCATCAGAGTCACTCAAAACAACTTGACGTTGTATTTCAGCTGCAATTTTTATTTTCCTCATCTTTGTGGGCAGTTCACTTGAAACATTACTGCGCATTATCAAAATAAAACAATTTTCTGATGTAGTGCAACCTGCACTGCTGGGACAACTTTAGCCCAATGCCAAAGACTGCATGGACAAACATATCCCAAACTGCAACAAAACATGTAAGCTATTCAAGCCTTATCACAAAATTCGCATAAATACCTCTTACTAGCTTTTAGTGCAAATAAAGAAGACCCCTATTGCCACAATAAATATCAACTTGACAATTTTACCCCTGAAAGTTGCAAAAATATTCCCATTTTGCCAAATATCTTGACCATGTGGTCCACAATGAACGTAGCAGGTCATGTGCAGTCAACTCTAATGGACTTTGGCGGATGAATATATATCGGTAGCAACAACAACAACGCTCAGAAGACTGAATTGTCGCATCCCAACGTTATTTGAACGTAACATTTAGGCATAAGTGCACAAGAAACCAATGCCTGGGACAAAAATTACTTGAATCACTTTGAATTTCTGATTTTTGTTTCACTACTTTTCACAATTGCAATCTTATTATTTCTTTACAGGCTTTCATCTGTTTTGCTTTTATCATGGAAAGTTTCGTGGAAGTACATCACAACTTAAGCATCAACATCCCAGCAGGACAGATCCAGGGGGGCGATCGCTCCTCCAACGACCTAAGAAAGTGACTTTTTTCACCATGATGTTGTACAATTCGGAAAACAGCATTCGCGATATAAGCAGCAGGGTTTCTAGATCTAAAAAGTGGTGAGTCACTGCGGGCCCAAGGAAAAAGTAAGGGGTCCAACACAAATGTCTATCCTGCATGGTAATTTTCCATTGTTTTGAAGAGTATATTGCTGAGATTAACTCTGTCAAACCCGACATATATCGGCTTGTAAATATTGTTAAATATGACCAAGCGTCATTATTCACTCCAGATGTTTAAACGCTGCAAGGTGCAATCTCACAGTTGTATTAACAAGTCGAATATTCTGTATTAAACATTCGACTCCCACAGCACTATCACAAATACAACAAACGCCATTTTCCGCGTACAATTGTGCCGGCCCCACATGAACGAAAACAACTGCACGAAAATGGAAACAATTCACATGAACGCGAAATGGTTCAAACCACGAATTCCATCCTGACTCAGAGACAATTTGGGCTGTTCATAGTAAACTAGTTTCGTCAACATATTCTTACTAAAAAGCAAATTGTTTTAGAAATAAACCATCTACCAACCGATTGGTGACTACTGACTAAACCGTTTTTATCGTAGCTTGCGTACATTTTGTGGTTGTTGTGTAACCATAACAATGTTATGCGACTGCTATCATGAGTGCAATACCCATCTGCAGCGTGGATAGGGTAAGGACTCTTCAATGCACTATGCATTTAACAACAGCGAGATTTTGGCACCAGTGGCACATAAAGTAGCTATCCGCGCCGCAGAAATGCATGTGTGCATTTTAGTTTAGGGCGTGTACCAGACAACAAGATGATACAGCAGGCGTAAAACTTGTTTTGCAGAATATTGCTAATAAAGTCGTTCATTTGTATATTCACACTAAATTTTCCTCGGACTCATCCTCAAAATCTGACTTTTCAACTCTGCATTAAACCTTCCAAGACAGTTGGGTTAAAAATATCATTGCCATTGTCATTGTTCTCCATCGCTCAGAAATAAAAATAAGGCCTTCTCATTAGCTAATAAAGTTTGTTTACGACATGAAATTATGTTGAAACAATGATTGCAATTGAATCTCCAAGAAACATTTCTTGTTTAAATAAGTAAAAATATACTTTCCATATCATGAGTGGATAGACAAGTGAGATGCAGATTTGTATGGAAATGATGATGTATTTGAAGTGCAGCCAGCTAATTCTTTTTAAGTCTCGTGAATGATAAAATTTCGGAAAAAACTGCACATTCCCAACAAAAATATGAGTCATATTTTTGATATTTTTTATCAGATGATTTAGTTATTGATCTAAACGTGCAAGGATTATATTTGTATATGAAATATGATGACTGATTTTGCAAATATCACACCATAGTCAGTTCTTACAATTGACAAACGTGGTTTTTAGATCAACCAATCGTTTTCAGGAAAAATCTTCATCCCAAAACTCTGTGGGATTGTAGCGTGTGTTCTTCTGTTGGTTCTAGCTCTTTGTGAAACAATCTATCTGATAACAAAGGTTTGTTTCATATAAACATCTGAAAACAATTGATGTTGCCCACTGTAGTTTTTACCTTTTCGTAACACTGACAGTAAATGTTATTTTTTTCACTAGCTCCTTTTCTAGCAAATTTGTGAGATTTCTGCTGCATGCTGGAAAACAAAATTTTGATCAAAATTTTTTTATTTTATAGAAAGTGAGTTTGGAGGAAGAAATGAACGCAATTGCTGTTGTTTATCGGAGTAAGCTGAAGTAGAGGTATGATATAACCTTAATGTACATTGCTATGAAGATTCATAAGTCTCATTTTAATTGGTACCCTACATTAGAAAATTAATTTCAATAATTACCGAAGTTAAATTAATTTCAATAATTACCGAAGTTTCGGTTAAAGCAATTCTACCAATTAAATGTGAAAGGTGAAGCAAATGTTTTATAAAAATAATAGGATTGGTTTTCTTCCGGAAAACATTTGAAATGCAAAAACAACTGCTGAGGCTCTTCTAGCCTAGCACAAGATTCAGATAATTTCACATTGTCCCATTTATACCAATCAGATACCCTGATCCTTTCTCGGTCATAAAACGCAACGTAGGAGCAACATCTAATACTTTGACATTGTTGAGAAGGCGCTACCCAGTATATCTGAGTTATTTGATTATGATGCAATTTTGCGCTTGTGCGATGGCAATATCACGTCCGAACCGGGAAAATATTATTTTGATACCTGCAATATTTTGCAGTGACTTTTTGAAAAGAGCTAAACAGTCAAAATAACGAACGTGGGTAAAATTGGTTCTGCAGAAAAGAACGTCACAAATACTGTCCAAATCGCAAAACATTATTTCACAACAAACATAATCTTGCTCCCACCACTCCTTTTTGCATTTAAGGGACCAAACGTCCAAAATTCGGGAGTAAATGCAAGAGCACAAATAAGCCATGTAGTCTAAAACACCTGACAAGTAGCCCATAGGCAACGCTCACTTGAATAAAAGTCACATCTTTGGCTTAAGTTGCTGCATGTAGCATTCGAAAGCAACAAAAATTACGCCTATTTTTTTTAGTCAAAAGTAACCAATATGTCAAATAAGAACAAAAACACGTAGACCAAGTATCGTAGCCAAGTAAATGTGTGAATCGCATTGAGATAAAAAAATTCTGAATGACTAACAAACCTCCGGTTAATTGTTTCTGTTGTTGAAAAATATACAACATTCCAAAAAAGACAATCATCAAGTTGGAGGAAATTTGCTCAAAATCCAAGTGAAAAAATTACTTTCAAAAATGGATAAATTAAACAAACCACACACTTTTGAAATAGTAATTTTTGCAAGAACAACACAAACACGAATCGATTGGAAAGAGCAGATTTTGACAAGATCAACAATATAACATTCAAAGAAGGTTTTCTATTTGTGCAAAAGTAGAGAAAACAAAAACAAGAAAAGGTTGTGCTGAAAACAACAAAAAATGTTAAAAAATGAAGAAAGTTTGTGTTCCAAAACCACCACAAAATCATAATTTTCAACCAGAAAGAACATAAACTTTTCACTGATATTTCTTTGACTTTTCAATGAAGCCAATCGACGTGGAAATGTAAGATGTGGTTTAAAAATATTGAATATGTTATTCCATTGTTGTTACACCCGTTTACGTCCGCAGAAGCCTCCCATATAGTGGCTTTTGAGGTTATTATCGGCCAAACTAGTTTTTGGGGGAACATTACTCTTCTGTTGGGAAACGATTTTTGTTAGATCTTCTGAAAAATTGATCTTTTGGTTTTCAAGTTTTTCCATTTGAAAATATTTCCAATAAAAAATGGGAAAATCCAATGAAAAAACGGCAAATTTTTTTAAAAATTTTGCAAATATTTGTCAATTTTGGTTAAAAATTTCCATAACCATTTTCTTCTTAACAACAAACCAAGGAATTTTTTTGCACAAACAAACGTCTGGAATCAACGCTGGAAGGGAAACAGTACATTGCGAAGGAGCGGAACCGACTGAAGCTTCACTAATTATAAACGTGCTGGTAGAAGCCAGTAGGCTCTGTTTCAACTACGGTCTTTACACACCGAAAACCCACTTGCCTGTCCAGACTTCAGCTCGGGGCTAATGGATGGGTGCAAGCAAACTAGTCTCCCCCTGTGCTGCCGCTGACTAGCAATCAATGCAGCATTTACTGCAAAAATAGTCGTGTTGCACACCGAGCAAACAAGCGGAAATGGGCCCCAGAGAACATTCGTGACATTCCGAAAGGTACAAAAACCTACTGTAATGAAACTGAACTATCCATTCCCCACAATTTTTATACATCAATTAGTAAACGTCGTAACACGTTTGTTTATCTTGCATATATATCGGGCAAAGAATACTTCAACGCAATATACGTAAGCTGCATAATTCATAATCCAATATATGTGAAAAACTGGGTTTTTATATCTTTCATTGAGACGTCTCAGTAATGTCTCCTTTGTATCAAAAGAACGCATATTTGAAATGCCTTCCTAACAATTCTTGAAAAACTTCCCTCAACATTTTTGTATTTTCTCCGTATGTCTACTCTGATGCAACAGAGTTTACTCTGATGCAACAGGAGGCAATGTTTTTCAAAAATCTCTTTTTAATGTTTTTTACTTCTTTTTCATTGTGCCATTCGTGAACTACTCTTCGGCACGATGTGCTTACAAACAATGCTTCATCTTCAAAGGATTCGTGAAAAAACTTAAAAGGACGCGTCGGACCCATCCTGAACAACTTACTCAAGATAGCTTACCACTGCGCTAACGCATACCACATTTCATGCAATTAAGATCCAACTTACAGTACAACTGGACACAAATCGCGATAAAACACTCTGTAATGTTTTTGGTTTCACATATGAGGGCAAAAAATATTTTTATTAGCTGAAACTTATAACGAAAAAAATTCTCTTTGGGTGAAACATTCAGAGACACATTGTGTCATTGTGTGAACGATTCAGCAGCACGATATTTTATTGTGCAAAGCATTCAGTAATACATGGATTTATTGTGTAGGAAATTCAGTGACAAATTGTTGGATTGTGCAAAACATTCAGCGGCACACTGTTATGATGCGTTAAAGTTTTAGCAACGCATTGTTACGTTGGGAAAAACATTCAACGTGACATTGTTTAATTGGAAAAATCATCCTGGACATATTTTTTCATTGTGTAAAAAATTGAGGACACATTGTTTTGTTGTGTGGGAAATTCTGTGATTCATTACTTCAGTCTCTAAAACATTCAGTAACTTATTTCCTTCCATAAACCATTCACACATATACTCCTCTTGCATTGGTAAGCATGCACAGATACACTGCGTGTTCGGATAAAAATTTAATGACACAGTTTTCTCTTTTGGAAGCATTAAGCCACACTTCAGTGGGTAAATCATTCATCGACACAGAAGTTCATTGGGTGAAACATTCAGCGGAAAATTGCCACATTGGGCAAAATGCCAAAACGGAATGTTCAACCTTTGACTAGTTTAATATGTACTCGTCGCAGGTAAGCAAGCAAAAAATACTCTGCATTCAAGTAGCTTTTGTAGATTTGAACATTTTGACAGTTTTTTCAACAAGTATTTTTCGATGTTGATGAATGGCAAGATCAGATGTCGGCTAGTCGAAATCAGTTGAAGTGATGATTGTCAACTGAGATGCAGCCAATCAGACTTCCAAACGTTTGCTATAAAACCAAATAAAGTCTGTATGCAAATTTAAATATTTTTAATGCCTTTTGTTTCAGATTTGAATCAAAAGATATCGTCGTTGGAGGGAAAATGATGGTAGCTCAAGAAGCAAATCAAGAGCTTGTGTTGACAAACAAACGCCTGGAATCAACAATGGAAGGTAACCAATACATTGTGAATAATAGAAACCAGAAACCAGTGAAATGGTTACCAACATAAGCACATTCACGAAGCATATAGATTTTGTTTGAATTACAGTTTTCCACACAGAAAACATGAAAAAGCTCACTTCTTTGTCCAGCCTCATGCTCGTGGTAATGAATCGGTGCAACGAAACTGTTCGCGCCCTGTGCTACCGTGGACTCGCAATCAATGCAGCATTTACTCCGAAAAGAGCCCACTGAGCAAACAATCGGAGTTGAGCCCCAAGCAACGCTCGTGAAATTCCAGATGAGTTCAAAAAACGAGTATCATCAAACTGAACTATTCGTTATCCACGATTTTTCAATCATCGATTAATCAACGTCAAAACACGCTTGCCTACTTCGCTGCATATCTGACAAGCAATATTGCCCTGACGTAAAAGTGAAAAACATTTTGCCCTTATTAAATGTGAGAAAAGTTTTTTGATATATATTTACACAGTCGCTCCACTTTATTGTGCACCTCGGGATTCACTCCTCCGTACGATGAGTTCACAGACCAATGCTTCATCTTTAAATGAACTGTGTAGCCTAAACCAGAGAAGCGTGCGTCGAGCCCACCCTGCACAATTTACTGGAGATATACATGAAAAAAAGTTCGCAACTGAGCTATCTCAAAAGCAGATGAATCCAGCTTTCTTCGAGCAACCTTCAGCCAAGGGCTGATGCTGATTTTCGACTGAACTGTACCAACCAGATCTCCAAATATTTACTATGTAAACGAAATAAGTCAGGATGCAAATCTCACTAAAATTCTCTTGTCATTTGTTTCAGGTATCGACCAAAAATTGTTTTTGAACAAGAAACATCTGAACTCAACGCAGAAAGGTAAACACTGTTGCAGTACCCGCCTTAGTTGCGAGCTGTGGTGAGCTGACACTCACAGGAGGCTTCAAACACATACACAGCAACCGCTACTGGCCTTATACTTCATCAATTCCGCCCATCAACTTGACTGTAGTCTCTCGTTCCCTACAGTAATTGCAAACGGACCCGTAACAATCAGCGCAAATTTTGTTGTCACAATTCAAGCGGGAAATTCAACAGCGATTGACCATTTGGTGCAATTTTTGAAAATACAACAGAAACAAACTCAGCGATTCTCTCAAGCGCAGCTAAACTACAAAATTATCACATCTCACAAGCATGATGATGGTGCGATGCACTATGTGATTTTAAGATGGCTATTGGTGGCACTGTGCTCAGAATATGTAAATATTCGATGGAAAACAATCCTTCCTGTTGAAAACAATTTGTTGCGTTCAAAGATTATGTAGAACACATGTTCCACGAAATGTTGCGTATATTTTTTATTTGCAATCAAATACTTTGCATTTTCTAAACAAAATTGTATTCACCCAAATTACCGTTTTCACTTTTACACAGAACCGATTCATGACAGTGAATATGCGTTTTCACTTTGCGCTAAAATTTTTTGCTGGTTTTCTTCAAGGAACATTTGCCATCTCAAATATTTGTCAAGAGAACGCTTTAGAACGTCTTATGGAAAATCATACATCGGGCTTCTACATGATCGTTGTATTACGCGTTGTGTCTCGCTTTGAAAAGGCTAGTAAATTTCGCTGTGTAACGCATGCATTGCATCGCGCTTTGTGAAAGGCGGTAGTAAATTTTACTATTGCTACAGCGTCTTGAATATGAACATGTTCATTACTACCGTCATTTCGCTGGAGCTTCAAATCATTTCTGAGTGAAAGAATGCGTTTTTCAAAGCTGCATTTGGTTGGGATACTCCAGTAGTTACTTCGTACCTTGTTACGTTTTGCTCTGCGGAAGAAGGCCGCTTTTTTGTAAAAAAAAATGAGCAGTAAAAATTGCTTTGGCGTCTCCCCGATACGCATTATTTCTTAGATCTCAAACTCAAGAAACAAAGTTAAAAATTCTTTGCAGAAATCAAGGAAGGACTCTTCGCAAAGGTGGGGGAGTCCGGTTTCGTTCATTCATTTTAGTGCTCAATTTTCCTCTGGGAAGGGTCACAAGGAAAACAGCCTTAGGAGGAAGTGCAATCCAGTAAAATTCGCCTATAGCAACGCTTTTTGTCGGTCCCCAGTCAAAGCACCTGAAGTCGCATCGTCGCCTGTTTCGAATATTCAAACATGGCGTGAACTTGTTTCACCTCCTGAAACTCGCCACCAATCGACGAATCGTTCAAATTACAAAAAAGAAACCAACAGCCCCAGCTCGAGGAGTGGAGCCCAGCCGACTAACACTGCCTGTGACACCAAGATAAATTGCATGAGTGTAGACTTTTGTCTATTTCAATTATTCGATGCAACTCTTAACTCTTCTAAAAAATGCTCACAACTAAACACAGTTATGTAAAAACTGATGTGCCGAGCGATTTCTTTCAGTTTTTGGTCTGATAGTTGGAGGTGGTGGAGCGCGTGTTTAGCCCGTGAGATATGCTGTGTATCTGCCTTGGTAACTTTGGCCAGGTAAAGAAAAATAGTGTCATGAACCCTGAACTTAACTAAAGTTAGTGGTCCCACTTGTCACTTGCACATCGAAAAAGTGTTTGCGCAACAAAAGTCTTCTTTTGGTCTTTGTGTGCGTTTTAACGTTTTGCCGCCCGAGTGAATAAAATACTTGTGCAGTGAGAAACTGTTAATACCGCCGGCTCTGATTGATGCGTTGACTTTAGTCTGATAGTTCATTCTCTCATGTCGTCAATTCAGCTGTTAGGTCACAGTATGTGACGACTTTACCCCTGGGTCTTTCATGTGCCAACAGTCCTATTGGGGCAGGTGCTCGCTTAGGGGGTCAGTGGTACTCTCTTTGGGGCTAAAAACGTAACTCCAAAACCAGACCTAACTCGTCCATTTGAGTTCGGTAATGTCACCACTTCGTCGGTCCCCACAGTATTTTTTTGTTCATAATGACAGTTGCAAGCTTTCTTTACAATTTGAAGTGCAAGCTTGACTTTGTGGAGCTATAATGCAAGTCTTTTATTACCAAAAATGAACGCAGCTAAATTAAGCGACCAATCGCTGAACCGTGACCAGGGTCGGATCCAGAGGGGCGATTGGTGCGATTGCACCCCTAACAACCTATCAAAGCAACTTTTGAAGTTTTCAATGGCTTTTCACTTTAAAGCATCGATCGCCGCAACCAAGACATCGCAACGGACACTGTCGTGAGCACAAATTCTAAGCAGCGTATATTGCAGCTGTAACACAAGTATGGTTGTTGTCAGTGTCATTATGAGTAGTTGCTGTGGCATTGTATGTCAAATCACCGCTATCACAATTTATGTCTTTATGGATTTTTGCATGATTCGTATGGCCAGCATGCTTGCGGAGACGGTTAGCGCACTTTCCCAGCGACAAATCCTCTGTGAAAACTTTTTGACACTTTTTAGAATGTCGCAAACCACGCTGCAACAGTGCAAATACCCAGGAAACAGCACAAGCTTACGTTCAAACGATGGTTACCTAAAGGTTGCTCCATACGATTGATACCAAACTCGTGTGAAAAAACGCATGGTAACTACTTTCAACTAAATATGCGCTTTGAAGGTATTGCTACTTTTTAACCGAACTCAAAATAAAAATGTGTTTATTGTACAAATTACTTTGAAAAAATTAACATTTACCGGTCTAAATTACAGAAACTCATTAACGAACGTACAAATAAACTAAAAGCATTCAATAAAATATCGAAGTTGGGGATAATATTCAACCCGATGTCCAACACTCCATTCCCAATATTTTGAATCATCATCACACGAGGAAGCCAGATTCGGCTAACTGCATTTCCGACTCCTGTATTTTGCCGTTTTTCTGCCACTCCTTCATTCAAAATTTTCCTGTGCTTAACCTGTTCCTCCATAATGGCGTGGCAATTCAAATCAGATGGCTCAAGAGCAACACGTCGCCAAACCAAACAATATCGCCTCTTTCATTAATTAATATGTCCATGAATGCCAAATCATTTTATCTTGAAGTCTATCTAGTTCATATATTCAGGGCCGGCCTTAAGCCGATGCAACCGATGCGGCTGCATTGAGCCAGTGGCGGATCCAGGAGGGAGGCAGTTTGGGGCAACTGCCTCCCCCCAAACGTCTGTGGCGCCCCGGTAAAATAGCACCCCTTTGATACAAACTCCCCCCTTTTTGGTGCTTAACTAAGTAGAAAAAGAACTTTAAAAATATTCTAAACAAACAATGCTTTGCGCTTCGTTGAACTTTAAGATTCACGTTCCGGACTTTGACCCAGTCTCTTGTCGATTGGAATCGACAATACTATTCTTTCGTCATAATACTACTGTTCTCTTATTTCTTCACTGCGTGAGAACTGCTTAGCAATTACAAACGCGGTCGCGTTTGTTAGCACAGTTCTGGACTTTCGCTGAGCTGTGCAAATATATTTTTGTTACAAGCTCATTTGTAATGCTTGGTGGTAGCTTTGAAAGGAAAAGCAGCAATGAAAATAAGAATGCAATGGAAAACTTATAATTGACGCACGATTCAGGAAGCTTGCAAACCCAAAAACCAGTTTCAGGTATGCTACCAGTGCAGCAGAGGCGTAACGAGGTTAGATGGCGCCCGGGGCAAGAAGCAACTTCGGCGCTCCCGTTTTGGAACCTGAGGTCTTTCGGAAGCAAATGTACTGCATTGAAGAAAGCAATTGCGATACTGTTGAGATTTTCGACGCACCCCGCAGGGATTCGGCGCCCCCATAGTGATTCGGCTTCCGGGGAATTGTGCCCTTTCCCCCTCGTTACGCCCCTGCAGTGCAGTCCGTGAATCCGGAGTAGATCTGCATGATACCAGGGGCGTAACGAGGTTAGATGGCGTCCGGGGCAAGAACCAAATTTATCGCCCCCATATTTGAATCTGAGGTCTTATGGAAACAAATTTACTGTATTTGAGGAAGCGTTTGTGACATTGTTGGAAATTTTCAGCGCCCCCAGAAGTCATTCGGCGCCCCCATAGTGATTTCGGTACAGAGGGAACTGCTCCCCCTTTGCACCTGCTCGTTGCGACCCTGAATGTTATAGTAGTATTTGCAACATAAAGATAAGTGGATGAGTTTATTTTCGGAAATAATGCGACTGCTTTTACCATAATGCAGCATGTAAAAGGCTATGGCAACGTATGTATGTTAGCAAGCACCTTACCGCTATCTGACAAAAATGTATTGAGTGTGTTTCATGACCGAACATTGTGACCTAACAATGCAATTGTGCAACACCTCAGACCAACACGGAAAACGCAGCGTAGCATAGAATTACTACGTATTAGCACGACGCTCCTCAACAAAACATAGTCCACAGCAGTCAGCTCTAACGCTAAAATATTGGCAAAATACCAGCTATCAGCTTGGTGAAATGAATAGGCTTCACGCGGTCATGACAATTTCAGCTCATTGGTTCAATATTTGCAATCACATTTGAGAGGGAGTACGGCGCCTTTCTCCCTCCCCGGTTGCGGGCCTAGCAACAGTGACGGATCGCCATATGGCAGGGGTGGGAAACGCGTGTTGGGAACAAATACACACCGTGTGAACATGGGCCGTGTATCAGAATTTTTGTCACCCAAAACAGAACTCAAATCGCATCAAAACGAAACTCTTAGTCAAGATACTTAGTCAAGAAACGTATTTCTCGCTCATTCTCCTCGTTTTCTCTTCATATTTTCCTTAGGAAGACAAGGGAAAAAGTTTAAGATAAAATTAATTATTTTTGCGGCCCGCCAACAACATTTCGCAATATATGTGGCCCGTGATAATAAATAGATTCCCTGCCATATGGTTTTGATCCTTTTGTTGGAATTGCAAACCTGTAGACAGCTCACTCGGGCCACGAAAATACAAATTTGGCATGATTAGCAAAATCTTTAACCGACAGCAAAGTGCGTAACTTATTTGTGAAATCATTCGGTGTAAATCAGAAAAATTTGTTTTTGAGCAGAAAACAATCTTCTTTTTTTTTACTGGTAAATGTGGTGTTGCCTGATATTCGCGGTTTTAAATTGGTTATAAGGTGATTCTTACCTGTGTTTGTTGGCCTGGTGAAAAGCATATCCATCGCCTGATCAACAGCATTGGTGATCCCTTTAAGCTTGTTTGGGGAGGGTTCATAGTAGTTTACAATAAATTGGAAAATGACTTTATCGTGGAGACTACAGCTTGAGTTTTCAGGTATTTCCTGTGAATTTAGGGTCTCCTGTCTGCCCCTACTTTTTTTGAACAGTGTCATATATTTTTTATAAACTGGACTAATAAGATTGATATTTTTTTCTTGACATCAGCAGTCCAAAGTTCAAATATATGAAACCAGGGACGCTGGAGCAGCGGTACGGAAGGGGGGCAATAAAATAGTTGAGCGAAGTGGAAACTTATAAAAAAACAAAGAAATCATTGCCAGTTACGCTTGTTTCTGTTCAGCAACAATTTTGACCTCAAAAATAATAACAAAAATTACAGAAAACCATTCCGAGTTTTCTGGGTGGGTGCATAACTTCAATACATCTGTTTCAATTCGATCTTGATAGACAATAAAATTACCTATGACACTATTATGAAAAGGCACATCCGCCCCATCGCTTCCCATTCGTAAGGGCAGGTATCTGGGCATGTGATTTGTCTATTTGTCCCGTGGAAGCACTGTTGGGTGCAAGAGCGAGAGCATTGGAGCATAAAGGGAGAGTGTTGGAGAAAGAGAAAAGCTGCAGACTGTACTGCAGCAGCCTTATCCAATGGTTCATGCTGGTAACTTCATTTCGGCTGCTGAAAAAGAGCAACCATCATAAAGTATTCCCGGGCCGCGGTAGAATTGTGACGCATTGGCATTGACGCCTCCGCGGTGACAAGAAGGTTGGAGACCATTGCCTTAGGGTAGATCCTTCAAATATTTATTTTTAGATAAAACATTTTTGGGACACCAACAATGTTCTCAGCTATGTTCAACGTTTGAAAAACAGGGCCATATTCTTCGACCCGCTTCAAAATTTTTATAAATTACGATATAAAGCGATTTTAAACTATTGTGATTCCATGAAAGATTGCATAGTTCGACCAAAAAAATTGTCATCTTTTTAGCCTACAAAAGATAACCACGCTTATGTGATACCCAACAATTGTCACAAAGAACCAGGGGTATTTAACAAGTGAAGAAGTTTTGGCGCTGTCGTATTTGATTCCCCCCCCCCCGAAACGCCTGGTCTGGAGCCGCCACTGCATTGGGCCCCGCGCCATGGTGTTTGGGCAAGTTGCTATATACTCTTTGCGCTTGAGGATTTAGTAGAAATAATTTATGAACCGTAGGTGTAGCCAGGGGGGAGCCAAAGGGGCCATGACCTCCCCAAATTGTTAGAAAATAAAGTCATTTTGTGCTTCGAGAAGCGTTTTTCCAAACAAAATAGTGTTATTCGCCTAATATCAAACATTTTCGCCCTCTGCAAATTTTTTTTTCCCCAAAAAATTTCTGACCTGGCTACGCCACTGTTAGGAGTCTTCATTTTTAGCAAACAATGCTCTCATTTAAAGGAATAATGAATTTCTCTTAATAGGCGTTATTACACATGCTCAGTTCTCATGACAGGGCGTTATATATACGCTCCACCATTTCCAGTGCCGGATTAACAGTATCAAATGTAGCAATTAATACGGGCCCCGCGTTTTTGGTGGCCCCGCGGTCTTCCGCAATAAATCTTATTTATTATATTACATATAAGATATTTTTCAATCAAAGAAATCAGTGTTTTGCGAAATTTGCCGTAAGTAGTAACCAAAGGTTTTCAGTTGAAGGCTGTCTGTGTCCAGATATTCTTGTTTGATTCTTTTTGTACAGTTACGTAACAAAAGGCATAAGGTTGCGGTCACAGTTTTTGCGGCCGACGCCCCTCGCTGGATCCATTAACCTAGCTCAGAGTACCCGTCCACGAGAGACTCGGTGCAAAAACAAGTTATGCTAAACGCGTTATGAATTATAACGTTTATCTTTACTTTACTAGACAGGGTCCTCGAGGCTGGGTCCCATAAGAGACTACTAAACTAAGGCAAATAGTCAATGTCACCAACCCTAGCTGCTGGTGACAGGACCGTTATACCCATTTATGCGGGAATACAGGTTTATTACACATCAAAGTACGAACACACGACCAAAAACCGATGAAGATAAACGCATGAACATGATCCTAACATAATGACCCCCCTTTGTCTGGGATTTTTCTAAGTACAAAAGCATGAAAAATTTGGCCAGGACTTCGTTTCCTGTTTGAGTTTAAAATTCCCTAATTTTTGTTAAAGTCCGAAAACACAGAAAATTTTGACAGGACTCTATTCCCTGGTTAAATCTGACATGTCAGAATATTTTCAAAGTCCAAAGTTAAGTAAAATTTTGACAGAACTTCATTACTTCACAAAGTTACGGAGCTTTCTGACAGAATCTAGCTATAATATCAGCATACATCCCTAACTAAATGCAGACTTGGTCAAATCGTACCGAAACCTTCGTGCCTGGAAGGCCGGCAAAATTTCAGACTATGCTCCCTTGAGCGTTGGCTACAAGGCGGTCCTGGTTCACGAATTTGCCAGGCCCCCCAAGTTCGCCCTTCGGTTGAAAATTCAAAGTAAATTCTCAGCCTTCTGTTCTCCCAGGAGCTAGGCTTATAATACCTTATTCCGAACCTGGTCGAAACGTTATTTCTTGGTTTGTTTATTTTGGGCATTTTGTTTTTGCGTAGTCTTGTGTCCCTACTTTCTCACTCAAGTTACTTTATCTTTGATTGGAACTTTGACCTAAGCTCCAAAATAGTCATCTGGTTTTATTTCTTTTTGCTCGGAACTATGATCCGAATTTCTCTCTCGGCTCCTTTTCGGAGAAGCTTTTAGTTATCTTTTTGATTGGAACTGGGACCCGACACTTTTTCTCGGCTCCTTCTCGGAGAAGCCTTTGGGTATCTTTTTGATTGGAACTGCAATCTGATGACATAATGCAATGTACACAACACTTGGGAGAACTTCCCATGTTCTCCTTATAGAGTGTCTTATGCGAATTTGCACAACTCCTGCCTTCGCAAACGCGACAGCTGACACTGCAAGTGTCTATACGACAGGTGCACTCTCTTCCTGCATGTCATGGGAACAACATTAAATGGGTTTCCCATTCTTGTCACTTGTCAATAGTTCGTTTCTTTGTTAAGTCTCCCTTTTCGTTTGTTGCCCCAAGGCCTCTATATTCGTTGAGTTGCTTTGGCTTTGATTGAGTTTTCATTATTGCTTTTGCGTGGTTTCAGTATGGTACCATTGTACATTTGTCAAGGTGTTTCTCGCCTTATTTCATAATGAATCTTTCTATCCCTAACCATGGTTCCTAATTTATTGTGGCTTCTGCTCCGTAATATATGAAGATAACAGTTAGTAATGAAAAAGGTTAGTAATTTCATTCACACATAAGGTTTTCTGTAACATTTCATTGCTGTGTTGCAAACAGCCCAGACAGTTATTTTCTTCAGTTCTTTCCGAATTGTCAGAGGAGTACTTTTTCGCCGTACATAATTGTCTTTGTCTTGAAGGTAATGTTGGGGTTAATTTTAACCACAACACAGTGTTGCCATTTTAGCTGGTTTGCTGCTAAATCTAGCAGAATTTTCTCACTGTTAGCTGTAAAATTTCCAATCTACCAGTTAGCTGACTTTTTAGCATGATTTTACCAACCGTTTGGCAAATTTAGCAGGTAACAAATTCCTGTTTCAACAGTTTTTCAAGATGAAAACGTTTACCCCTTCATCAAAAAATATACTTCTCTTCTTTATGGCGTTTTTAATTGGGTAACACCATGAAAAACCACAACTAGCTGCCTGTAATTATTTGGAATTTTTTATGATGCAACGAAGCTGCTTCAAGCAGATTTTTGTATCATAATATCAAGTAATTAGGTAGCTTGGGGAAGCTTAAATGATTTGCTTGTGTGCTTAGTGAGCGTGTTAGGTCAAATGACAACATTGGCAGAATATGTTTTTGTCCCACGACAAGATATTTCCAAGTGGTTTACACCAGTAAGTATAGTAATGTGTGGTAAAAAACGTCCTGGTAATCCAAAGCTGCCAAAAGTTTCGACATATATGGTTGCAAGATTGAGAACTTAAAAGTTGGCTCAATGCCTACTGCCTATCCTACTGATTCAAGAAAAGCCTTTTTCGAAGTTTGCAATAATGCAGTAATAGCGAAACCCTGAGCTTGAAAGGCATATCTGGTCGCAAAAGCACTCAGTTAAGACAAAAAAACTTTTTGCGTGCCGCTGATGTAACACAAATTTTTAAGTTACAAAGACCAGATTTAGAAAGTTGTAGGGCTGAAGATATGCTCAGATCGTTTATCGCTGAGCATTGTTCTACTGCAGGGGTGGGCAAATAGCGGCCCGTGGGCCAAATGTGGCCCACCACAGCGTTTTCAATGGCCGCGGAAGCATTCACAAAAATCTTCAAATCTAAAATATTCACCAACTCAACACAGCAAACGTTAGTGCTGAGGCTAACGTGAACCTAGATTTGTTTCTATTTCCAGAGGTTACGGCCCTCCGCTGATCGCGGCCTTCTCAAAATGGCCCAGAAGCCAAAATAATTGCCCATCCCTGTTCTACTGTATAAAATCTTGCAACGATTTGAAAGAGATCGTCAAGAACTGTGCGTCATACAAAAAAAACGAGGTAAGCTGCAGTTACGTTGCTCAGAAGGTTGACTGGAAGAGCACTGTGGTGGTCAAAATAGTCAGTGCCGTATCAGCCCAACTCTGCCACCCAAAATGCCTACAAGGGCCCCCTAATGGTGATTTATAAAAAAAAGTTATGTTATGCTACATCTGGAGGCCGAATGGCCCTAAAAACAATATATTCTAATTGCAGACACAATGTTGGCAGAACCAGGCCTGTAGCCAGGTTTTAAGGTTTGGTGGGGCAAAATACATTTTCAGGGGGGAAGATTTTAATATTTATCATATATTTGAAACAAATTTTTCTGAGCACAACAAATTTGGGGGGCACAAAAAGGATTTGGGGTAACTGCCCCCGAATGCCCCACCGTGTCTGCGGGCCTGGGAAAAACCATTGCCAGAAAGTCTTCCACTGGGGGCCTTCATGTTTGTGCAGGGAGGCTAGACATTCGCAAATTTATTTTTAATTCACAACATGAACAGCATTTGCAGGTTGTGCAAATTACTTACAAAGATTTTCCCGCAAATACGCATAATAGGCTCGTAGTTTCCTACTAAAATTTTTTTAAGCAGCTTAACAAAAGGATTTGGGTCGGAAATCATTGTCATTTAATTGACGGCGATTATTTAGAGATGTCGTAATGAAATGCAGATGTAAAAAAAATTTGCAGGAAAGCAGAATCAATCCTATCGTTCAGTTATGAAAACATTATTACCGAAGGAGAAAACATGAAGCCGGTCAAAGCATGTGCGCCGCGATGAACGTTTTCTTTCATTAGAGCAAATTGATAAACTTTACCATGAGCTTTAAGTGAAATATGCTTATAAAGCGTGCGCATTGGGCTTTTTACTTGGCGAAATAAGCATGCATAAACCTTGCTGATGTCTGGACTGTTAATCTCCTGGTGCATGGCACATGCTTAGTTTGATAATATTTTGTATCTCAAATCATCTATAAATGTTAATAAATATAGACTAAGGCCTACGTAGACGCAACGGTTAACATCCTTAACCCACGAACTGCACTATTCTGTTTTGGGAAACCCCAAAATTAGACTCTTCTAACTACACAATTAACTCCATCTGGCTGTGTGAACAGCAGGTTGCGCAAATGTGTCCCTTGGTGGTAAGCACCAAAGGTATCTTGCTGCTATGCAGTACAAAATAAGAGAAGACTACCTAGGTTAGGCATAGTAGCCCACATTTTTTTACAACAATCACTGACCAAAATACGTTGATTAAGTGGAAATCTGTCTGCTGGATGTATACAACTAGGCATGTAGGCAGGGCCGGATAAATGAACGCGAGGCCCATCAGGGAAAACTCCTGACCGCGAGGCCCCCGACACGCTTAGCGCAAGTGCGCAGTTCGCTCCTTTGCCAGCAGAGGCAGGGTGCGCTTGCGAAACGTGTTAGCGGATTGTTGTACACTTGGTCTTTATTCCGTAACAATAACACGACAATAAATCTACAAATGTTCACTTCAAGTTATGGGAGTAGGTGTTTTGTCGCATGGGACCAGGGCTCCCACTGAGGGTTTTTTCCATCCAGATTTTTTTTAGTCGACTTGTTTGTCTATGAAAAATCGCGTGATATCTGTATTTTTTGAAGTGATAAACTCATCAACAACTTCAATGCGTTCAGTAATTCAGTAATATAAAGATACCTCTACATTACAGCGTTTACATGCGTACACCAGGTGAGAACGTACGCATATCGGATGAAGCAGAACGTGTTCAATCGGTTTCGTATTGTCATATAAGATCATTGTCACTTGTCAGGGTTATATACAGTGGTGTTTTTAAGGGAAGGCAAGCGAGGCACTTGCCTCGCGCCCTCCTTTGCAACTGTAATGTGTAAAGTAGCCTACCTTGCTTTCAAAGAGGCCCAACAGCAATTGCAATGTATACGTGGGCTACTTTGCTTTCAAAGGGGCCCCCAACAGCAGTTGTAATGTGTAAATACCTTGCTTTCAAAGGGGCCTAAAGAAACTATGATGCACGTTTCCTTCAATGGGCCCCCTAACTACAATTATTTCTAATGCTTCATATTTCAATTTTGGGATCGAAGCTTTCTCTGGAGTGCTAAGTGGTGATGGGACTGGAATTTTTGGCCCCCTGTGACAGCGTGCCCCCCCAATTGGGGGTATGGAGTGCGGCCTATACGGCTCTGAAAATAGGCATCTTACTGATTTTTTAAACAGAATTTCACTGCTTTTAGCAGATTTTAGCTGAAAATTTGTGACAAGACTTCTAGCAGAATCTAGCAGTTTTTTGTGACACCATTTAGCAGATTT
>JGI24159J19872_10000898_pt1 | contig 30281 bp, 14 predicted proteins | sample Ectturendosymbi4_FD_19872 | JGI IMG/M metagenome (IMG submission 19872)
ATCTTAACGCCAGCCCATTTGGCGGCGTCAACAGCATCTCAGCAGTGAAGCTTCCGGGCCAAGCAAAAACTAGACATGGAAATACACGCGCTTGTTAGCCCACACGGTTGAGCTATGAGGCCAAGCTTGCAGGCCATGTCAGATGTGGACATGGAAACGCAGTAAAAGTGCTTTATAAAGATTAATTTATTGATCTTCAGTGTTAAACAATGCTTTATGCCAAATTCATATCTTGCACTGTCACTTTTCCAAATTTTGATGTGGATTGGGCGAAAAGTTTTCAACGCTGTCGAAGCGCGCATTTGATGTTATTACACCTTTTCGAAATACTTCTCTGTGTGAGGCGCAGGGTTCTCCTCAGTGATGACCATAAAACAAATTATCGATCTTTACAGATTCCCAAACATGACATGAGAGTATCTCTTTCAACCACTGTTCCCAGAATCTCCGATATTTTGCGTAGAAAACAAGGACAAAAGTCTCACTGAGTGACAGACTGGTTGAAATTGTTTGTCAATTTTCAGTATAAAAGAAAAATTTAAACACGGCTGTGTATTCCTTCTTTCAAACCTTTTGCCCCTTGACTGAGTGAAATGTCGGTTGATATGAAACTATTTATACAAATTCAACAACCTTCGCGAACCACTTCTTAAAAGTATTCATGCTTGCTTGTAAGGGCATTTTATTAAGGTTTCACCCAACAGACTGATAAGTTTTATACATGCATTACCCTAAAATTGGTTCCAGTAAGAATAAAAATTAATATATCTGATTGCAGTAGTGGTCTTAGTGAGTGTGCAGGGTGTGCAAAATGGGGGCCCCCATTTTCAATTTCCGCACTTTGAGGGGTCCCAATTTTTAGTTTATACGCTTTCAAAAATTTAAGAGATTTTCTTTATGATTGTATTTTTATTATATTGATTCCACAATGAAACTTAATTTAGTTTGCTCTATGTTGTTGTTAATGGTATGTTTTACCACAATTGGATTTTCAACGTGAAGATAAGAAGACAAACTGATATGATGACACATAAATAGCTTTCTCTATGATCAAAGGACAAGGGGTTCCAGTCAAAATGTAAAAGGTCCTCAACCAAGATGCCAGGGTCCCCTAATCAAAGGATACGGAGGCCTATTAGTCCTTGGTTAAACCAGTTTTTTTAAGGAAAATGTTAACTACCCGGTATGGACCTGTAGGGACCCGATTTCTCTGATTCTAGGTACCCAATTTTCTCTGATTTTAGGGTCCCGATGGTAATTTTCTCTGATTCTAGGGACCCGATTTGAAATTCTAGGGACCCGAATCGGGTCTCTAAAACGCCTTAAAAAAACTGGTTAAACATAAGTAACCTGTCTACTGTGCATTCAAAGGACAAGGAGCCCCAGACAAAAGGTAACATGGATAAGGTGCCCAAATACTCTTCAAAAATATATGTGTCCCTCAATCAAAATTTGGGAGGTTTCAAATCAATAATATAGAGAGCCCCTACTTGTATGAATCATTTTGCTATTAGTTGCAAGGTTTAACTGATAGCCTACCATTTTTGCTTATAAATCTACTAATTACCCAGTATACATATCTTTAAGCAAAATACCATGCACAGAAAGTCATTGCAATAAACGCAATTTTTTAGCACATTGCCTACCAAAGATTTGTAGTTTTGTGATATTAACTTGTTGAAGATTTTACTGCCAAAAATTTAGTGGTTGTCGCTTATAAACGTGAAGCCAGCATTGAAATCTGATTAAAATGTATGAGTCTACGTTGCATATTTTATTCATTCCAGTCTCATCAAACACTATGGTTGGTTTGTTCTTTCTCAAAGTATTTACTGGAGATGAAAAGCACGTTTACCTGTACTTTTGGACAATGAAAATCTAAGAACAATAAGTTCTTACAAAGCTCAACTTGGCCCTAGTGCAGGGGTTCCCAACCTGTGGTACGCGTACCACTAGTGGTACGCCAAGGTCTTCCAGGTGGTACGCGAGCAACTTCCATTTTTTCACAAAAACCTGGATTCACAGCTTTCCCGTTCACGTATTGGGCTTTGTTTCTAAATAAATAAATTTTCCTGCAGTCTGCTATTCCTCTTGTTTCGTAACATTACGAAAGTGTTATTCAACCGGGGTTCCGCGAACGGCTGCAGGGGATTCCGTCGAAAGGGACCGAAATTGCCTGGGACGAAATTCACAACCACAATTCTATGCGGTTGTAGCAATAGAGACACTTGGATCATTGCATAGGGTTCCATGAGCAACGCAAACATTTGCGCAAGGTTCCGCCGCAGCAAAAAAGAACACACTGCATTACGATCTTCAGAATATAGGCAATGTCAACAGAAAGAGCGCAGTTGCTTTGAAAAAGAGTACAACGCTGTGGAATAAATTAGGTCAAATGATTGCTCACAAGTGTTACTTCTCCCACGGCTTGCTAGATCTCATGTACGGGACTCTTTCAAAGCGTACAGCTACAACTAGCTGATTGATCAACGGTAGTCGTCAGATACATGCTAGAATGAAGTTTAGTATAAATTTGATAAGAAATTGAGATATTTAATTACAGTTACAGAGGACCATGCAGACAGCAAAGACAAAACACAAAGCATGTTCTTCAATAAACTTCTGGTTTAGTATTTCATCTTCATACTCGACGCTAGCTTCCCACGCTGTTCCACAGCTACTGATTTTCCCTGTTACGGAGAATAGAGCGTTTATCAGTGGTAATGAACATAAATCAAAAAATCGACACCGACTAGGTGCGCCTGGACATGACATTCGATGCGCTGTTAGCAAATTTACGCCACGCATTGACCAAATTTGTGGAAGGCAAACAGAAACAAAAATCTCATTAAAATTTACTTGTGTTCTTTACCTTCTTTTATTGTTACTTTAATGTATATCGTTATTCTGAATAAACTAAGATTCGGTCAAATTAGTTGTTCTGAAAGAAGTGGTACGCGTTGACAGTACGGGGTGCCCAAGTGGTACGAGATCGTAAAAAGGTTGGGAACCCCTGCCCTAGGGTAACCCCATTGTTCAAACAGTTAAGTGAGAAACTGGTTTTGCTTGAGAGAATTAAATTGCAAACACCAACGTATATGTGTGTACTTGCATGGTCTGCTGTATGCTTCAATAGCTGCTAATGAAATGTTATATCAGTTGCTTTCAGTTTCTTCTTGAATCAAAACTAGATGTTTAAATAATTTTGGGAAAGTTTTTCTTATTTTCTTGAACCACTAATGCTTTCCTTTGGCCTATACCTGCAGAGATTTAGAAAATATTGGTAATATACTACATTTTCTTCATGCATTATTCAATTATGCTTATAACAGGATGGATATGGAAAGTTTTTACACAAGGTAAAAGTTACCACACCATCGTATTGATGCAGTAGTGTTTCAAAATGGTTTGTGATTTGTGAGACTGTAGTAATTTGTAGACGTATTGGTTGGTTCCCTGTTTTTTCGTGCAAGACGAACGAATGAAGGTGGATGTGCTGAAGCAGAGTTGGTAGATACTTCATCAACGCAATGGGCAAGCAAATTCTCTCATAAACGTCCTAAGCTTTGTGCTTAAAGCTAAACGTTGTTCTTATGTATTTTTATAAACAAATATTTTGCCTGAAACAATTCCACAAAGCCATCGTCAATACCTGGTTTCATTTAAATATACTGGAGACCAACCAGTCAAATGACCTCACTGTGCCCATTATTAATTTACCATACTGCTCTTCAGCGGAATCAGCGTTAGCTTTAGTTAACGTGTTCAGGAAATGAACTGCAAATTACAAGTTCGATCGATTGGTGACAAAACAATGATCATTATGCATCATTGACTCAAGGGCGGATCCAGACAGTACGTTTAGGGGGGGAGATTTCAGTAATATTTGACAGTTAACTCTCATCATGGGTTCACTACTGTAAGAGAGATGATATTATTTCAATAAGAGCTGATGATCCATCGTAGGCGAAATATATACTCTGTAAGATCTGAAAGTGTCTGAAAGAGCTGATGATCCATCGTAGGCGAAATATATACTCTGTAAGATCTGAAAGTGTCTGATTCTTTGCTGAGAAAGGATTTCTTTCCATAGACAGTGTAAGTGAGATGAAATTTGCTTCACAGCACTGCTGCGACGAAACAATGGACGGCAAAATGGCCTTATATCGCGAATGCTTTTTTTCTGAATTGTACAAAATCATGGAGAAAAAAGTTACTCTTGTAGGTTTTAGGGGGTGCGATCGCCCCAATCGCCGCCGCCCCTACTGGACCCAGACCTGCATTGACTAGCCCCGACCCTGCATTGACTAGCCCCATTCTCTAGGTTTATAATGTTAAACTGCATATTTTCAACTGTCAGGAAAGGAGGCGTATTTGTGAGAGTGCACATTGAAACATTTAGGTTGTTAAAATTTCGGAATGTGGGACCAAACGCAAATTAGGCCAAATTTCCAAAAGTTCTCACGAAAGGTCAAACAAAATATTTGCGACCAAAGCAAACAGACAAATTTTTACAATAAAAACGCCGAGCTTCCCTGTGCTGAAGTATTTTCTGCCTATTTAAGTTAAGCAAAGCAGCAGTGGAGTGCTATATTTTGCTGTATGTTGTATGCCATCGTGTTATTTGTGCAATGTGGTGCATGCATGGAAAGCAAAAACCACACACATGAACTTCATAGACTGTACACACAATCTGACAAGTTTAAAAATGTGCACATCGCAACATGGACATGACGGTGAAGAAACCATCCAGCCTGACTGTCCCCACTGGTTGACAAGACTCCCTGCAGTGATTTGGAACAAATAGCCTACAGATGCTAGATTCATGCTTGTGCAGCCTGCGGATAGTAAATGCTTGTACATACTACATATTACTTCGCCTATCCTTAAGCTTAGAATTGTTAAACGTGCATGAGATGAGAGTGAACCTTAAGTACTACACCAGTGGTTCGTAACCGGGGAGGAATTCCTCCCCAGGGAGGAATTTCATGAGTTCAGGGAGGAATTTCCACCTGATAGCTAAGTTACCTAATCAGTGTAAGTGTTGTACTTCTTTTTTATGTTGACATTGGCTCTTTAACTTAGTTCTATCACTTTACGGTATATTTGTAACTATCACACGTTTTATCACACGTATCACACGTTGACAAACTTTAGTGCCATTATTTGACAACAAATACTTTTTGTCACACTTTTATTAATCAAGTTATTGTCGTCAATAAAGACCGTTGACCGTTGTTCCAATTGTAGTTAATAAGTTAATACTACCCAACGAACCCGTAGAACCCGAACAGGGGAGGAATGAAGGAATGAAAAGTTCCAAAATGAGCAAAGGGAGGAATGCATCAAAATAGGTTGGGAACCACTGTACTACACCATGGGCGTAGCCAGGGTGCATTCGGGCCATGACCTTCGAGATATATAATCTGACATTTGTGCCACCTATTGCTAATTGTACAAAAAGGTCGTACCACGGTTGAGTGAACATGGTGACGTGTCAACAAAACGCAAATCATAATTCGTCACAGGGGCCCCGAAATTGCTTGAGACCACCACTGTCTGAGTGCAAGTTTACAATGTTTTTCCAGGAGAACCTGTCCCGAACCCTTCCCAGGAAAAACATTCCTTGGCACACTAAACACTGTTGGGGGCTAAATCAATTTTTTATTTTATAAAGGGATAAATGAGACACAAAATGTTAAGAACCACTGGCCTAGATGCATACGTCCAGTTCAGAAGTCAGATTTGATCAACGTAATCAACGTATTCTGTGTAGCGATTGTTGTCAAAAATGTATTATCCCTTTATGAAATACAGTAGCTTGTGGTAAAGAAATTCTTGATAATTCCAGTAGTGTTACACAACATTTCAGCTACTAAACAAGGTCTACAATAGACCTATTACTGTAGATGTAAATTTTCAGAATGTCAAGCCACCCTGCACAAACGTAAACCCCCTACTAAAGATTTTCTGGCGGCAGTTCTGCACCAAACTGTAGCGTACTAGGATGTTGGACCTGCCCAATGTCATATTTCTCGTGTTGGGCCCATTTAGTGAAATGGCAACAGCATTTTAGCCTGGCATTCATTCTACTAAAATTTTACAGAAACCCCTCTCTGCTGCTAAGCAAACTAAAATGTTCTTTTTCGCAGAACCTGCAATTTTCGTGGCAGCAAAGCAACTGCAGTGTGCTTAACGATTGTCGCGTGATTTGAAAGAATTCTAAACAACGGTTATAGCCTTCCCATGTGAGCTGCAAATCTTGCTTTGAATAAAGACCAAAGTTATTCCCAGTAGGAGAACATGCTTTGGCTTCTACATTTAGTTTTGCATGCGTTTCTGTCTATTAAGAAGCTCGGACTTTGCTAAGCTTATTTAAATTGTCAAAAAGTCTGTCTTTGCACCAAACTTTACATCAGATTGTACGGAGAAAGAAGTAACAATGTGGGAACATACAGTAAACTGTTTCGGAATTTTGCCCCAATTTTGAACTATTTTTTTCAACCATTGTCCCCCTACTCCCCCTACCTTGCACTTCAAGGGTAAGTGGTTGTGATGTGCCACCATGATAGGTTGTCGTTCGCAGTACTTGCAAAGTTGCAAAGTCTTTTGCCATATGCTTCAGCTTACCCAGTAATAAATGGACTTTATAATTATTCTTGACCATCAATCTATTTTGCAACTGATTAATTATATTGAAGTTCCTGAGAAAGATGGTACACATATGAAGTATACAAAGCACCCTATGTGATTTAGTTGAGTTTATTTTTCAATAAGCAAGGTTCCCTTTTTACAACCAAAATATAAACAGAAACACAGCACTTTTAGAGAGGAAGAATTGAAATTGTTGTCTTTTTTAGTTCCTTCTTTGCTTCTGTGGTGCACCAGAAATTTACAAGACACTGATAAGAATATAAAATAGGCAAAATCAGTCCATGTGTTCAGCTTCGCTGAATTTTTATAATTACGTTGTGAAAGGTTTTCAGAAAACTTAAAATTGAAAAATCATGTAAAACATGGGTTTTTCGATGGATTAAGAATAATCCGAAGCGTCTCGAAGTAAAAGATGTATATGGTTTTTGAAGGCTATTTCAGTGTTGATGAAACTGTTATGTCTATCCCAATTTTATGCTCCATGGGTCTTTCGGCTTAGTTAGACAATTTCGAAAGTGACTGGCAGATTTTGTTTTCTACCCCAGAGATAAAAATAAAAGACCACAGTGCATTTAACAGTGGTTTCTGGTTATTAGTAAAGTAACCACACTCTTTTCCAGACCAGGGTTTATGCGCAATTTAGGTTGTGAAAAAATCAAATAACGGTCATGGAATTGTGTTTCATATTAGACCCAAGTTTGCAATTTTTGAAAAATTTTCTTTATGAAGAACAAAAAAGCCATGGTTGTTTCCCTGAATGAAATGGATACGAAAATTTAATGGCTTGTATGCATCCTTCCCTGTCGCAATCTTTGCTTTTTCCTTTTGCCTGCAGCTATTTGATTTTTCGTGACAAGGAAGAAGGCGGGCACGCCTATGTTTCAGCCAAAACGGAGCGTATATGGCTGGCCTACCAGTTACTAAAGCAAGTAGAAAATATCTGGCATAAAATTTTCATTTGAAAAAAGTAAAAGGATGATCACCGATTGAAAACCTTTATTTGGTAAAATTTTTCATTGATCGTTTAGTTTCCGTGTAGTGTAAAAGGATTTCGCTAAGTTATGCATTTCCTTGTAACTGTTGGAAAGGGATGTAACGGACATTTTAATCTTGCTTTTTATTCCTCGAACGGATCGTGTGAATTTAAATGTAGGCTGTGAGTCAAAAAGAACATGGTCCACATTGAATTTGAATAAATTTTAAAGGACTGAGGATGCGTTGCAAAACGTGAAACTAATTTCCCGGTTTATAAACTGTGATCGATCTACTTGCCGCCATTTTTGTGACCTATAAGTATGAAAAATATATACTGTATGCTTGCAAGTTTTAATCGTCGCAGAAGAATGAAAGCAGAAAGTATACAGGTTCCTCAGAAGCTTGCCGCCAGGCTAAACTTTGTTTATGTTTAAGTGAATAGATGGATATAGGAACTGTTAAATGTTTCAACCAATATCTTTTCTGTTGCTTATCTAACAGCTCAAATCAAAACGAAGTTCATACGTAAGCAAAACATAGCTCTAGGACCTAGGCTATACTTGCTCGCGTAATCAACTGATGTGAAGAACGATAAACTCACTACAAACCGTGAATTCCTAAAATGAGCAAATCTTTCGATAGCTTGCACAGCGAACTACGTCAGCTTAGGCCCCAAACTTTCCAGGGCTATCACCTAGGCCTGTATAAGAAAAACAATCCTTCGTTTATCAAAATTGCATCACGGCTAAAAGCGGCCAAGCACACGTGATGAAAAGAAATTTCAAAAAAGTATGAGCGGAGTAAAGTTGTGCAAGCGGCGGAAAACAATTAAAGAAACAAATCAGTTTGTTGGAAGTCAGAAAAGAAACAGATAGCTTTTATTTATAACATAAATGCCTGTTGCTGTTATACAAAACGTTACGTTCTTCAGTTCAGCGCAGCACCATGATCTAGGAAAGAGAACAGCATACGCGAATGAGATCACATCTCCCAATACAACATTCATCACTCATGAAGTGTTTAGCTCATTTTCGGGAACGTAGAACATGGCGAAGGGAGTTTTTCAGCCTTGGCTATTTACCTTAATCCAGTAATGGTGAATGATAGTTCGCAGATCGCACCTAACTTTTTGACGTTTGCAAGAAACAGTGTTTCACAAACATTTTGCACTATCAGGTTGCTTGTAATCTGTTATCCACGGTTATAAGAAGTTGCTCTTTCAAGAGAACACGATAGACCACATCCGACTTTGTCGCGCTGACCTGAAGCAACCTGATTGTGAAACTGTTGGTGAAAACTGTTTCTGTTTCTTGTNTCCGTGAAAAAATCAAATGCGGTTTATCATCCACCTTCAGTAACAAAGGATAGGGCAGTTACATTCATAGGTCAAACAGCCCTGTCTGCAATAACGCCACCGCCGTAAAATCGCACTTTATAACACTGGCGTTTCACACTGCTCCACAACTTATTAGAAAATATATAGCTTTAGCAGTAGGTGGCATGATAAACTGTGAAAAATAATACGTCACAACTTTAGAAGCAGCGATTGCGTCTATCTAAAACCTACAGGCCTACCGCCGCCATATTAACAGGCCGTTTTGAATTCAGCTGACATCGCTACATAAAATTGCAACTTCACAAATATTCAACCACAGCAATTAGGCTAAGGATTCGTTTTGCAGTTGCAGTTTTAACTAATTTTGTACCTATGCACTATAGATTGCATGCATCATAATATTAAATGCTATGATGGTGTCAGACAAATACTTTGGCCTCTGAATTTCGTTGCATGATGCAATAGCTAACCACTTATGCAGGGTTGATACTCTTACGCAAAACAAAGCAACAAGTTACTTTCGGTCCACACGTACACTCCTTGTCTTGAGTCGTCGGATCCTCTGACTGCATTTCTAGGCCTGTTTAGTAGGACACCGTGGGCAAATTTAATAGGCCGCACTAGGCCTATTTAGCAAGCCACGGTAGGCAGTGGCAGGGCGCGGATAGCTTGTATAGTTTTTAGATAACCCGAAGCGACGATCGTCTTCATAGGCATGACGATGAACCAGATATGCTTTTAGCACAATGCATTGTTCCGCGTGCTTTAGCTACTAAGTTGTGCAGAAGTTTCAACAAGCAAAGTTTCGACTGTTGAAAAGGTCAGTAAATAAAGAAAAGATGTGCAGTATCAGTAATATCACTGCAGCAACTAGTGGTGTAGCCGGGGAGAAACGCCGTTTCCCCACATTTTCAAAAAGGGAGCGGATTTTTCTCATGCGACGGTGTTGTTGCTTTGTTGGTGCAATTCCCTACTAACCGGCTGCGTAAAACACGTTTTCTGCTGCAAAGTATACTTCGATTTGAGGGCAAGCATGCAAGCTTACCACGAGAAGAATATTAGAAGACTTCTCTTTCTTCGCCTTCCAAACGTCTCTGCGTCTCTATTAGAAAACATCTCCACTAGACTTACATTTTTTCTGTATTAGCTAAAACCGTCATCTACTTTTAAGAAATAGACTTTCCATGGATTTCGAAATGTGACATTTTCCTATTGCACTTTCAGCAAAAAAAGGTTGTTTGCTTGGTTTCGAGAGGGATCAATGAAATTTCACCACTTTTGCCTACTCTGGAAAAAATCTTTCCGACGCCCATAAATGCGAGACGCCAGATTTGTTTTCATCAAAAATTTTATCAACAGTCTAGTGATTTAAACTGAAGTTGTGCAACAATCCGCAGAAATTTTAAGAAATATCTTGGAAATTTTGGTGATTCATGCTGCTTTCTAATGAAGTGCTTCACGTACAAATATTTTTTGTCAAGCAGTCCAAGCCTACTCTACACTTGCAACAATTTGAACCCAAACTTTCACAGCGCAAATCAGCCAAGAAAACAAGCAGATGTTTGCGATAACCAACCGTGGTGTTGATCATAATGTTCTCAGCCCTATCTTCCATGAAGCTATTTATGGATTAACAGCATACCAAGGGATTATAAATAAACTTCTTATGAGCGGCATTTCACAATATGACTCACATAGAAAATTACTGCAAACATAACCACACAGTAAGACGAAAGTATGTTCTTATCTGTGACATATTTGAGGACATTACAAGAAAAGCTTCTTTTCTTGTTGTTCTAGTCATAAAATTGCGTAAATAATTTACTTGTTTTTTCCTGGTTAATCGGAACACCCCAGATTAAAGCGCCATTTGCATTTACTGTAGTTAGGATGGAAATGTCTTGCTCTGCTAAATTCTTTCAGGAAAAGCATTCTCATTAGATTTTCCAGGTAAACAAGTTGTTCAGAACACTATTAAGCTGTTTGTGAGAAATGACTATTTGTGAGAAATGCGCGTTGGTGGCAAAACTCCGAAAAGTCACTATTTTATCACCTACTGCATGCTCTGCATTGCTGACAAAGCACTAAACCTGCTTTCAATCTGGCAAGTGATAATTTTTCAAGGTGTGATTTCTCAGTATGTTTTACTGCAGACCGAAATCTTTACGGAAGATGATGTCAGTGAGTTTGCCTCTGAAGTATTGCGGTCAGCCAGATCTTTACCATGCTTCTGTCGTATTCCGCAAAGTATGCCTGCATTTGTCACAATCCAAACTAGCAAATTATAAAAACTTTAGAGTTTCTTCTATTTATCAAGCAATCGACTCTGTGGTCGACGCTCACACAACATTCAGAATTTTGGTGTATGCGGAGATAGAAAAAGTGCATAGAAAGTGTTTTGGGTTAGCTACTAGGCCCGATTTACGAAGCGTACGTATATCTTAAAGTCAATTTCTGTAGCATGGTAAATGCGAATCTACGAACTCGTTTTTGTACCCGCATTGCAGGACCAGGTACAGAGAAATTTCCTGTTGGTTGAGAAAGTAACAATAATAAATAGACGCACTGGTGGAATAAGATGCCGTGAGACAAGTAGGCTTCAATTACGTTTTTGCATTTCTTTCCATGTAATCGTGGTCTCGGAATTTCTACACTGATACTTAGCACTGCACCCTTCATTGAGAAATCATGGCAACCGTATGTGTGCGTGGGCCCAAGCATGTTGCCCCAAACACAAATCAATCAGAAAAAAACTGCACCATTTCCACCTGCGATTAAAACAATAGAAGAGTGACTTCTTGTGAGCAGTAAACAAGGCGTGCCGATAAATTACATGCTTGCCTGCGAAACTATTGCAAAGAGGTGCTTATTTAAAAAATGGTCTGAATTTGTCCAACCAAGAAAATGGTACGCGCAAAGCTCTAATTAACCTGGAATCGTGCGCGCAGCTGCAGCAATCATGACTCTGCGCCACGCACCTCTTTGTTTTAACGCATCGCAGTTTTTGAAGTATTGACACGACCTCCCAACAAGAGCGCTGTTGTACGAGTTGCGAATGCCGACGTAGAGATTGCTGGTCTGCTGCGCTTAATATCGTGACCGCATTTGCGTTTCGCACTGAAGTGATTGGTTGATGCAAGTCACAAACATTTAAGTGGTGCAGACGCGCAAGAGGAGTTTCGGAAAGTCTCGTCATCATGCTTTGGCACTTCAGTCACTTGCCGCAATAAATCGGAATTTACCGGACACAAGCGGCGACTGTACCGGTAGTAAGGTCTTAAGGTCGTGACCAAATCTGACGCGAACTCATCAATTTTTAACAAAAGCATAGTTATCTTTGAAAATTTCGATGACTTATCGCAATACCTTTTTCATATAGTTCGATAAACCATGCCTGGGACATTCTTATCGCCTCTGCATTTATCAGAAACGAAAATTATTGCTTGAGGTGTCTTGGAAGCCTAACCTCAACGGAAGACATCGCTGAGGTATTTGATCTATCCAGCTATGATCAATTAAACTGCATTTGTCCAGAGGCATTACGCACTGTGGCTTTGGAAGTAGGCGGGTTTGACAAAAAGAAACAAAAAATTTCATACATCGTGATCTTTGCGGAAAAATTGTATTGTAACAATAGGAAAAGCGAATTTGCGGGGTCTGCAGGAATAGCAATCTTCAGTTTATCTTCATCGTTCTACAGGCCTTTATGTTTGCAGGGTCTAAACATGCCAATGGACAGAACTTCAGTTTTTTTGGTTTTGGGGAGTTTGAAAAACAGACAACGAAGTGCTAAAATTGTAAAGTGAAAGCATGTGTTACACGTGCTTTCTTTCTTCTGTGGTGGACCTACAAAAATATAGGTCAACAAATAGTTTACGAAAATATTTATGATTTTTACTTTGTATATTTTTCTTTTAACTACAACTTTTTCTTGAGGAAATTTATTTGGATATTCATCTGAAACAAACCGATCGATGCTTAAAATTTTTGAGTACATCACAAATATGTTGCTGAAATCTCCTCAATAAACAACTTACTTATGACTTGTTTTCTTACGCAATGTCGTGTTTTTCTAATCTACTTCACGATTGTATCATGCACGTTATGAACCAGTCTGCAAAGCTAAGCATGTCACAAATCTGTTTGTACTATCTACTCTCAGAATCAGGGCCGGCCTTAAGCGGATGCAACCGATGCAGCTGCATTGGACCCCCTCTGGGGGTCCCGCGCCATNGTGTTTGGGTAGATTATTCATTTTTGCCAGATACACCTTGCGCTTGAGAATTCAGTNGAAACGCCATATAAATTTCATTGTTAACAAAGAACGCTTTCGTCAGAATTAGCAAATTTACTCTCGAACGTTAGCAAACATGCTCAATTCTCGTGTTAATGCTGTACTGCATATCTGCGCTCTACCACGATCGTAACACGGTTGACTGAACACGATAACGTCACAAAATCTCTGCTCAGAGGGGCCCCGCNNCTAGGTCTTGCATTGAGCCCCGCATCTGCTAGGGCCGGCCCTGCTCAGAATAGAAATACCGCTTATTCAGATGCACTTTAAAGTCTAAATATGATCACTTAGTGAAATCAGAACAAAATCGCACGTTTATAATGTACTACCTTGCAATACCACAAATTAAAGGTAGTTCATCAACATGCTGATTGGACTTACCGTGAATGTTGGTACCCACCTGTTATTGCCTGAAAATACACGTAATTGACAAAAGTGTTTTCATTTAGAACATTTATACATTTCCTGTCGGCAATATTTTTCCCAAAAATGTTGCTAATAAATGAGAGAACCTTTCAAGTTCAACATTAAAGAAATGAACTCTTGCGAAACTCGAGCTTTTGTTCTGCATGATATCCCTTTCCGGGAATTATTGGAACAAAGCTGGTGCCCTGTGAGCACTGAAATTTCCAATTTTTTGGTAATGAACATACGCTCCAAGTATTTAATTAATCAATCTAGTATCATCTCAAGTGCTCATATGTTTTCCGTCTGAGAATTTTCAATATTACGCTTAATTATAGAAAATGCATTGCGTTTTAGGAACCAGACGAGACGATTGGAAGTGTGCTATCAAAGTCGGATAGGTTTTCTTTTGTTAATTGCTAATCATAAAACGGTAGATTGACGTGCAAAAGTAGGACGCTTTGTGTGACTAGTTGCAGCTTACGTCAAGAACATACCATCGCCGAAAACGCTATTAAATGAGAAAACTTGTTGCCACTCAAGTCGTCGTTTGTTCTAGATCAAGGTTTCTCAACCTTATAAAGCATGTGGCCCAAACAGAGGGTCTGTGCCCCACCGAATGTACAACTTCCCCAATGCGACAACTGTTGCACATGCACAGAGCAGATATAAAAACAATTAAAAATAACACTTTTCATAACACAGCGTGCGCTACAATCAATGCAAGGCTGAGTCTGTTTGTTGTGAGAAAGTAGAGGTATTCAAAGATCAATACATGGCAATGCCCAAGTCAAGTTATCTTCCACATTTAGCCTGCTTCTAGATTTTGTTTTCATGGCAACAAGAGCCGCCTGTCCAGCGCTGCCACACGTTTTTTTGCAAAAATCACTAGGTTCACAAAAAAATTCATTCAATTTACTTTAAATGGCTGCGTTGAAGTTAACAGTTTTGCTTGAAATCATTTATTTATATACTTTGTTGCCTAAAAACTTTTATACCATTTGCAAGTTTGATCATGCTGAAGTGTGGAAAATCTAAGGTCAATAGATCTGAGCAACATTGCAGCAATAAACAGCACAGAAGTTAAACAATAAGAAACTGAGATAGAAAAGCTTGCTTGTTGTGTTGGTGAAAATCATCACACAACGATTCACGTAATCAATTGTTTTTCTGAAAAAAGAGCTGAAAAGTTAGAAACAAGACAACAGAGCTTCTTCAAACAAATATCATGCAAAAATTCACGAGATTACTGTTAAAAATCATTAGATCAACTAGGTCAGACCAAAAATCACTGGATCCAATGAAAAATCGCTAGGAGTGCCACTAAGGTTGCCAGACGTTCTTGAGCGCCAAGGACTTTCATTGAATTTGCTATCAAAACTGGTAATGCCCTTGATCCTTGAATAACATTTTATTGTCCTTGAGTATTTTCCGGAGCCTTTGAAAATTCTTGAACAATTGTGAAATTGTTTATTATTGAACTACTGATTACATTATACATTCAAGAATCAAGATTAAACAATGTTATTAAACAGATTAACGTGCACATTTGTTCCATATTAAACAGTTGTGTAGCAAAAAGCCAACCATTCAAGAACAGTTGTGTTACCACCATGAATGCTACATCGCCATATATAAAAATACTGTATATTCAAAGTAGGCATAAATAAAAATTGCAATAATCACAAAACGACAAAATGTCCTTGAAAAAATTTCAAGTAATCTGGCAACTCTGGGTGGCACCCAGTGCACCTGCCTGCCTCGCCTTCAAATGCCTTCAGTAACTGTAACGGTAACTGCATTTTGTGCACAATGCGGTAGGCATCGTGGAAATTTGCATGTAGCAATAATTTCTAACACATCATAATGACGAAAGAGAGCGTATGATGACATTGTAGCTCAACCGCTACCTACGTTCGTCTTGCAAAATTAACTTAGTTTCAATAATACCAGTCCGTGACACATTAAAGATTCTCTTGTGACCCACTCCCGCAGTTTGAGAAACCTTGCTCCAGATCAACCGAAATTTCTGCAGCATGCTTTTCTGCACATCCATCACTTTGTGTCTGGAAAACAGTCTTTGTGCTTGGAGCACGTTTTTAGATGTGTGCGTCGATCTAACTGCTGTTTTTGTTTAAAATCCTGGCTATCATTTTTTGTTTTTCGATTACCCTTCGGACAAGACTGAATAAAAAGCTACTAGAACTGGGAAAAATTAAATGAGGTCTCGTTGCTAATCAATCCGAATTCACATATTGCACAGCAGCAAACAGATAACACAAACACTTTCGTTTTCAGTTTTACTAAATGGTGTTTTGACATATTACATGAAACAAGCGAAAAAAACATGAGACTTCAAGTGTTTTTAATTTGTTACAGTTTTCGTCAAACAAGTAGTTACCCAAATAGTCAACTATTTCATCAAAAAAGCCATCAAGCAATTAAGCAGATTTCCCGAAAGGTGTGTAAGCCAATTGACCCGAAAGGTGTGCAAGCCAATTGACCTGGTCAGCAGAAGTCAACTTGCACTTGTTGCTTGTTGCAGTTCGATTGGAAGACTGCAAATCCACACAAAAATAAAACTTGGTAAAACGATATCACACACCAGATGAACGAGTCAAAAGCATGGAAATTCATAATTATTCTAAACATATTCTGGCTTTTTCATCCAGACAGTCAGGCACCATTGTGGAGTGTCCAGAGATGAACAATATATGCGTTGTTAACTGCCTGATATAAATCAGAAAAGAACCAAATCACTGAACATGATGCCTTTTTCATGTTAATATCTTCACCCATTTTATACAAAGTATGTTGGCTACACCTTGTCGGAAAAATTCGCAGAAGAGCGTCGAGTTTCGAATGGAAGAAATCAAAATAATCAGGTTTCACTTGTCAGTCGTAGCTTGCGGGCAAAATAGATTTCGCTTAAATTATACGTTCTCAGGCGTATAACATTAATGACAGGACGCTCTTTCGCTCCGCGTGAAAAGCTAAAGAGGTACTAGCTGTTGTAAAAATTATTGCAATTTCAAATTATGTCACATGGAGCAGAATTGTTGTTTCAATGTAGAATCATCAGCGTTACTTTTAAGTTTATTTGTTTACATTTTGCTTGTTGAGTTCACATGACGACGACTGATTTGAAAAACGTGCTGGAACAAAGCAAGCACTGCAGTAGCATGCCGACTATATAATCAATGTTGTGAAAACGAAGCTAGAACTAAGAAATTTGCACAAAATTTCATCACCTTCCAAAATCTCTAATATTGAAAGACGGGTGATAAATTTATATTTCTCTGATACACGTCGCACTTCTCGAAAATGAAAATCTAGTCATTTCTCTTAACTTGGATTTCATGTAAAACAAGGCAGACGGATTGAAGTCTTGACCGGGACAGACATAAACATGAGTAGATTTTCCGATTTCTGGGAAGGGCTGACTTGAAGCAGAAAATGCAAGGCCACGGGCGGTGGGAACACCTGCTTTTTTTCACCGTGCATTAACCATTGCCGCACAGGACCTCATCAACTTTACATTCCATTCCACTTCACAGTTTTCTAGTGCATAGTTGTGGCTTTTTCTTCTACGGAGTTAATTGATATTATGGCAAATTTTATTAGAATTAACTCACTGGAAAAAATGCTTTGCTTCCAATTTCTTTACAAGCAGTTGCACTGTTAAAATATACGAAAGTAATGTTTTCAAAGGTTTTCGAGTTACAAATATTTATTAGGATTGGTAACTGACAAACGAACTAGCTTATTTCTCAAATTAATTCAAACATGTAAATATCAGGCTATACACAAGCAGACCCTTTTAATCATAAACTTGATAAACTCATTTTAAAAGCTTGTTCTGTAGCACTCCTTTGCATAGCATGAATTCACAAGTATAAGTAACATTTAAAGCTCTATGTTCTGTATAATCAGAGGTTAGCAGCCATCGCGGTCTAGTGTACGAAACGAACCAACTGCATAAGTCTCTTGCAGATATATTTTAAGATTTCGACAGCTTTTGGGTCCAATTGAGAGCAAATTTTTTGTACAACACAATTTTTCTAACATTTTACTTAAAGATTAATTATTACACTGTTTAAAAACATGACTGAGGTTAGCGTCCAACAGTTACATGATAGTTAAAGCAGATGTTGATCAAGCGTTGAGCAACAAACTGCCGTTTGGGCACGTTAGCTTTTACAAAAAGCAGGAAAGCAAACACTTGGCGCTGTCTTTGGAATGTACTTGGATGAAAAATAATTTTGTTGTGATATGGTTACAGACTGAATATTTTTGTTTCAATTGCGTTGGTTAAAAAGTGCAAAATAAATTACACGATTCAAAAACTTTCACCTATATTACGAAATAGCAGTTTGATGTCAAAGAAATTAATTACAAAGATTTAGACGTCAATCACCTATGTGGTAGTTTAAAAAAAGTTCTCTTTGAATAAAAACTTCTTCTAAGCTGCACTTTCACTGGTAGCACCACGGAAGTGATAATCACATGCTATCTATCTTTGTTCAAGCACTAAAAAACAAAAGTTCAAAAGTGTTCAGTTTGCGTTAGTTATTCCTAACATTAAAAGAACACAAATGATAACAACTGTGGAAATCCTATTGTTTTCACTTCCACGAGATTCACACTGAACACTTTCAGGTCTTTAAATAGAGTCGCAGTTTATGTTGGGTATTGTGGAATATTCACACGTTCTTTCAAACCGTCTCACTAACATAAATCTTGCTGTTTTTGCAAACTCAAAGCTTTATGGTCTATAGGTGCTTTCTGCTGCTATTGAAGAATTTACATCAATTCTTGCAGGATTTTTTCCGTTTTTATATAAAAAAATTGTTTTTGCCAATTTACAAATTGATTACCGTAGTCATTGTGTGTTTGTGAAATCCAGGTCAAGCTAGCTTGTAAAGTAAAGTGTCACACAACATTACCAAGCAAAGGAAAAATTATAGTGCAGATTCTGATTTCGTGTCACAAAATATAAATTTAACATATGTTGAAACTAGACGCCGCTGCATAGTGAATCGAGACATACACTGCATTCGGCTACTTGGGCTAACCACGTCATGTTTCTATAGCGTCTTGTCACCAACGTTATTTTGGCAGAAATTGCAATGAAGCACTTCTAGATCATTCTGAATACGCAACGAATCTCCGTGCATGCCACCGGACGTGTTGAGCCGTGCACGCAGAACGAACCACTCCACGTTGGCAGTCGTCATGCTGAAGCAAACGTCTCGCGCAGAAAAACGGCGTTTGACGTAATGCGTTATAATCTGTCACGAGGTTTGAGAATCTACAATCGCAATAGGCTCTTGCGCTTGCCGATTGTTGCTTGCATTCCTTCGCCTTTTGCACACGGAAGACCTTTGTTAGCGCGCGTGCGTCACGAGTTGCCTCGATCACTTGTGAGTGTTAAAACTGGCGCTGCTGCTGTCACTTTAGCAGTGGTGGCGTCAATGAACTGTTTCATCAACGTTTGCTTGGCTCGACAAGGTCGCGTAGTAAACAACCGTTTTGAAATCGAATAGCTGCTATCGTGTTGCACTGTTGCTTCTCCTGCTTCCTGCTGCAGGCAATTAGCCGCGGTCCGTGCCCTTGTTCTCCTCGAGCCATTTCAACAAAACAATAGGTTTTGCCGCTTGGTTTTGCTTGGTTTCAAAGGGGGTCTAACTCGTGACTCACTTACGCAGTGGTGCAGTTGGGTTCTCGCGGTCCTTTTTGCTTGTGTAAACTACTTTACAGGCATTCACTTTATTATCCCATGCTTGTCAAAGTTGGAAACCACCGTGACAACGGAAGCAGTCAGTCAGCTACAAACCTGAAGAGCTGTAGTCAGCCTGGTGAGACGTTGGAAACCACCAACATTGCTTTCACACCTGCGCATTTCGCTGGCATTTTTGTGCGCATGCATTTTAACGTGATTAGATTAACTTTGCACGCACTGGTCACTGCAAACCACACTGAACCTCACCTTCTCACCTCTACAAGGGATAAGAGATGTCGATGTGTTTCGAGGTGGTCTTATCGTGCTATCTGCAGACTCATACGAACTGCTAATCACCACGTTAAATTGGCCGATGGTATGCAAACACCGCAGCTTTGACAACAGAAGATAAAATCTTCTGGACGAAGATAACAAGCTGCAGGCTTTAGTGTCCACGTCGTTGTTCTTCTGCAAGGTGCAGCAGTGCTTCTAGCTTCACGTGACGTATGCGTCTGTTGCTGAAAGCGTGAAAGGTGTGGCAAGGGTTGATGACCAAAAATGACTTTGTCGTTTGGTGCCCTTGACATAAAAAATGCTCAGAAGCAGATAAGATTAATTGCTAACTTGTACCCCAGACCAACTGACGTCACAAAAGTTCAAGGTTCAGGTCAAGACCCAAAATTGTTTTTGCTCCTAAATTATATTCCATATGGAGTATTAGCTTTTCATCTCACTATGCGATCACGAGAATGTTTACGAAACTTAATGGAGAATTGAACTCAGCTTCTGAAAGGTTGTCTAATGAAATAATTGCCGTTTGTTCCACTCGGTCTCGTTTCATAAACGTTATATGTTTTACGATTATATCTCAAAAACTATTCTCGAACAATCATCTCCACAAAAATTCGATACGTCAACTTATATTCAGCAAGAAACAGGCTGCAGACCAAATTTCTCCTAAGAATTGTATAAAAACTGAACGAAAATTCTATGGTCTGTTGTTTGTGTGATCACTCTCAAAACTAGCTGCTGAGTTTGCTACTGAATGTTTCACGTATTCTTATGCAGAATTAAGTCCAAAATATTTGAAAAAGGTTATATTTTGATCGTTTACCTTTAGGCCATGAGACTCGACGCAGCAACGTTATTGCGCCTTCAATTCAGCTAAATTTGAAGCAGCACAACAATCACCAATGCAGTTAAGTTTGTAAATGTCAATCATCTACCGATTGCTTTGCGTTTTATCCTGATTCGGAGAAACATAAAATGTTAGTCAAAGTTTGTTGTGTTATGACGCTTTGGTCGTCTGACGTTTTGCTTACGCAGAGGATTTTGTTGATTTTTTGAAGATCCAAATTATCACGTGGTTTACATGTTAAATTCTTCATGAGGAAAAATACCCATTTAGTGTCAAAAACACATCGAGACGCACCAGCCCATAAAACCTTTGGCTTATGACGTTCTTTCAAAACATGAGTAAAATCTGCATACCTTAGTTGGAACGTCATTTGGTGGCACTGCGGAAAAAACTTCACTTTTCGGAAAGCGTTTAATGGATTCAAAACCAGTTCAAACGTGGCGTTTATTGAATAATTTGATCCATGTGACACAGGATGCATGTGGTGAGAGCTCTTTTGCACCCAGTGTGAAGCCAGCAGCTGAAAATACGCGATTAGAGCCAATTGCCAGTCGGCTCATGCAACAAATTGTCTACTATTCATTTCACGAACAAGCAACGCTAAGGTGAAGTGCTTTCTAAAGTGGAACGGATTTTGACACGTTTTGATCTAATTCGAGAGTCAGCGTCTGATCCAAGTACATAGGCTGGAAAGTTATTTGCAAAGTGGAAGACAACACGATGAAACAGCAAAACCAATTTCTCACTAACGTTCAAGTGCTTTTCAGCTCTTTGATGAAGCTCGTGTTCAATATTCCTTCACTTCAAAACTGGAAATACCGGACGCTGGCAACAGATTTGCGTCAAAAACTGACCATGGTGGTAAATGAATGCCAAAATTCAACAAGTAATTGTAAAAAATTGAGGCACGTTGCAAGGAACTAACATATCTAGCCGCTGTCAAAGCCTGTGTTGTAACTTTGACAACTTAGATTTGGAAAAAGGGTTGAACCAAGCAAACTAAGCAATCATCTTGCGTGATATTAACATCTGCAAATCACATATTTTTAAATGCTAATGAAAAAGAGACTTTCCGCACACCTGGAGCCTCAGCGCTGCAGAAAGTCAAAATTAGCGCGAGTTCCACGTTACACTTGAAACAACTATTTTCATATACACTTTTTCTATTCTGAGTTTTTATGCAGCCAAGATAATAATTCTACTAGCGCAGGTATAGAAATATACACAAACATTCAAGTCTTATTTATTAAGCTTTCAACAATACATCTATTCAAATAATGTTTCATCAGTTTCATTTTCTCCTATAATATACTGCAATGAAGCGCCATATTGGTGATAGTTGGTAATAACGACAAAGGAGTTTTAAGTCATGATTCTATTTTTGCTCAAATAAGATGGAAATTCATTGAGAAAGGCTAAGAAAAATTTGTGCGTAAGAACTATAAATAATCTATGTTAATTCCTGAACAATACGTAGTGGAACTTGAGTATATGCTTCATGTTCTTTCCTAAATTACTCAAAAGTTCTTGTTTTGTTCTGTGAGTTGCAATCGCTTATCTTGCTACCATTAATATCTTGTTGTTAGCATTAAATTATACATTTGCTTGCGTTTTTTATATCAAAAATTCAAGACGTTTGCAGGGGTTTTGTGGGTTTTGCGCCAAAAACCAGCAAAGATCAAACACAAATTTAACCGCCGAGTCTTTTAGCGAAATATTTTTCCTTAAAATTTCTGCAGAACAAAGGCTTAGTTCGTTCTTTTTATTATAATTTGACTTTCGCTTTTTTCGATAAGGATGATAGAAGCAAGCTCAACAATTTCTCGTTGTTGGGATAGATCGATCTACAAACAACTTCACTGACAATTCAGAACTGCAGAGATCTAGCATTCGAAACGCAATTCACATGTGACAGTAAATATTTGTGGGTCATGTTGTTGTCAAAACTACATTTTTGTTGAGCGTATCGCTTTATAAGAACGTAAGCAACGTGATATAGCATATAGGTGACAGAGAAATGGATAAAGGCTAATCAACTGGCCAAACTGTTCAACATAAGGACTTTACTTTTGCATTCAATAACAGTGATTTGCAAAGTTCTACATAACAATCTCCCGTCAAATGCTATAGGCAATTGGACAACATTTATTCTTCAATTTGTAAGAGGGGAAACATGCATAAAGTCACGAAGTTTTTGCAATAACAAGCGCTTATCTCCTAAAATTTTGTGTTTTTTGCAGTGCAGCAAGTTGTGACTCACTGAGAAAGTTTTGCGCAACCTTTCAATGGTCACGTGCTGGGCACGTCATTCGCCGCAACTGAGAAATGGCCATTTTTTTCAACATGCCATGAGAACGCCTTAGGATGAAAGACTGAATAAGGATTCGACATTTTTGGTAAATCTTTCCGAAATTTTTTGTGCTGACTAATAAAAAAACGATAGCTAAGGAAAGGTTGCGTGTAAGACGATTTGTCGGCAATGTACGGTTAAATCCAGATTGAGGCAGTTCGATCCAGCTCGCGGTAAAAGTAAACATGTGGAATGGAAAACACAACAGCGGTAAATTTGGAGAAGGTTGAAAAAAACGCTGCGGTTGTTTTCGTGCGAGATTCACCAGCTGTTTCAGGACTTGGGCCACACCAAAGATGACTGAACGAACAAACTTACCGAAGTGGGCCTTTTTAGCTTTATTACTACAAGAATTGTGTGTGTTGAACTGCTGCTTACGGGCATACGTTGGCAAATGCAACATTGCAGAGCAAACAGACAGTTGAAATGTATCTCTTTTCCAATTTTTATGTGAGTTGTGTCGAACTTTGCGTAGATTTTAGTGAAATACTGAAATACAGCGACATTGCAATCATTGAGTAAAGTTACCTCGTCTTTAATCTAACATAAAGTGCTTTTGAATTGCTTTTATTATTTTTGTCAAAAGTGATGTTTGAAAACTACATGAATTCCGCTACCAAATTTTTTGCCTCCAAAATTCATATTCATTTTTGGCAAGTAATGCGGAGAATACAATGCTTAACTGGAAGAAATTAAGGCAGGAAGTGCGTCATGAGCAAATGATGCAATGAAATGTAGCACAGTCGAACAAAGTAAATATAGTGCAAACGATATCGCTGCGGGGGTATCCCGTAACTTGTTGGGAGCAAAGAGTCGAAGCACTCCCAGCTGAACAACGTTCGTATAATGACACAAAACGAACACTTCTCGTGACGTGCAGCGATGCTATGGCATCGATTATTTATTTTTATGATTTTTTAGCTTATTACGTTTGAGACAAATCATCAACTTTTCCTGGAATAGGACAATAAAGTGACTTGAAAATTTAAAAATGGAGGAAATTGTGAATTCGCGGCAATACTGCAATTTTAAATGCGTCGTTTGAAATTCTAAAGAGCAAATAATCGGTATAAAATGACAGCAACTTGTCTTTCCAGAAACGTGTCAAGTGCATTTCTTTTGCCTGATTTCCCCTTGTTTTGGATGTAAGCAAACACCCTACATTATTTTTTGTATACCTTTACATCAAGGGATCAGTTATAAACGTTTATCTCATCAAATTTCTAAAAAATCTGCCACACAATGCGTATAAGCGGCAGAGTTTAGCAACAAAGCTAGAATTTTTTCCACGCTTATATGCAAAAACTATTTTCCAAGAAACGAGCTTAATTCTGTCAAAAAATTAATGATCTATTGTTTATTCTATTATAACTTGCAATATCCAGCTGCACGCTCTTCAACATGGATCGATCAAGTAAACTGTGAGAAATAACTTTCTTTTCTCCAGTTTTGTATACAATGTAAGGCATGTGCTGCTTCAAGTTTGAAAGCGTTCCGCACGCTTCGCAGTGACATTTCCCAGATAGACGGCCGCTCTCCCACGAACAACGGTAAGATAATCTCACCGTGACTGGAGATAAGCGTCAAGCCGCTGTGAAAATGATTTACTGCATCTTTTCGTCGCCTATTGGGAGAAAGTATCCGAGTCGTAGTAAACAGTCAAAAAAGCTCGAAGCTGCTTGTGCCTTCTGACGAGAACCCGCGAGAAGCGTAAGATCTTTCCTTCAAAAATATTTGAGTTTCGCTGCAAGTAAGCCTTTCTTGCCAGTTCTGTCTTGTTTGTCACCAACGACGATAGAGTTTTCCCCTGGGCCGAAGTGGAAGTTCTTAAAACTGCATGCTATCAAACTGAAATCATATGGCACAGTAGTATATTGACTTACTGATAACGTGATTTTCATAAAATCCTTGACTTTCCGATGGTGCTACTGGTCACCAGTTTTCTCCTGGGGTTTAAGAATGCATAGAGTTTGTACTCTGGTATATCCTCTACCGCATATCGAGTTTTAAAAGGAAATTTTGAAATGCCTGAAAAACTACACGTAATACTTGTTTCGTGATATTAAAACATCAAACGCATAGAAACAATTCCATAGAAAACCAAAATATATTCAAAAACATTTTCTTGTAACTACGTTTCCGATATTATATTGCTTTGGACAACATTTTTAAGAACGCCGAAAAGCACACAGCGCTGCAAAAATACAAGAACGTTGGAAATGTGTTTGATGCAACTCCTGTCTGGCGGGGCAGGTGGTCGGATTACGTCATTCCATTGAGTCACAGCTTCACAAACGTTTTCGGGTTTTTTTCGAAACAAATTACAGGTTTAGTGATGCAAGCTTCTAAAAAACAAGTTGTCTGTCAAAGTGATAGATGATAGCTACAATGCAGCAGCGGTGTCGGATGAATAGCTTTGTTTGTACACTGTGCCGGGAAAATGGCCATCTTCGTCCTGCGATGGGGGTATTCGTCAACAAAGTGTCTACTGAAGCGTCCGTAAACATCTGAGAGGAACGTGACTTCTGGACCCGTCTCGGAGTCACAAGCCTAAACAATACAATCCGTTGTATCACTAAACCAAACCCGCGCGATGTTGGGAAACCCAACGTGGAGAAGAGCAACTTCAAGCGATTGTGCCGAACAACTTTCCGTCGCACTTTTCGTCAAACTAACAAGATAGGGGTTGGTTTGTACACGGATCACATTAAAGCTACGCTCTGAAATATGTCTAGGTCAGCAACTGCATCAAAGTGACACTGACCTTGCTTATTTATAGTAGGTACGACTACGCGATAACAGTAGATAAAAGTCTAATTATACCTGATATTGATCAAACTGTTACGGTTTTTTGAAGGACATGACTTTCGCACAAGTTTGCCGCACATGGATTTGATATTGACAGTGATGCAAGCATGATACTGGTTCGAGTGAAGACCACACAGACAAAAGTGAATAAAATAGGAGCGAACAGTTGCGCATGAATGTCCAGAGCTTGCTTTGCAAAACCTGTTGACTTGTCAAGAACGTTCAACTGCAAAAACTCCCAGGGAGCAAACTCTGTTTTTGGTTTGTTTTTGAACGAAGTTATTAAAACCTTTACAAAAACCGACTAGTTATTTATTGGTTTAAATTACAAAGTTAGTAATTTTATTGCATCAGATTCAAAGTTTTTTTGTGAAGTACTCAGATCCGACGCGAAACAACAACGGAAAAAATGCCAGATCTACACCAGTCATGCTGAAGCCTTTGTCTGGCTCAAAAAGGAAGAGTAAGTTGAAAACCATGAAGAAGAATGAATCTCAAAACTTTGTTGGTTAAAGGAACAAGAAACTTAAATTACACGTTTCCAGACTCCACGCAAGTTATTTCAAAGACGTGTAAAGAAATGGCTCCCGAAGGATCGCGTGTTGTTGAGTAATTTTGAATGCTTTCTTTTGGTTTGATGTGGAATCGAGTTTCTTTTCCTGTTCGTGAAGACAAGCGCATCTGTGTACAAGAAGCTACGAGATCTTGTCAAAGTGAAATGCGAGGCAGGCAACGTGAAAGGATACTGTTTAAAATACAAGGTGCATGACGTCAATGCAAAGGCATGTCTTTTGTTTGATCTTGTACATTTCATTGACGATTTGGCGCAATTGTCAGTTGAATGCAGAATGTCGACGCGAAGTTGCAAAAGTTGACACGTGAGATTCGTCGCAAAACTCTTTGTCTGACAACATCAAAACAACATGAGCTGAGTCTGCGGCCAACCTTGTCTTAATGCCTTACCATTTGGTGTGCAGATTACTGAGGAATCAAAATAACTTTCACGCTATTTTACAAACTGAGCAGTTTCATGTTGCGTTGCTATGATGTCGCCCTGTCAACCATACGCCCGTCAAAACCAGCCAATGCGCAATCTGATTCTCCGTTCGGCAATGTCTTTTGAGTGGGTGATGTAAAGTTGACGTCAGCTTTAACCGACTCTTGATGATGAGCTTTGGTCGTGCGCGCACGAAGTGAATGGCGACATTGTTCTGTCGTCAGCGGCTTGTGCGATGCGACCGGATTGAAACACAAGACTCGTGACTCAGCACGACTGCATGTTTAGTGGATTGCATTGCTGTAAGTGAAACTGATCTCTGGTTTTACAAAACCTTAACTTTCGATTAGTTTTTTTCACTACTGAATTTTATTCATACAGGAACATCTTGTGTGAAGCAACTTTGGAATGTAGATAAGACAAGTAATATGTTTCTAATAGGCAATAGAAGTTAAAGCTTAGACAACACAAACTTCTGAAAAATCTAATTTTACCTCGAACTGTTATTTACTCAAAAAATACACATTACAAAAAGCGTAGTTATAAGCTTTTTTAATCTAATTCTCTATATTTACCAAATTCGCCCAATATCTACTCAGCACGTGGCGTAGCGTTTGGTGTTACGAGGCAATACTCGGGTTCGTTGCTGACTTTTTGCTACTGAAGTGGCCAGAAGTGGCCACAGACAACACACGAATGGTCATTTCGAATGATTGTAGTGACACAAACAAACCCTTTTGAAACCTTCACCAAATGACTAAAACGGTTATCGCAACTTTCAACCATCAAAACAATTTTTTGAACTTCTGAAATTCTAAAAACTTCACTTGCATTCATTAAGCCAAAAATGCCATTTTTGCGTTAAAACTTTAGATATGAAATGGCTTTTCAATGTCAGTTCTACATTGGCAACAATTCGGGAAAGCCTTTTTTGTGGCTGAATGCGGTGCTGTTCGTCGAGAAAGAAAAACTGCGAAGAGAAAAAAGTTGAAACTCCGGAACGCCTATAAAAGCAGTTCTTAACAGCGTTTCATTCACTTCAGGTGTTCGAAGAAGTACGCAGTGACTACTTCTGGCTTTGTCAGTCGTGGTCAGAAGACTGACGTTCGCGTAGCTGTGATTTTTTGATGACGTTTGAAACCAAATACGCGCAGTTGTAGGGAATTACGAAGCTGCAATTGCGTATTTTAAGGCTGACTGTGCTATGGCACGGTGTGGTATGCAATAAATCAAGCATCCTTACCATAGATAAACTTCGTGATGAATGACAAATTTTCCATTCTTTTTGCAGAAGACAGACATAAAATCCAATTTAAGTTTCGAGTTTTGAAAGACAGTATGTCGGAACATTCTGCTATGCCGAAGAGCAGACCAGCGAACTTTTGGATCCGCTTCATTCGCGTTATTTTCACAACACTGTTCCTGTGCCACCTGATTTTACTGACAGCTGGAGTCGAATCGGTCGACGCGCGCTCCGTGAAACCAACGCGACACTGCGGCAAAAAAGCTGAAAAATTTCTACAATGGCTTTGCAATGATCGAAACTTTCGTTTCACTTTTCCTTTCAGAACCCACGGTGAGTTATTTTTCTGTATATTTTTGTTTCTTTTCAGCAAGATTTTATCTCTTTGATTTTAATCATTTTTACCTGCAAGTTCCTTTTTGCTCTTTAAGTTTAGCATGCAGTTAGTGAGGATTAAAGTGAACTTTAATTAGATTTTGGTAAGTAGTTTTGCATGGATAATGGAAAGGGTGTCCTTAAAGTTTCGGAGCGTTCCAAACAGTTGTTATGAATTGAAGTCTTCAGCGTGTATAACTATTTTTTTAGTGATTCTACGCCATCGACGACTTCCAAACAAAAGAGTAAATCCTTTCCTGTATCAAGCCGTGAAGTGTTGCAAATTTGGTTGCGATCTGGGGGGTTACAAGTGGATGTGCGCCCTACACCGCCGCTTGAAGAACTGAGAAGCCGAAAGGCGACAACCACAATGCGCCAGACGTTTGCTACTGAAGCATCCTCTTTCGTGATAAGCCGTGGCTAACTTAAACCAATCGTTTTCAACTTGAGAGGGATGAAAGACTTCTGCAGTTCCGAAAAGTGAAACAACATGATTGCGTCAAGAGTCAGTTTTGTCCATTTGAAGATGATTGCACAAAAATGGCTGAGTATCTGACAATCTACTTATTGCAAGCGTCTTCACTGTGAAAACTGTTTCTATTTATTCACTTCATCGTCGATGAGAATTACTTCACGTTAAACTGCTCGTGCTGTGTAGACAACAAGAATTTGAATATTTTGGATTTAAATTAAATTTTCGTATGTTTTTTCTCAGCCAAATTCTTCCTCGCAATGGTAATATCATAATGTCTCCTTAAAACTATTTGTTTTCTCGCATGTAGTACTTAGATTAACCATTTGACGAAGCATTACGTCTACAATAAACTACACTTTAATTTCGAACCTTGATAGTTCTCTTCAAATTTGTGTTGCGGCGCATCAGGTTCTTAGTAAGAAAGCAATGTCGACTCGAATAGAAATATTTTCGAACAAGGCGGAATCCCCAAAAATCTTTTTTTCCACTCTTGCAAATCAGCGTTGCGATGGAGATATCGGTATTTGACAAATAGCAATGCCACAACTGCATGGGTTCCTGCCATTACTTTATGTGCAAACGACCGATCCGTTGGTAGGCACAGCCGATGCTACTCCTGCTTGCTGAAGTGATAAGTTTTAAAGTTTGTTTTTAATTTGGCAGTTTAACTTCCTGTCAGACTTGAGTGAAGTAAAATCGGGCGAACTGGTTATATATGCTCTCTTCGAAGACAGTTTTTGCTTACATGTTTCTAACGTTCTGTACCGACCATGCCTCACTGAGGTTACTTGTTGTTGAGCGGAATTTTGTATTTTTACTATTTATTGTTTGTTTATTTTTCTTAACTGCACTTGGCGGTTATTTTATAAACGATGCTAAGTTTTTCAGTTTGATACACATTCCGCTTAAATAAATTGTGTATAGTTTAACTGCGTTTCATACTATGTGCAATCCGTTCACGGAATTCATAGGTTGCAGCAAACGTTCTACCTATTATCCAGGCTCTTCAGTGGTTCCCAATCTTTTTCTGCTCTTGCACCACTTGGGGATCCGGTACTGTCACTGCGAACAACCTTGTTCCAGGAAAACACATTCAACCAAATAACATTCGATCAAACGTTTAGAAAACTAGACTTGACAAAAAAGTGGCGTGTACAAAATGCCTGTGAGAAACATGATGGCCATTGTTAAAAACCAACAGAAAAAGTACACAGAAATGCAAGAATTTACAAACAGATCCCGATAATTAAAAGCAAAAACTGTGGATACAGTTTTTTTGTGAAGAAAAGCAAGTGGGCCTACTCGCGTATAACACTGCAGGCCTTCTCGTACTACAAGTGGTACGCGTACCACAGTTTGGGAAACACTGGATTAAATCATCTGCTAATTTTTTAGGAAAACATGGAGTGCTGAATAATAATAATAATAATAATAATTCATGCATTTATAAAGCGCCGAAATCCGACATGTCGCTCTAAGGCGCTGAACAATGACGTTGCGGAAGTGACA
>JGI24159J19872_10000899_pt1 | contig 30271 bp, 19 predicted proteins | sample Ectturendosymbi4_FD_19872 | JGI IMG/M metagenome (IMG submission 19872)
GGGGGGGGGGGGCGGAAAAAATTTGCCCTGAAAATAACAATTTGCCCTAAAAATAAACAATGTCCTGAAACCAACTTTTAGTTTAATCCGAATGGGGGCTGAAACCTCTTGTAAATCTGTTTTATACAGTTGAATTCGGCTTCGCCTGTGACGTAAATTCGCCTTATAACGTTACATTTTGTTCGGTCCCGATGGTACATTATTCGTTTATAACAGTGGTTTAACAGTGTTTTTCAACCTGGGGGTCATTTGTTTTTTTCTAGGGGTCACGACAGCTTCTGATAAAAATATTCATAATTACTTCAAGATAATATATTTCTTATATGGAACCACTTTTTGTCGCAGGCAAAAGATCACCTGGAAAAAGTGATGTGATTAACTAAGTATGGCCATTACAGTACTGTTGCGTTGAGTGTGATTATGGCCATTACAGTACTGTTGCGTTTGGCAACACACGAATAACTTTGTGACAAGAATGTGCTGTGTTTGTAAATTAGATATGATTGCGGTAGCTAACTTGGGACTTGGGAGTTATTCCAGTTTAAGGAGTTGTGCTGTGGAGTGATTTGTATACCGCTCGGGTCTCTCACACTCATGCTGCCATGTGGATGAATTTAATAAATGAGTCTTGTTCGACATAGTGATATCGCGTTATTTTTTAGTCATGGTGATTTCCTGTTTTGCAAACACAAATGTATTTCATATGCCTCATTGGAAATTTTCGGAATGGGGTCGTTAGAGGTTAAATTGGGTTACAAAATTGGTCGCTGCATGAAAAAGTCGAAAACCACTGGGTTATAACGTCAATTCGGCAACAGCGTTCATTATGCAATCCCCTAGAGGTGCCGTTATAGGCAAATTCCGTAGTTACCTTGCTAACTCAAGAGTTGGTCCAAATTGTACACTGCCTTCACAAAACTAACTTCAGAATTTTCCTACCTCAGTCAGTCAGCTAAAATGTCATGCTAAGATCATGTTGCAACAGATGACTGAAGGGTTCTAAAAACCGCACGAAAAACCTAGCACTAAAACTCCTGTTAATCAAAAAAATCTATCTTCTTAACGTAACACCTTACACCTCTAGCCTGCAGAGCAAACTCGAAAACGAACAAAGAAAGAGTTACCGAATTCTCATAAAGCTGTTGACCTATCGACATTGCATTGTTCGATTTTTACAGAAAACAAGGGCTTGGTCCAGATCAAAGTCATTATAACCAGTCATGTCTTTGGTCCAGATTACACACTACACTAACCCAAATTACACGGATCACCTTCAAGTGAATATACACTGTACTGAAAAATTTTCACCGTTCAGGATTTTTGAGCAACTTTGAGCTTGCCCTGAAAACCAGAGTGTGCCCTGAATTCACAGTATTGACATAGTCCGCTTTATTGCCAGTCCGCTTTATTGCCTATAGCGACCATGGTATTGAACATTTTTTATTATTCAGGATTTGAGCAACTTGCACTTGCCCTGAAAAACAAAGTGCGCCTTGAATTAACTGTATTGCATGTATATTTTTACCATTCAGGATTTGAGCAGCTTGCACTTGCCCTTGCCCTGAAAAACAGAGTTGCCCTGAAATTTTTTACTGTATCAATATATTTTTTATCATTCAGGATTTTTGAAGCAAGTTGCGCTTGCCCTGAAAAACAGAGTTCGCCCTGAAATTTCACTCTATTGAATATACTATTTACATTCAGTCAGGCCTTTTGAGCAATTTGCACTTGCCCTTAAAAACAGAGTGTGCCTTGAATTCAATGTATTGAATGTATATTTTTACCGCTCTGGATTTTTGAGCAGCTTGCGCTTGCACTGAAAAAGATTTGCCCTGAAATNTTTCACTGTATTGAAATATTTTATCATTAGGATTTTTCAGCAAGTTGCGCNTGCCCNGAAAACAGAGTTTGCCCTGAAACTTTTCATTGTCAGCAAGTAGCGCTTGCCCTGAAAACAGAGTTTGCCCTAAATTTTTTTAAACCGGGNGGGCTGCAGCCCCGCCCCGACCCCCCGCCTCGCACGCCTATGTAGAGGACCCAGGCAGTGATAGCAGCCAAATCCAGCGTATTTTGGAAAACTACGTACTGGCCACCTTCGTGTGCTGGTTCTGCAAGTGCATATCTTAGGCATTTGGTCAGGTATATCGACTCCGTATTTGGTTTTATTGTATGAGGAAACACTTTCAGGTGTTTTCTTTTTTTATCAGCTACTGTAATGTGCTTGTGCATTGTGCTAAGTATCAACACATGCTTGTTCACCTTTCCCTGCTACGCAGTTAGGGTGATATAGCTTGCAAGAATTAGGTTCTTCGTTCTTCATCTTTCTCAAAGATAATGGCATTTCTCTCTTAATTTTTTTTACTGTTCCCAGAAGACTCGCTTGCTTCTCTTTTAGTTAGTTGAGTGGCTAATTTCACAGAAGTAAAATAATTCAGTGGCTACATTTCTTCCTTTGAGAAAAGGACGCATGAGTTGCATCACAACATGATCAGAAACCCGCTTATTTGCGGAGCGTTTCATCCTTTCCAACATACGGAAAACCGTTTCAGGTATTTGCTTTCCTTGTCCACAACTAACCAATATTTTTTTCCTAATCTTGTCTGGCCTTGATGCCATAAACTGGATGAAAGGGTATCTGGCTTTGCTAGGGAAAAGCTGCTCGTCGATTGTGATAAACGCTCCAGATTTGTAACATGTACAGCTGTTGTTTAGAAAGTGGTTCCGGACTTCAGAAACTACGAGCAAATTTATCGGTCTGTAGCCTTTGCAAACGATTGGATTTTACATCAAAAGGAAGGAAACGGAGGATTTTAGAGAATCGATTTCTGGACATAGCACTTTTGCACAGTGGCACTCCCCATCTTTCAGTCCAAATATCATGCAAAAGTAAATCACTTTTGTCTGTACATCCCCGTGCATACATGACAGCGATGAAATCTTTCAACAATGAGAGCAAACGTCTGATTATGTAGTTGGCGATAGGCTTCTGCAACTGTGCATTTTGTAATATGTTTGACAAAAAGTTAACAGGAAGACGTCATGCACTGCGGGGCTACCAGCAAACACATCTCTTTGCGTAAGGTGCAGGCCCAGAAAAACTTCTAAAAATATTCTGCTGTGGATGTCTGCCAGCAGATAAATCCCTGGGAGTTATCTGAAGCCAGTTCGTTCCAACTGGAGCTGTAATTATTACATTGCTATTCTTAGCATCGCCATCAGCATCTGGAGAAGGAAGTCCACTTTGAGAAGTATCAGGTGCCAACTCAATGTTCTCATCATACCTTTCCTCGTTATATTAATTGCAGCATCAATATCATCCATCTATTTCTTGAGGAACTATGATTCTTTCAAGTTGATTTTGAAATCGAGATCATTTAGGAGGATGATCACGTACACCAGGGCCAGAATTGAAGGTCCTTGGAAAGTCCTGCTCAGATTCGTCACAGGAAGAAGAATGCTAACTAAATCAGGAGTAAGTATGTCGTCAAATTCAGACCTATTGTCTTCACAGTCAGATACATCGTCAGGAATATTCCGCAAAATAGACAGTAGCTCATTTGCAGTAACACGCCCTTTTCGCAATTAACTGTCTTGCTATTTCTCAAACGCTGGACCACTAGACTGTCTACTGCAGCTTTGAAATGTATGGAAGAAAAAGCGATAGCCAGCAATTCGGAACACAAAGAGAAAACAATGAGAAAACAAATAGAACAAAACTGGTAACAGCAGTTGCAAGCACGAAACCTCCTCTGGTACTCAAAATGACTACCTTGGGCATTGAAGAAATTATGGGTCATTTGGCCATGAAACGAAGGAACTTTAGAGAGCCACTTCGTATTCCGATTAAGCCTACAGACTAATTAAAAGTCACCACAGCACACCCACTTAGCAAAAGCAAAAAATTTTAATACTCCCAAGTAGTCAAAATGACTACCTTGGGCATTCTAGTTTAAAGCGTTAAAAGAGCAAGAAGTATCGTAAATATGCAAATGCGGTCATCGAACACACCAAACAAATGGCTCTAATGTGTGAAGAAACAGCGAACAGTTTTAAACAAAGAAATAGCGTAGCATGACAGCATCTTACCGATCTCGCACTTTGTGACCACCATTTTCTCTTTACTCTGTCCAAATCGTTGAAAAGCTCATCAGTTTCATCTCGATTTTTAGAAGCGGTTTCCTGATACTGCAAGAGCAGTTCTTCCATACGTTTGTCCTGCTTTTGCTGCTCTCGTTTGCACGCCACCATTTTCTCACAGACTAGTTCGAAATCTGATCGCATCTGGTCCTTCACACACACATGCCTTTGTTATTAATTACAAGCAGTTTTTCATCACTTCAAAAAATACCTTCAACCCCAATCACACAAACCATAATTGTCAAAAAAGCAAGCTGCTTTCGCAATTCATGAAACAGACACCAACAGCTTACAATATCCGACTCCGAGATTTGAAGTAACGTCACAACTGCTGCATGCTGCTGCTCCAATTGATGAAATTCATCCAAGCGTTCTTTTAGTTCCTTTCGCAACAAGTTCTCAACCTACGGGCATGATGATATAAAATTGCGAAATATACGTGAGACTGTGCGATCGAACTAATTAAATCTTTTGCGGACCATGATAGAAGCGTTTCGACATTTATGTTAATTCACACCATTCAAGAAAACAAGCTTTTTGCCAACGTTCTCAGTGCAAGTGCCTGTTGTTATGCTAAAATCTATCGCTTCTAAAATCAGTCTGATGAAATACAAATCACAATTCGCCAACCTCACTAAGTTCTTTCACTCTCTTTTTCAGACCAATGACTTCTTGCTCGTCTTGGTTGTCAAACTTGCGCTGAACAGACATTAGATCTTGATTCAGCTTCGCTACTTGGCTCTGCAAAACAGTTCGCAAACAAATCAATTGTTGTGATATACTGTGAACAGAAATTAATGCTAGACTTGGCTTAACCCTATCATCAGAAGAATAACATTTGAAACAAAGGCAGTAGGTGCCACGATTTACCAGAGGAACGATTGTATTCTATCCTGTAAAGTGTAAATCAAAGGACACTGGCCCGGTATACGTCATTGGCATTTACTTTCACAGCAGACATTTTTAAAGACATATAGGCTACTGAAGTTTTGCAAAAAATGATTTCAAAAAACGAGCTGAAAAAAACTGAATTTACAATTCACGTGCACGTTTTTTCTACTAAATGACTCAACACAACTATCATTTTCAAACGATGATTGCATGGCGGCTATCGTACGCAGAAAATAAGTAAATGCAATCTGCGAACGAAAGTTGTTATTGTGTTGTATTGTATTGTATTGTAAGACCTAGGTTGGTCGAACTTCCTTGGAAGACAGCAGCGTCGCAGAACCGTGCCGACATGTTCATTTGTAATTTCAGTAGAATTTCCTGACGTTCACCGCGTAGGCTGAAGGGTGCTTTTTTCGCACTGCTTGCAATGTAGCACTTTAAACACGTTTTCACGAGAATTTTGGCTTCACGCATGTCTGTTCGGTCATCGCTTTTCACATTCATCGCAAATTTTGCTAGACACAGAAAGTATTTGGATATCTTGCCATTAGGAAGTATATTTGATTCTAATTTCGGCTCATTATAAATATTTGTTGTTTCACAACTACTTTCTTACAAGTTTCTATAAAATAAGGCACCACCTAGTATCCAAAGACCATGTTAGGAACAACTAAAACTCATTGCTAAGAACTAGTTAAGAATAAGGTATGTTTGTTTTCGCTTTTTGTCTCGTTTAACCTCAACTGAATAGAGACCAGAGGGTCAACTTGAACTTTAGTAGATTATATTAACCTTTGTTTCATCATCAGAAATTCACTTGCCTCTAAAAAATCATGGCAAACCAAGAGAAGGAATTTTTTACAATATAGCGTGGCTTACCCAGTTATTCTTCAGCGCTGTTGTCGGGGCGTTTAGATGAAGCTTACAATGCATGTGCTTGTACGATATCTAAAAGCTCAGCTGCTCCAATGGTATGATTAAAATAAAAATTGAAGTCTTGCAGCCATATTTATTCCTTGTCAACGAAAATTTTAGTGTGCAGCATATCTACATTATGTCAAAACTAACTTCATGCGGCTTTTTGCTCTTGAAAGAGTGTAAGACGCGCCATACAACTAACGGTTTATACAAACTGACATTGCACGTTCCAGTATAACGTTGATATGCTGTAGACACCACACAACTGACGTTTTAAATAGCAATGCCGGTAGTAGCGACCGCCAGCAGAAGCACGTGATGTCATTAAATGGGTCCATCGAACATGGGGCGCTTAAAAAGTTTGTGGCAGTTGATTTAAATGCTGGATTATTAGGAGTTGCTACCAAAACCAACGTCGTTTAAGAACTAAAATACAGTACTTCCTATAGGACGTGCAAGATAACTGGAATGGTTCCCACACAAGATTGAAAGTGAAATATGCGAAAGACATTTAAATGTGTTCTATGTACAATTAAGGGCGCACATGAAGACAATTGGCATGAGAACTCGTACTTTATATCGTTTAACTTCTTCCATGCGACTCTGATAATCGCACTCCATCTTCTCAACCTTTTCATCCTGCTCTCGAAGTTGTGAAGTTAGGTGGTCAACAAGATTCTGTAGCTTTTGTCTTTCGCATTGTTCTTGTTCTTTTTGCGAACGGTAGTGCCTGTATGGAAGTTTTTAAAGGCTTAGGTGGTATAATAACACATAATTTTAAGAGAAATATGGGTTAAAAAAACGTATTTACAAGCAACCTCTAATAAAAAATCATGTATTCATTCATCTACAAACACGTTATTCTTCCATGTGTAGAAACATCTGATAGGTCTGCTGTATCCACGTAACCACCTCAGGTCAGATATGCAATCCTGCCGCATTTGAGTTCCGACCGGCCTTCAGTAGTTTTCCCGTGGAGGTAGTTAGTAGCACATGACTATGCACCCGTTTTTGACATTCTGCCACGTGGCCGAACCACTGAGGCTGAGATCCCTCTGTGCCGAGAAGTGGTTCGACACTCACGACGTTACGAATTTCACGGTTGCAAATTTCCTGGCAAAGCGCCACATTGTCGATAACTCGCAAAAAAATCACCTCTTCCCTCNGTACTTGCGAAAACACTGCCTGNCATTACCACGATTCATGATCATAAGTGAGGAACAGAACAAAGACGTTTGACAAATAAAGGCTTTGCGCCGTTTAAAAGTACCAACTCAGAATTATTATTACGCTATTCCACTTTTGTAAACTGAGAATATCGCATGATGAAGTGAATTGTCTTTCATTTCTGCTTCCATGGCTTCTGCCAACACTTCAGCGCTGAATGAGTCATTTGCAGCTGAAAAGAAAAACGGGAGATCTAGCGCATATTCATCAATGTAGCTCAAACGTAGGTAATATTGAATCGTTAAAATGCAGATTAAGTAACAAAGCTGAACAGCATATCACATAGCAAGCCGGTTTTGCTACACGTTCTTTTATGAACGACACAGATAAGGTACAATAGAGACCCTCACCGCAAGTGATACCAAGGTCCTTCAAAATTTGTTCGGTGTCCTCAATACCTTCTTCCCACCAGACAGCCTGAAGCTTTTCAATATCAACATACCTGAAAACAAACACGTTTACATAAAACTCTTCTTGTATCAGCTTCTGTATTTAACCATTCAAATAAAAGTATACTAACATGTAAAGCCGCATTTCAGAGAAGTTAAACGCAATTTGATGGAGTTGTACGCGTCTTGCACAAAATAACAAATTTCTAGGAAAGTATACCTTCCGTTTTCTTCGGTAAGAAAAAACATAGGAGATTCTTCCGCACGTCTTCTGCTGATTGGATGATGGAGCGGAAGTGCAGCAGATCTGATATTCCGTCGTCTGCTTCTAGTGAGCTTGGGGTTGGACTTTCTTCTTCGACGGTATTTCGGCGCCCCTTCATAACTGTTTATCTCGAAAGTGTCCAATCCATTTGATATTAAACGCCCTTCGTTTGCAGGAAATGAACCATGAAAACCTGCTAAAAACACTGAAGCTAATTTTATAGGGTCAACAAACGTATTGTTGGAACGGTAACTTCGGATGCTTTGAGCGTACTATATAACAATTAGGTCCATCTATACCCTTAACGAAAAGCACTGCTTTAGGCAACGCAATATTCTTAAACGTTATAAACATATCTGTCCAGTCTTTGAAATTTTTGGATACATTTTCGAAGATTACAGTTTTAAAAATATTTATAGTTTCTTGTTGATTACCTGCTTTCAGTATAATTCAAAGCAGAAACTTTTAGCATTTCTTAATAAGTGAAGTTTACAACAACTACATTTCAACCTTCTTCAAACAAATTCGCCAACGGTAAATGTGTTATGCAAATACGTATACAGTACAGCATACAACACACGTATATTATACGTACAAAAAAGTATACAATATAGATTCTATTTGCATAAGAGTTATACTCTGTAAGATCGTAATGTCTGATCCTTTTCTGGGAAAGGATTCCTTTCGATAGACAGTATTTATAGTATAGCGTTGCAAATAGTCCTTGCAAAAATTATAAGGCTTCGCTGAGGTCAGCTAGCAAAAGGTCCTTAAATTAAAAATTACATTCGGTGAGGCTTCCTTCAAAAGCGATTGTGAAAGGAAGTGAGCGTGTTGGTTCTATTTCATTTTTACTCAATTGTAAGAGTGCTTCAAGCCATAACAACGAAAAGAGCAAATCATTTTGGAAAAACTTTCACTCAGTGAAAGCATTTATGGAATTTGGAACTCAAGGCCGACTACCGCAAGGAGCGGTAAAAGCGCTACCGTTACGTGTAAGCATTCACACAAAGCTAACTGAGAACAGCTCTTGTAAGAAGCATGCTGGACGTATTTACGTTTATTTTGTATATTTAAAACATTCAAGAATTTCTCTGATTGCACGGGAGCGCTGGCGCAGATCATGTTTTATTTACAACGCCACGACAAACCATTGCTAGGGACGTTTTTGTGATAACTCTAAAAAATGCAACGCAGTTACCCTGAGGCATTAAGAAAACGTTTTCAATTATACGAACTTCAAGATTAAGGTGCTGGTGAATAGGAAGTTTCAGGTTATAATTGCCTCTATTTTGCTGACATTATTGAACATTTTTTAACTTTGATTTTTACATTTAAAAACCAGCGTGTTGTTCTCTTCACATTGCTAGGTGTGGCAAATGTACCATTCTTTAACATTTCTACCCTCTTCTCGCAGCACTTTCACTTATTTAATTTTAATGACTGGGTTGTTTATACATCTTATATTTATATCTGCCAAACAATGGTGCAAAATGATGAGAAACTTCAAAAGATCTGTCTTTGAACGACTACGTTGCCCAACTTTTTCAACAAAAATCAATTTGGAGGTGATGACCAGGTTTCTCCATTAAGAGTCGAAATACAACTACCCTTTCCTGAAGTGTTGCACAGAGCTGATTTCGTGAGTTTCAAAACAGCAAACCTGAATTATCAGGTGGTAGTTTTGCAGAGGAAGCTTGTTCTTCCGTTGAGAATGAAGATGGTTGCATCATAGCTGGTTGGTCTTGCTGAAAGCGTTCGCCTGCAGTATCTAAAGAAAAATCTTCAACCAGGGCTCGCCTTGCCGATGGACTGGCACAGCATGGAGAAGAGGGAAAATGACTATTTGGATGTTTTAATTCAGGAGTTGCTTCTTTTGTGAAAGAACGACCGCGTGAAGTAAAGCCTGCCTTTAACACGTGAGCTTGTGTTTCTATTTCGGTTTCTTCATTGTTGTTTGGGTTCAAAAATGCAGACATTTGACGTGCGAAATCATTAAACCCGATCAGACCGTCGCCATCAGTGTCCAAAATTTCGAACAGCTGCTTCACATCTCCACCCGAGCTTGTCAGGGAAAGTGCATGATANAGTTCTTGCAGCTGATCGATATTGATGCTTGAATCGAGGTCTCCTATTGCTTGCAGCCAAATGGCACCAAGCGCTTCTTGTGCGTCACTGACCGCTGAATGATCGATGACGACATAGTCGTCTGAAACTGTGTCTTGAGTTTGAAAATGGTCGTGATCCGGAGTTGACCTGATACCAAAAAAGTATTTTTACAGAAATGCGCGAAAGCGACAGTCAAAGACACCTGGCAATCTCTATCAGATGTCTATAAAAACGCGTTTATTTCATGCAATGAGGGTATGACGGTTGCAGACAATAAATGCACTACAGTGCGCTACAGGGTTTAGAGCACAAGTACCGAAGGCGCAGATTAGATATAATTTTTTCAATTTAAGGTATTGCGTCAAGTGAATACGTCGGTCCGCGCTTACTTTTTCAACGAGGATATTTGATACAAGTAAGCATACTTTTATAAAAACCATCGACATCACAACCAATTTTACTGCAATCAAAATTGTCTCTTTCAAACCCAGTGCTGTAGTTATTACGTGTCTTGACCTTTCCTATAAGGAAATTACGCCTTCCTGCTGTTTAAAACTTTAAATAATTAGTCTCCGCAAACATGACAGCCGAATCAATGAGCAAATTTTAATAGGAAATCGATTTCTCGTGAAAGTACGTCCTGATAATTCTGTAAGTAAAAAATACTTGTGAAATACTGAAGCGCGAAAGTGAGAGCAGACAAAGCAAGCAAACTCTAAAACAAATCAAACCACAAGCTGCGACGAGTGACAACTGGAATAGGCCGTTCTCATGCAGCTGTTTCACTAAAGCTGAAACACTGGCCCCGATCACGGAGCAAGGAAAGCATTGCAGCTTCGAGNAACGCGGCAATGAGACGCTCAAGCATAAGGTGGTGTTGCGGTCGTTAAGGTTGACTGATGCGCTCTTTTGGCAATCGTTGAAAACNAGAGACACATTAGTCATTAAATAACAACTAGAGGTGTGGTATGGAAGGGGATCAATAAATAGGTATACCGGACAATAAAATTTCATTGAACATCGCAAAATGACATAGGAAAAACAGAATTATTTCACACGGAGGATCATGCTTCGAATGGTCATTTGAGCATTTAGACATTTTATCTTCAGAGGTATCCGGAAAGGTTAAGTGTTAAACAAGAGTGTTGAGTCATAAGTAGGTAGTTTACCAATGCCACGGCAAACTGTATTTCACCGGGATAAGGCCATTTCGTCGCTGTCATCTTTCGTATCTGGTTTGTTCCAAGCAAGCAAGGGCGTAAGCAAGGTGGGGGTTGGGGCTAAACTCCCCCTTAAGTTTGATATGTTACAAAAACTTCGTTACCTGCGGAAAAGGAGATTAATTGTTTTCGTATACTTTTTGCTTGTTAATTTGTCAACTTTATGAATTTGCATGCAAATTTTTCAGGAACATTGTAAATGTGTTAAGTAACAATTAGGATTTGGTGGGAATCTGGGTTATCGTCTGCGTCCAGAAACCATCTCGCACACTTTTTGCAGACCTTTCGTCCACTACCCATGTTAAGATTGTTCTAACAATTGTCTTTATTTTGTCTGTTGAGGCTGATCAGCGCAAGCGCAGACCGCATTGGCTACATTACCAATTTCAGTACCATGATAGAACTGTTGCACGAGCTCAAAAACAGCAGTTAACGTAGAAGGATTCATGCATTTGATAATGTCTCAGCAGGGAAAAAGAACTAGAAGTTTGCTGGACTTCTATACATATAAGTTTTCTTGCGTAGCCTACTTGATGTGCGTTCTCAATCTTGTGTAGTTTAGCAAGATTCGATCTTGCAAACCGGGGTGTAGGCTACTTCAGACAGTCTAGCCGCAAACATATGCTCGACTGCTCGTATTCGAAGAGATATTAGCGCAGCCTGATTTTGCAGTTGGAAATCGCTCTGACGGAGTGGTGAGTTTGTTCTACTCCCCTGTTTTAACGCGCAGCCTGATATTTTTGCTGTTATGTACTTCTGTGTCGTTTAGCGGCGCAAAGTTTTATATTTTGCATGGATAACATTTGAGACTACGGATTTGTTGGGTTTTCCATACAAAACACGAAGTGCACAGTGCTTGCAAGGCCCTTACAAATTTCCAGTTTGATTTTGTCTTAAAGGTGCTTGTAATTGGTTATCGTGGTAGGTCGCAACTAATCACCGTATTCGCATTTAATTGTTTTTCTTTGATTAAGAGTTACCAGGTTTCTATACTGATTCCGTTACTTCAGTCTTGTGAAAAGCTTTCAAATAATATCCATTCCAATGTTGACATTGTTACAGTAAGTTTTACCTTGGTTTACAACTACATCCCTGAGTAAATATAAGCAAACATCACTTGCTTTAACAAGCTTACATATAAGAAAATTGCAAAACTAATCAAATGGGATGACAACAACTCTCAACGCACAGCACTAAGTTAGACAGAATGAAACTTCGGGTTTAACAGGGAAATGTGAAGGAGAGGATGTGTAAATAGTTAAAGAGGTGAATGTGATGTAATAATATGAAAAATAAGACATCTGTAAGCATAAAAACAATATCTGGAAATTACTGCAATTTGTCCTCGTGGCTGGGGGGTTCTATACTTCTGCAAATGACTGTTTAATTCACAGCAGTCTAATGTAAAGACATTCAACTGAAACCCTGCGCTTAACTGCTTATGGCAAATTTAGCATTCGTAACTGCTTGGGATGAAAAAATTTTGTAACATAATAAACAAGTTTATCACAAAGGACCGCAGGGACCCCAAAAGCGCGTGGCCTTATTAATTGCTGCACTCGCTACTATTGTTAATACGCTTCTGGCACTGATGCAAAAACGCAGAGCATAACAGGCCCGCATTCCACCAGCTTGTGCACCGTAAAACAGGCTGAACTGAACTAGAACACGCTACTTTTCCGTGGGTAAAATCATTTAACGGTAAAGGCAACGGAGCTAAACGATGTTCACTTTTGCGTGAAAAAGATATTCACTGTTGCGTTTATATTGCTGTGCAAAGTTGTATTTATACAATCACCAATGTTTTATAAGACGACGAATCGTCTTTTTTTAAATCTTTTCCATAATGCCCAAAATATACTGAAGAGATTGCTGTTGCTTGTGTTATGTTTTTGTACATCGCAGACCTGAGCATAATCAAGCGATATACAGTATACTGGGAAGTTGCGGCTTATCATGCTGTGCAAGATACTGAAATAACCCAAGCTAGCAAATTTCACACAGAAACCGTTTTCTAATAGCCCTTAACATAAACGCACATCTTCACATATCCATAACTTCTTGAAAGTATCTGTGATCAAGCCCATAGCCACGTGGGGGCATTAGGAACAGTGCCCCCGAATTTTTTGTGCCCCTCCAAATTTTGTTGTACTCACAATAATTTGATTTAGACATATACATTAGAAACAAAAATATTTCCCCCTTAAATGTATTTTGGCACCCCAAGCCCTAAAACCTGGCTACGGGCCTGTCTGTGATGTGCAGTCTTGACATTGTTTTTATAGCAGCTAGATACATTGAGGTAAAAACCGCTGAAGAGGGTTTTCAGATTTACCGAGATCGGAATTGCCACAGCCTTAATGCGCCCCAATTGATATCTAGCTCCATTTCTTTACACATCCAGTTATAAGTAATTTAATAATCGAGATGGAAGCAGACAGATTTACACAAAATGACAGAAAGGCGAATACATTCGCGTACTTCTTGGCAATGACGCTACGTGCTGGGAAAGGGGACCCGAAAACGGTAATCAAAAACGTTTCGCTGTTCGCAGGTTTCTGAATCTTGGTCTCAGTCGTTATGATACCGACATTGATCAGTTTTAGGCCAACAGCTAGAAATTATTCATTTACTTTTCGATGTTTAACAATTGCTAAAATCTGGAAGCCCCAAGGGGTGAAAATTTCAAATAATCTGCCTTGATGTTACAGCCGTGCGTATAGGCGGATGCTCAGAACGTGAGTGTCCACGAAGCGAATCGACTTGCACGCAGGCAACTCACCCACTCAGCAGCCTACAACAAAGTGTATTAGAAATCGGCCGAAAGTTCTTTCATACACTTGCATGCATGAATATGGTTTGCCTTAAGAGCGATAAAAAGTATAATGAACTGTGGTAAATGGATGTGCTCTGCTGAAGCTAAACACTCCTGTTGTCTGCTCTTTCAAGAATCGTATTTTCTGATTGTGAAATCTTTGTACAGATTCTGGCTTGCAACAAGCGGACATCAGCGCCAGTTTCTCATGCAATAGGCATACAAGAAACGAACTGTTCTCTTAAGTATTGCAGACATTCCAAAAGCTTTCTGTAAAATGTTGAAGACTTCACCAGGCATTTGCTTGACACCACATATGTTATCGGCAGTAATTGTGTTTAAGAGAAAGCTGTTTCAAAAATGTCCTAGCTCTTCGTAATGGTTGTCACTTACCAGTGCGTTCCGTCCCCATCCCCGACTAGTTCTTCACCGATGGTGACAGAAGCAAACAGGCTGCGCTCGTGCGCTGGCGCATTATCGCCAGCCATTTTCAAGTTCGACTGATTGGAAAGTTTGTGAGTCAGGCTGGATCGTAAGTGCCTGTAACAAACGCCCAATTAAGAAAATGCGGCATAACACGGAAAANGAAAAATCAGCGTAGTTTGCCTAACGCAAGCGAGACCACGCCCACCCAAGAGCAANTTTGATTTAAAAAGTGACAAAGATGTTTTTGGTGACAATTTNAGTTTCTGTAGTTAGCAGCACGACGCGTGATCATGCAAAAATGTTTGTTAAACAGTTTTCACCAGGCGTTATAGCATAAATCATTCNCAATTTTATGAAGCATTTTTTCTACTTATTTGAATCACTCACACTTCAGTTGCTGCGGTGCGGTACGCACTGCATCACATCGCACAACTCTCTCACCACCAATTGTGGGTAAACATTTTGCAGTCAGCTGTCAACAGAATTGTTTGGTGTGAAATGATCGCCATTTGCAAAGCTCTGCTCATAACGCACTACCCCGAAGAATGCTTGTGAAAAGATGCTGAACAAGTGAACTAATCGAATCGGATGCGTAGGTGACAAACACATATCGGCGAAAGCGTAACAGACTGAAAAACTTTTACAGTTGATGACAAAAGAAGCTTTTACAGGTGTGGATTGCATCGTTTATTGGGAATTCAACATCCGAGCGTAAGCTCATCCTACCCAGAACGCGAGGCAGAGCAGTTGTCTTTTTCCTCAGTTCCGTGCACCGTTGCATAGGTCGCGAGCACTTCTTTTACAAAAGCCATAAGCCCATTTGAAAGTAACAATTCAATGACTTGAACTAACACTAGCAGTTTAAGTAGGGCACATAAATCAATTCTCGGTACAAGCTGTGCACAAGCAGGTGCAAATGTACATCGGTGCAAGCCATGAATGTTGGCAACCTTACGAGCACTACCCTGAGAAAAATGTTCTGTTAATTCGTGGTAAGTTGCTTTTTATCATGTTACCTGATTTGCACCGATTGTGTTGACTGAGCGTATTGGTTCACTCATTGATTATATAGCTGTTTGATAACCACTTCACCAGGCAATGTGTCTTGCAGAGCATTGATTGCAACAGAATACTAGGGCTATCAAGAAGTGGGCATACCAAGCTATCACCCTTTCCAACCAATTTTTTGCCAAAAACTCGCTTAAAGTGTTTAGTTTGTTGGAAGTTCCGTTGTTTTGTTCTGGAACTGGATGGCAATAACAATTTGTGTAAATCCAGCAACAAAAATTTGCAAAAAGTAAGGCAACAAGTGAAAGACCTGAACCTATCAGGTCGAAAAGAAAACCGACAAGACTCCAACGAATATCTTTTTAAAACGAAGCCAATTTAACCTCCAGCCACGGTTTTAGAGGAGGCGCGTTTCTTTTTAAAATAAATGCTAGGAAAATTTGTAAGAATGCGATAGCGCAATTGACGTTGTGTTTGTTGTAAACACCACATCTTATTTCTGATGTTACATGGCTCTCGACCATAGTTTTATCAGAATGACATTCTAATATCTTGCATTGGCAACAACCACGTTATAATCATGACTTTGCGATATTCAAAATGTTTTAGATATTATTGCCATTCAAAAGGTTTGAATTGTAACCAGGCAAGCAGCTTACTTGCAGCTAATGAGATACGTATTTTCTTCTGAAACAGTTTAAATGAGCAATTATGTGCTGCCCTTCATCAGATTACCCATTGTCAGATTGATTTGTTTACCATCACGCATCGCTTAAATCGTAAAAAGGTTTGTAACTCTGTCTTCGGCTGCAGCTCGAAAGCTTACCTGCCGTCACTCCGCTCCAAGACATGTTCCGTAGAAGTTCTTCTACCGTATCTTCTACGATTTCTAATATGCGACAACTCTTCTGTTGAATTATCAGATTTTGGCAATTCACAGCAGCCATCTTCAGTTCTTTTCCGTTTAAAATTTTCTTCCTTTAGCATATTGTCCATTGGAAGCCATTCGTTACTTTTCAAGCTGTCTTGCGATTCATCTTCTTCGGACTTGTTGCTTGAACTTTCGCGGTCAACTTCCTTTTTTAATGAGTTGTTTCTAGTTACATATGAGTCGCCGTGACGGTGATGAACCAGATCAACGTCAAGTTGACTTTCGCCGTCGGTGCCACTCTCGCACGCGTTCGATGCAAGTGTTCCTGACAACAATTGCAGAAGTCCCTCGCGGAAACTGTCGTACGAAATGCGCGACTTCGATCGGAAGAGGTATTCGAACAGCATGGAGTACTCGGCCTGAAAAAAGCGTAAAGCTTTGTCACGCGCAACAGCTTACATGCGATGAAATACACTTTTCAGGCGGTAATCTGTGGACAATGCCAGCAAGCGTGCGGTAATGCTGTCAAATTCCCGCGTGAGTTGNGTTGCATTGTTGTCAAACTGGAGGACGTCGCGCCAGGACTGCGCCTCTTCTGAGTTCATACCAACACTTGAAAGTAGGGCACAAGTATCAGAGTGGGTGCTCAAGAGGACAGCGAGTGCATCTTTACACACAGTTAAAACTTTACTAATGCTTGTTTTGTTCAGTTCGGGGAGTCCAGATGATTACGACCTGCCTAAGCGTGATTCCATCACTGCTGCGAATGATCCCACGAGTGGGAGTCACTTGTCTTACGATACAACACGCGAAGCTAGCACATTTTTGTTGCCATGGACATTGTAGGTCAGTGTATTGGTCATGAGTCACATATTTACACGTTGTATAACGCATGTTTGGGGACTGTGTGTTCGAAGCTACAATGGAGCACTGGGTAAAATTTTCGATATCTTCAGTTATTGTTAATCCAGCTTCAAACGGGATTTCGAATGTTGTTCGACGCACAAGGTTACATTGCTGGGCAATATCTACAAGTATGTTTTGCACATAAGCATTTTACAATTTTGATACATCGCACAGAAAATGCTGAAAAAGGAAAAAGATCTACATTGGTGNTTCCCAGCCTGTCTTAAACACCGCACATAATAAAACTTTCGCAGTGTTTTTGTACCGTTTTCGCTAAATTTTGCCNGAAAGAAGCAAAAATGTTTCACANCCATTAAATAAATTTTAGTCGACATGCATTGTTTTGTGAAAACGCCTGAAAAAATTGGCAGTAAATTTTAAACATCTTTCTGAAAATGTGACTTCACCAAGACCAAATCTTTGGTTGACCAAATCTTTGGTTGCCAGAAGATATCTTGACCAAATCTTTGGTTGCCAGAAAGATATCTTGCCCTGCAGTGTAAGGAACCACCTGGGAGAAACTACCGCTAGGTTTGCTTCAGTACAAGGTCACACTTTTCAAGACTGCAAACCCATTAATTTCTTCAATCTTAAGCAATACACAATTAGTAGGGTTCAATGCCGAGAATCATTGCGTTGGTATGGCGATAACTGCTTGAACCAAATGAGTTTAATAATTTTTCGTATTATCAAAGCGTCATTCTAAAATTTTAGCGGTAGTTGCTAAGCGACAAGGGGAATGAAACCTGCGCAAAGCCACTCTCTGTAAATCGCTTTTGGCAATCACAAACGAGGTCTCTGCGCGATGCGCACGCTTGCAATTTAGGACTGGCTGCAACCAGCGTGGTATAATAACAGGCAAACGCGAGGTTGACAGCTTAGCAGACGGAGCAAAAGTCAATAATATGTTGTTTAAATGTTAACCGTACAGTGTAATCATGACGGCGGTGTATTTATCAAGAATTAGTTCAAACGTAAGTTTGTCATTAGCTGCAGAAGGCAGACCGCTGAACGAGAAGGCAAAATCTCAAAATGAACCAAAGCAGCAGGAAATTTCCTGCAAATCACTTCACAAATCAGCGCCAAACCGATTGCACAACCAAGCAACAGTGCCTTGCCACTAATAACTTCTCAAACAATTTCTATTGTGAAGTGCTTAGTGGAGCAGCCCAACCTCGAGTAGTGTTTGTCATAACTTAGCAACAATCCAGCCGTGCCGCTTTCTACAATGCTTGCGACCAAGCTATTGTGGCGGTCAGCGAATCGTGTGCGACGCTTTCACCGGCTAGTGATAAGTCACAGTGGTGTGAAATGGGACAATGCTTTTCNTTTGCTTCTTTCTATGCGACTACGCAGCGATTTTAATTGTTANCATTTTTTCCTTCGACTGTGGAATGCGAATATAAGCGCAGCGTAAAACTCGAATGTTTGTGAACGNAGAACAAAACGCGAAAGCAACGATGCAAAATCCAATTAAATGGAGTTATATCGGATTTTTTNAAAAATAATTGCTTTGACTAACAAAAATNATTGCTTGCTCACAATCTTATGTTTTCGACAATTTTGAAAGAGTTTTGTTAAACTTTAAACCACTGTTTAAAATACAACCCTTTTCTAATAACCACATTTTTCGATGAATCAGCGCAGGTTGAAATTACGCTGAAAAGATTTTTTGAGTCAGTAATTTGGTTTTTGCGTACGCAATAGCGAATGAAAAATATTCACGAAAGCTTTTCGGCTGCTAAATTGATTTTGTCAAGAACATGATACCACTCGTCAGAGATGACTTGAAGCTATTGCAAAAACATTGTAATATAAGTTATGCAGATAATGTCATGCGAGTTATAGACGTCATGTCGCGAAAATCACGACATCATTTAAACTAAAGGCTGTAAGATGAGAATGCAAAAATGTGATCATTGCAGAAATGCAACGAGCTCTACGACGAGTTGTTAGAAAGAAAGTGTGGAAATATAATAATGATCTAGCCACTAGCTCAATCGAGCCGTGATTTATAACATTTATTCCAAAGCAATATCATGTTATTGCACCATGATCACTGCAATTTATCAAAAACCTGAAAAAGGTTCTCTTTTAAAATAAAAACGTTATACCGCAGTTTGAACGTGAGATAGGTGAAAAAGCTGTATGAGCGTGAGGAACAGAAACTTACCGTACAGTAAAATAAGGAAAGTCCATCATCAATCAGTGATCAAATAATTGAACAGGAGGCCAACAAATGTGACTTCAACTCACTTCGAAACTTGGACAACCTCAATGAATTAGCTTCGGTGATAAAAAAAAACAGATATTTTGTTTACCTGCAACGAAAGTTGACTGCATAGTTCTTCAAAGTCCGTCGCCGAAATAAATCCCGATCCAGTACTGTCACACGAATCAAATATGGACCTCAGCAACGCATCATAATCATTGCTGGACTCCATTGTCCCGTTGCTTTGCGATTGCCCGGCTGCGTCACACCACGGCTACCACACCACGCTACATACTCAAAACAGTCTCTAGACGCTGACAGGTGTTCCCTGAACCAGTAACTAACTTAACAAATGGTGCTGGGTTTGGTGCACGTTCAACTTTGCCTTGAGACAGCACATTGTGACAAAGGGCGGACGGTTCAATTCTGTGACGTAAAAATACAAACAGGTGCTTTACGAATTAGAATAATAAGATCACACCTACAAACGAATTCAAAACCGCTTGTCCTGTTTATTATCAATAACGCAAAGGAACCAGTCTGAAATACGTGAATAACAATAACTTTCGAATTATGGTATATTAGCCAGCCTGCATCAACGAAAGATGGAGTTTTTCAGTTCCCAGGGTTCCTGTCCTATAACTCCCTGGTCTGTTCAAGTGAGCCTGATTTGAGTGCTTTTGCTGGCTAATAACATGTTCTAAACTCTGTCTATGTCGCACAAGTTAAATGATTTTGTTGTACAAAAACGAAAAACGCAGCTTTTAAAGAAGTGTTTAGTCTTCTCCGTCTTTAAAAAGCTTTTGTACTTTTTGTAGAACAGATACTACTTTTCACGAACGCCTGTTCTGATCTACATTATCCTGAATTCTAAATGAGTGCAGTTAGCAACGACAGACAGCACTGCCCAAGCCGCTACCACTGTTCAGTAAAGCGCTTTTGCTGCCGAAAAGATCAAAACAAAGCTCGGCACCAGACATGCACTCAGCTTGACAATGACCTGATTTGAAACCGAAACTTCTATAATGCCCGCATCATGCTGGCCCGGCGTGATGGCTGAAACGCGATTTGCGATATCCAGCTAGCGACGTCGTCAAAACACCAAAATATTGATCGCTTTCACAGTCTTCCCGCGAATCGGCTCCACGACCAGCAACATCGCTGCTCGACCTGAACAAATTCAATGATTACCACTTGGCCGCGACGCTGTGACGAGAAAAAGTTACGCATGTCTACCAAAGTCTACTTTGGCGAAAGTCGCTTAGACGGGTCAAGCAAAGAGGTTCGTGCGTCAAGATAAAGCCAATTTGGTGACAATGAGCAGGTTCTTCAATGCACATGAAAATACGAAACAGTGATTTCCACTCACTGAAACGCTTTTTCTGCTGCCTTACAATTACTGTCTTATTCAGCTGTGAGTACCATAGCCATTACGGTATCCCAAGGTAAAAGGATACTCTGATAGATAGTGGTGCACCTACTACTCGAAATAAATTACTAGTGGTCCAATGCAACCGGTAACTGCTAATTGTGTATAACTCAAGTGTGGTTTCTTTGGAATATTTTCATTCGTGGCAAGCCAAAAAATGGTCGAAAATATGAATGGACTGGTGAAAAGAAGTTTATGCCGAGTAGTATCCGATGCGATACACCAACTTGCTTCGCTGAGTTTTACTGTAGCATGCCTTTAAATTTTTTTTCAAAGCTTGATGCTGGCAGAACACATTACTAAGTTTTCAAAGGGCAAATTCACATTGTGCATGCAAACATTCAGTTTATTCTGGTGCTTCCCGTGAAGTTTTTATAGCGAAGTTTTCTGCGCTTAGTTTAGGAGATTGAATCACGTAGTTTGGCGTCGTTTTGTTGTAAATAACATTGTTCAAGGAAAAACCAAGTTTATTCTAAGATGAATAATTCTAATTAACGAAAAGTCAGCTCTGTAAGGAATACTAAAAATATTTGTATTGCTCCATGTTCTAAGATTTTTATCGGTTGATTGGAAGCTTTTATTTGTTTAGATAAAATTCTTAGACACTGTGAGAAGCAGCGACGTTATGCAAAGACACGAATATTTTTACAAAGTTTACGTTAACCTTTTCTAGGTTTTGATAAATATGTCATATAAAATACAAAAGCGTTTGTTCAGTTTCCCAGCCTTCAATAATGCGTAGACTTTTTTTTATTCTGCCGACTATATACACAGCCAATAGAAGCATCATCTCCACCCGAAATCACTTATGTCCGTCTTGGAGTTATCAGCTAGGTCCACAAATAGAATGCATTCATGGGCGTCGGAAGGGGAGGCAGGAAAGCCCCTCATGCAAATTTCACCACTTTTGCCCCCCCTGGAAAAATTCAGGAAAAATACCCTGGTGGCCCCCCCTGGAAAGAATCCTTCCGATGCCCACGAATGCATTATCAGGATACGAACAAAAACAGTTGTCTGTATTATGAAGGCCATTAAGCACATCTTTATTGAGTATATCTACCCTAGCGAAGGGGCAAACTGAAATACGCTAGCGTTTTGTTATGAAAGACAGCACAAGTATTTAAAACTCACTTCAAAGAAGCACATCGAAGCGGTAACCACTCGCAAAAGCCAGTTCCAGTTTACTTTCGCTTAAAATAAAAAGCAAACTGTCCGGTTACTGTGCTAACCTACAACCTTTGCACCGGTTGAAAATTGGTTCAAAATAAAAAAAAGTCTCTCTTGGCGCATGCCTGTAGGTGATTGCATTCAGGTTTAATGCATTAAAACACCTTCAGTCTTTCGTCACACCCATAGCAACGAGTAAGCTAAACGTGGTGCACAGGTAGGAAACGTATCAGGCGTTAATGATTATTAAAAGTTGTATTTGCCCTTCAATAAGTGCTCTATAATGTAAATAATTGAAAACAAACTTCTGTTTCAAGCAAAAACTATGGGTGGTCGCTGGTCAGGCCTATCGTAGCTCGCACAGCCATATTTTGTGTTGTTTTCCTTATTGTTCTTTACCCTGGTGTGTGACAATGACGCTCTGCTAACAATGGCAGCGGATAATAAGCCTTGTGAGCACAAACGTACGGTATGGGGATTCACGGGATGTGGTTGCATCCTCAAAGCTTGAAAATTACCGTTTATTTGGGAGAAATGTTTAGTATTTAAACATTCATTTATATGTTACAAAAAGTATTAAATTAGAACAGCTTCATTCAAATTTGGGCAATTATGACAGTTTCATTTAAATTCAGTGAAATTAGAAACATTTGGTAAACAATGGAAGTTTGGACAAAATTTTCTTGTATCCCCAAAAATATGCATTTCCGTACACGTATGTTTATATACTCGATTGCAAACCATCACAGTGTTTGACGGAAATACTAAGATCATTATTTCTAAAGCGCTAATCGGTAGGCACTTCGTGTTGCAAACAAGTCCAAGCTTCACGTACACATTGCGTTAAAAACGAGCTAACATGAAACCCAATATCGTGTGAAATAAGTGACATTTATGATTGCGTTATTTTGGTCCATAAACAATGATTACCGAGAAACAGTTACAAGACAGACCTCGTTTATCCGGACCACCACTTTTTTTCGTCAAATAATGTCGGTTCAGCGAGGCATCCGGATAATTGGAATCGAAAGTATAAAGAGCGAAATTCTTTCCAGAGCAAATGCCAACAAAGATATAGAACTCGTCTAAGCGGACGCTCAAAGGGGAATAGCAGAAAACTGTAGACTTAGATGAACTGTCATAACGCAAATATGTAGACTGCGTGTGGAACATGACTAAATGAAACACTCATAGTTTTTTTTGTTTATTAGCAGATTCGATCGATATACGTAAGCTATTGTGCATTCAGAATGAGATTAAACGCGAAAAAGAACTGTACAAGAGACCTAACTGCGTCTTGCAATTTCTACCACTGTTGCATTCATTGTGCGTAGTAATTTGGATTTCACACTTCCATTGTGATTTAATAAACAACTAAATAAAAGTCGGCGCAATCCTGTTCAGCGTTTCTTTATTGATTTGACAAATCTGTTCCTAAATTTCCGTGTCGGTGTCGGACAGCGAGGTTTCCGGATTAAAGGTTTGAAATGCATTCCGTTCCTAGCAGTTTTGTGTCGGATTGCGGGGATTCCGGTTATTCGGAGTTCGGACAAACGAGGTCTGACTGTACTACGTTTTGTGAAGGAGCGCTCTTTTCGTGGAGGCCGCATCAAGATGATATAAAATTGACTGCGTTTGGCTGTAGTAATGGTGGCCTAGCATAGTGGGACAGAGCGCCACCGAAGCTTGTTAGCTGGGTTCGATTCCAGGTCATCCCGAAGAATTGAAAAATAGCACGCGGTCTGTCGAGCCTCGCACTGATGGCTCAAACGGATGGGTGCACACTCGACGCTAATGGATGGGTACAAGGGAAACGTTCACGTCCGGTGCTGCCACTGGCCTGCCACCACCGGCGCATGGACCGCAGCGCAGAGTAAGCGGAGATGGTCACGCGAGGATTACTCGTGACACTCCAAAGAGGCTATCATGTCGACTGGCTTTATTTGGCGGTATTTTTGACGTGATCGGGCCATTTTCAGCAAAGCTTCGTGAGTAATCGCTTTTGGCTTTTCCGCCACAAACTTCCTGTGGCCACACCTTTGCCATCACTGTCTTAAAGCACATGAGAAAAATTTCTGCCTTGGTGTCAAAATGTTAGAAGCATCTAACAGTTTTACGTTGTTTCTACTGCAAGTAACAATGCTTCATACAAACCAAATTTCTTTCCAAGATGCTACAAATTAATGGAAGTAACTCAAACGTTAGCAGTGAGGCACAATCTCTTCCATCGCTGCTTGTACTAAAGTTGTACGACCGTGAAATTAATATTGTGGCATACAAAAATGAAAAAAAATTGTTCTCAATTTTGTACTTTTTTCCGGATCGAAAAAAAAACATTTGAAAAACTTATACTTTCCCATCACAAAGGACTTTCCATCACAAGAAAGGAAATAGAACAACATATTTTTTGTCTCAATTCTTTCTAGACAAGCATTGACCGAAGGTAATTCGTGTGGTTAGCTGAAAACAATACGCTTTGAAATTTTGTTTTAAGTAAGTTAGAACTTGTGCATTGCCTGGTTATTCGTATACAAACTTACAGCATACGTTTGTGCAGTATTGAGGTGGTAAATTTAAGCATGCTATGTGTTATAATCTACATATTCGTAGGTCGATGGACGAACACATACACTACCAATGCGTCATGGTAGACGAACGCAAAAAAGCAATGTGTCGGAGAATTACAAAAGATCGTTTTTTGTGTTGTAGATACGCTAAAGTTGCTTAGCCGACACTACAATCTGTAACCAACGAGTTTTAATTACAAGAGAATATATTACCTTAACAAAACAGCATACTAACGCATTAACGTTCACATCTAGCTTGAGTGACATTTTATCTCTCGCTTGTAACATTTTTTCGAATAAATAAAGCAGCTCCTCGCTTTGCTTTAAAACCAACAGCGCGTAAAGTAGTATTCGTTACATTAGAGTGTGTTGCACTGCAAGGGCTTTCATCAGCGTTCTTAGCTCTGAACTGTCATGTATTATTGACATTGTGAGTGTCAGTTCGCATGAAACAGTCGTCGAGTTAGCAGCACATTTTACTGGCGTGAGGTTTTGTACTCAAAACAAGTGCATAACACCTTTGTATAATGGTCCACGCGTGCCACCCTAAAATTTTTTGTTTGTGATAGTTTTTTGAAAAAAAAAAGAAATACGTTTAAAAAACTAAAACAATTTTACTTTCGTTTCGCAAACTTTTTCTAAATGAAAACATTTTCGTTTTAAAAAAAAATTATTTTAATTTCGGAAGCACTTTCAGTTTTGTTTGCAAATTAAAATATTTTCGTTACAAAAACAAAAACAATTTTACTTTCGTTTCGAAAACACTTTAATTTCGCAAAGGTTTTCTAAATAAAAAAATTTTCGTTTTTAAAAAAATTTATTTTCGTTTCGGAAACACTTTCACTTTTGTTTCAGAAACACTTTGTAAAAAAAATCGAAAAAAAATCGCATCAGTTTCCTAGTCGTGGCCCATGCGTGCCACCCGCCGTTGAAGGCCAGTGTTTCCACTTGATAAGGCTTGATTTGCAGGTTTTTCTATGTAGATATCTGGCTCCAATAGCTCGCGATCGTATTGCGTGTACGCGAAGTTAATAAATGAGAAACAGCCGATTTCTACACGGAACAATGTTGGCAATAGGTTCATTTTTACCACCCAACCAATAGAAACACCGCATCGATACATTTTTGCCACTATCAGCCTTTAAAACAGGTGGGAAAACATCTTTTTGTGAAAGTCAACATACATTATTGTACCTTCCATCTCCAGACGGCACAGTTTAGTCATTTGTGGTCTCATCACAGGAGTTTAAAAATTAGGCACGCGCAGTCGTGACGAATGGCGATACTCTGCCTGTTTCGATTTCGAACAATTTTTCCGAAAGATTCACGCATCTAAAAAAATCGCAATGGTTAGTTGCATAGGTGAACGTAATTTCCAGGGACAGTAGCGTTTGTCCTGAAAATTTCAGAACTTTGCTCCGAACCAGGCGCGCAACCAAGGGGGGGGGCATTTGCCCCCCGAAATTTTCAAACATTTCATAGCAATTTTGACATTTGCAGAAACTTTCAAAGAATATGGAATTTGGTATATTAGGCATTTAGAACAATTTTATTTGAATTTTTCTTTGTCCAGCTGGTTAATTATCTACTTACAATATTTATCTTCAGTCAGGCCATCTGAACGAAAATGTCGTAAATGATTGATTTTAACCACAAATGTGCTGGAATTGTTCAAATTTGGGGAATGGTGCAATATATTGGTATTCCTACGGCATTTTTTATCCTATTATTCATGTATCATTCTGACAATTTTCAAAAATGCGGTGTGTATGTACGCTTTGATTTTGCTTCTTGTCTGTCTTCTGAGGAAGAGAGTTTACATACACTCTCGAAACGTCAACAATAAATGCTGCATTGTTATCACACCAGCGGAGCAAAGTTTGCAGACTGTAGACCAGTGGTTCCCAACCAGGGTGCCGCGGCACCCTAGTGTGCCATTTACAATGCCCAGGGGTGCCGCGAGCTATTACGTTTTCTTTAAATATATATATAATTAAAACTACATTTTCAAAATATATAATTAAAACTACATTTTCAAAATGTCATCAAACCTTGGAGCAAATTGGTATGGGTCGCCACTGGGTGCCACAAATTGTAATTCTTTTCTGTAGGATGCCGCAAGCCTAAAAAGGTTGGGAACCATTGCTGTAGACTATGCCTGGTGACAGAAACAGCATTCTATGTTCACACTGTGTTAGCTTTACGTTTGCCTTTGGTCGTTGTAGGCTACTATTTAAGAATTTTTGCATTTTAGGTTCAATGCTTAACAGTTGCTGGGGTTTCACAGCCAAGCTCTAACGTTGCAAAGGAAATTCTAATTTCACAAGGGCCCCAAAGTTATTAGGTGCTGTTTAGATAGTCCTGGCAAAAGTGGCGAGCCTGGCCCAACTGTTCGTAACGAATTTCAAGTTGCATTCGTGCCTGCATACCTCTCAAGAGTGTTTGAGTTGGCAGACGAAGTCTCATATCTACGATTGAAACAATAGCATCACTATCAGTGATTAAATATATTCCAACATCAATACCAGTCTCTTGCATTTGACAACTTCAACACTCGCAATATCGTCTCACAGCAACTATATTCAGCTGAAGCTTAAAAAATCTAGATCAAAGGTGAGGAACCTATTTGCTATCACGGGCCGCATGAATTGTGCATCATCGTTGGCAGGCCGCAAAATTAATTAATAATTCCACCTTTTTCTAACTATGAAGAAAAGTGACTTCTTTTGACTTACTATCCAAGTACCTGCTTATCATAGAGCTTCGTTTTGAAGCGATGTTGTACTCTTACTTGGGTAACTAAAATTCTCATGCGGACCACATACAATATTCCAATGTTCACCCGGGCCACAGGTTCCCCATCCCTGATCTAGATCAGTGCTCAGCAACCAGCGCGCCGCTGCCCATCCATGTGCCGCGACACGATGCTTGATGTGCTGCGGAATAATTTTATCAGAAAATCTGAGCGTTACAGTTCGCAAAGTCAAACTCTAGCTTGACTTTTACTCTGCATTTTTGTTGTTTTTGTGACGTCAGATTTAAAGTTTTCACAAACGCATGGTAGGCCTGACGTAGAGCAATAATGGTTTGCGAAGGTACAGGCTTTGCTGCGTTAGTGAAACGTCAAAATCCAGCTATTCAAATTACGCATTGCTGCTTCCATAGGGAAGCCCGCCCATAGTCAGGTTTTAAGCTTTGGGAGGCAAAATACATTTTAGGTGGCAAGATTTTTGGTTTTATTGTATGTTTAAAACAAATTTTTCAGGGCACAACAAATTTGGTGGTCTATGGCCCCCGTTGCTACGAGGGAAGTACAGATGATCAAAGCTTTACCAAAGAAGTAGTCAGAAACGATGAACCACTAGATTCACATTGTCAACTTTGTTGAAGAAAGAGCTTTGAATTAACGAATTTTTTCGTTGCTGTGCGAAGAAATGGGATCAGAACATCAACCCCTGCTATTTTCATATGTCTCTTCGGTGGCTTTCACGGGGCAAAGTTGTGGCAAGACTCTTCGAGCTCCGGCATGAAATAAGTCAGTTCATATTAATTCGGAACAACCATCATCTGTACTCTGTACAAATACCCTGAAGATGATTGTTGGATTGCTAAACTTTGCATATATGACCGACATATTTCAACACTTGAATGAACCTAGCATTAAAATGCAAGGCAAAAATGAAAATATACTGACATGTTCTGACAAGTTAAAAGGTTTTAAACAGAAAATAGTACTCTGGACAATTGAGTTACCACGAGATCACTGAAATGTTTCTAAGAAGCACTCAAAATAGAACTATTGGCAAAGAATTTGTGTTGGATTTTTCCCAAGAAAATTTAACTTTGTTACATCAAAAATATGACAATTACTTTTCCACAGTTAATACGGAACAATCTGGTTGGATCCGAAATTCTTTTTCCTCTAATGCTGAAATTTTAACGCAAGAATCATCATTGCCTGTTAGAAAAAATATTCTTGAACAACGAAATGACAGAACTCTGAGATTCAAGTTCAGCGATGTTCCACTTGATGAGTTTTGGTGTTGTATTGACGAGGTAGCCTATATGAGCGAATTTTGAAAATACTTCTTTCGCTTTACACTGCTGTACATACTTGTGTGAACAAAGTTTCTCGTCTTTGTTATCGATCAAAAACGATAAACGATCCGTGCTTGAAAGAAGTTGGAGAACTTCGAGTTGCTCTTTCAAATATTGAGCCTAACTTACAGCGATTGTGCTNAAAAACAATCTCAAATAACTCAAAATAATTCATGAAGTGTATTTTTTGCNCTAATGGTCGAAGTGTGCCACAANGTTTGGAAAGTTGCTGAGTGTGCCATGAGTGAAAAAAGGTTGCGGAACACTGATCTAGATAATGGATTTGATCAGGGTTTTTTTAAGGAAAATGTTAGGTACCCGGTACGGACCTGTAGGGACCCGATCTCTCTGATTCTAGGGACCCGATTTTCTCTGATTCTAGGGAATCGATGATAATTTTTTCTGATTCTAGAGGCCATTTGAAATTCTAGGGACCCGAATCGGGTCCCTAAGGCTAAAACACCTGGACTTGATGAATTTGCTAAAACATGATGAAAAATTAGGCAGATTAACTAGTAGCCTATACGTCTGCCCCACTAAAGTCATGACTGCACTAGTTGAGTATGGAAACAGGTGTTGTATAAGGCTACTAATTTTACTCTGTCCTCACTGGTCGGTCTGCATCATGATCAAAACTGAAAAGTTTATTTTCGGAAATGCTGCGAAGAGAACTTCATCTGTGACCGTTTGCGGAAAAGTTATACCACAGTTGAATAAGCACGATGACGTCATCAAATAGAATTTCATGAAAATTGCCACCCCGAAATGAAGAGCTGGTTGCGCCCCTGCTCCGAACTGATACTGGCCTTGACCAATTTTGTTGCAGAAGTGAGGTGAAAAATTTTGCAGGAGTGTCATAATCGCCGGATTGGAGAGTTACAGTAAAACAGTCATCCACTTTGTTGGAATTATGCAGCAAAATCTGCACTTCCAATCGTTCATTTCCACAAATCTCCTCAACACAATGTTTTTCGCTTTGCCTTGGAAAATATTTTTCTTTTCTCTGAAAATTAACGAAGCATTACTTGATTCACCTGCTACTGACAAGGTTTGCAGTAATTGAGGAGGCTACCGTCCCTTTACACTCACCGTCTCTTACGCCCATGTTTATGTGTTTTGAATAAGTTGTAGTGGAGCATGCAAACACGACGATTATTCTCATTGTGTATGCTATTTCCAGTATCACTTAGGGATTCGGTATAGTCAACAGTTCTGAAGGTAGTGCCCGCAGACCAGGGGCGTATAGCCCGGGTGTGCTGGATGTGCAGCGCACACCCTGCGAAACTCAACGTGACGTGACATTTTGCAGATCGTGCGATCAAGGTAAAATTACAAAAAACTATAAAGATAGTTATGTACTTACCAGTTTCCAGCTCTAAGGTGTGTATGGGGCGCCGTTTGTAAAAATATTATATCTGACAGATTTAGCACAAAAACTGTTATCTATGGCAGAGATAGCTATCTCTGCATGCAGAGATGTTATCTCTGGCAGAGATAGCTATCTCTGCATGCAGAGATTTTATCTCTGACAGAGATAGCTATCTCTGCATGCAGAGATGTTATCTCTACCAGAGATAGCTATCTCTGCGTGCAGAGATGTTATCTCTGGCAGAGAT
>JGI24159J19872_10000902_pt1 | contig 30254 bp, 24 predicted proteins | sample Ectturendosymbi4_FD_19872 | JGI IMG/M metagenome (IMG submission 19872)
GTTAAAAGTTCAAAATCTTGTAGATATGAATATAATCTATGGTGTAATATTCTTTCAAAAATTTTATTGAACTGAGATAATAAAGAAATTGGTCTGTAATTGGTGCATGCACTTTTATCTCCCTTTTTATGTACAGGAATTACCTGGGCTACCTTAAGATAATTGGGATACACACCTTTGAAATAGTTGTTGTGTACTGATAAAGTATCAGAACAGTCGACAAAAAGAAAAAACTTGAACACAGAAGTCACACTGACATGCCATGGTGTTGTTTATTTTATTTTTAACGACGACGAGCGGCAGGCTGAAGCCTGAATATGCTCTTCGTCACGTCATGTCGAGCGAGCAAACCCCTAAAAAACAGTTAATTAACAAACGGCTATAAACACAAGATGATCACATGAAAGGTTGCAAGCACGTAACAAAAGGTTAGTGTACACGTAATAAAAGGTTAGTGTACACGTAACAAAAGCTTAGTGTACTGCTAGAATACGACAAAATTGTACGAGGAAGAAACGAGCGAACAAAGGATTAGTTTCAGAATGAATATTGAATTATTATGAGAAAATCCAGGCTGTTATGGCGAGGTAAAGCGGTACACCACGCCAAAAAGTATTTGTGCGTTCTAAATTTCATTTTAACATGGGTCATTACATGAAGTGCGACAAGTGCTTGAAAGGTAATTTTCTCATTTTTACTTGTGTAATGAGTAAAAACCTCTTTCTTACCGAAAAGCACTGACGTTTGTCAGCAGAAGGAAAAGCAAAAGTTGATGCACAATGGGTGAAAAAGTTTCAAGGCTGAAGGCACCCCAACATCATTGTGGCGCATTTCACTTTGTGTTACAGACAAACACATGTCACCCCAATCGATGCACCGGGAGCGTCATGAACCCAAGCCACATGGTCTGGGACACAAGCCAGAGACGCACTACTGATGAAATTAAACTTCTTGCGCAGTCGTTTGTCGATCAGTATTATGATTTCTCAAAAAGGTTGGTCGACTGTAGGTATAACAAATAGAACATGGACTTCGTAGGTAACTATTTCTAAAANCATTGCATTNACCATGCTGGTCACAAGGTTTATCGGTGAAGTTTTCTTTGNTTTCCTTTTATCTAATCTTGTATCATCACCTAAAGAAATCGCGTTGCGCCATACAAAGGAGAAGTGGAAAGCAGATTTGAAAAAAAACACAATAGTCCTGCAAAGGTTGCAGTTGGTGTGGAAAAGAGGTACTTCAAAGCTTGCAATACACGTTACTAAAATCAAGGCATTCAAAAATGTAACGGCGCTTGATGTTTTCAAAGTAAAGCACTTAATGCAAATCAATCACTTGATGTATCTGCGTTCTTGTTTGTCAACACAATTTCTCTGCAAAAGATCGGAGTTGTTGCAAAAGCATGTTTGAGCACAAACTGTGTTGCAGTCTACAGAAGCTTCGCTTGCTCCGCTTCGACAACCTTACACTTGATGAAATCACCTCCTGGTTACATTTGAACAGCATTATCATATTTCAAGTGGATAGCATTTTATTATTTTTCAATATTTTCACGAACTGAATCTTACATTACAGTATCTCCAACCACTCATTTATTGTTTGCACTGAATCAGGGTGTAGTATCAATTGCAGTTTCTGACAATAATGACTTGTTGATCTTCACTGGATGCTAAACGACTTATTCGGCTGTGATGAACATCGTTTCATCTCTCCAGTACAGGTTTATAATATTGTTAATTTAGGGAAGACTTTTTTTGAAAATGTTGTTGTTGAGCAATCCATTTCGCGCGTTCAAAACATGTCAGATTTTGCAAAACCAGCTGTGACGTACGCACTCCAGTGTACGAACCATATGTTAAATTTTTTGCTTGTTTTTGGGAATATAAAATTGGTGGTAATCAGGTATTTTTTCTTTCCTGTGGTGGTTTCTTGACCAAAATCCAAGGTCTGTCGGTGCCATCGTTTGATTTTGAAAACTTGCAAATAGCAAAACGTTTATTACGGACCTTTCGAGTTTAACCGACTTACCAGCCTTCAATAAGCTTTCTATTCTTGCAGGTTCGGTTCTCAGGAGCATATTGTTCGAGTGGCCAACGTGAATACATCAATTGAAGAAACAGGAACGTATGACCTGACGTCAGAAGAGCTGGTCTTCGGGGCAAAAACAGCTTGGCGAAATGCTCCTCGATGTATTGGTCGCATCCAGTGGAAAAATTTGCAGGCAATTTGGATGTCAATTTAAGTTTAAGATGGTTTTACGCCGTTAGAATACAATTAATCTTAGGTGCGTATGTAGAATTATATGTTGTTACACGTTTTGCAGTAGAAAAGTTGCAGGAGGAAAATTCGATCGACGTTATTTACTATGAGGACATCATCTGAAAAAGTAGCTCAATGTTGATAATGAAACCAGTATATAACATAAAACAAGTGCAGTGGGACTTCGCACTATTTATCGTTGGAAACATTAAAGACATAGGCTAAAGTTTTGGCATTAATTTTCTTGGCGCGTCTCCCAGAAACAACAATGTATACCACGTGATGTTGGTAAGAAGAATTAACGACGGTTTTATGCAGCAAGAAAATTCAGTGATGCAAGGGTACTATTCTTAATTAAATTGTTTTTTGTTACAAAGCTCACATTTCACAGCGATTCGCTGCACCACGCTAAAAAACAAATACCAGTTTTGCATGAATNATCCAACAGTGGCCAATGTCATGTTCCTTTTTTTTAAAAAAGAACATGTAATTGTTTTGATTGTTCCGTAATTCTGTTTCTACGAGTTACGAGGTCAAAAATCAAAGTTCAGACATCGTTTTTAGGCTGCACTTTTTCTGTTCAGATACACAAATTTTGTCATTTTCTCGTTTCAAAAACTAACTAAATTTCAAATGTAGTCTACAAACACGCTTGCCTGTGTCAGGTGTATGACTGCCGAAACATCACAACGACCTTAGAAATGTTTGAAGCTATCTGCGTCCATTTGAAGTTTGCCACAAACGACGGAAATATTAGGTTGGTATAGAATTTCAAACCTTTGTTTCTGATAAAATTTACAGTATTTGCTGTGAAAAANATGTAGGCAACAAATTTCGCCAGAAAAGAGATAAGCGTGCTAAACACAATATCATTTTTGTTCAAAAGCGGTTTTTCAAAAAAAGAAACATTTATGAAGCTTTTTACTTTGCCATATTATGCTTCAATTTTATAGCCTACATGGGAAATATCGAATACAGCCTTTCTTAGACATAACTTCGGAATACTGCGAACAACTCGAAGAAGTTTACTTTACGCTGCATGGGAACTCGTAAAACATGTCTTTCTAGAATATCGAAGTAACAATATTTTTAAAAAGAACCAAAGTCTTGAGATTTTTTTACTGTCATCGCCTTCCTGTTACTACACGTGCTTCAAAACAGCCATTTCTATAATTTGCACTGTTTGAAATTTTAATCGCGAGACACAGTCGTACTGACAATTCGCCGGTATGCTTGCAGGTCATGCGTGACTTTTTTCCCTCCCAATAACGACCCTGCAAAAGTGTTCCGAGTGTGGAATTCACAGCTCATTAGATACGCTGGTTACAGGCAAAGCGACGGTGGTGTCATAGGAGATCCAATCACTGTCGAATTTACAGAGGTAGAGTTTTTAGAAAATGCTAACGTATTACTGTAGCCATAGTATTTCAACCAGCTACTTCTAAGATATGAGAAAACGTTTTGAGATTTGCCACTTTCTTTTGTGTTTTTCTATGCTGTGTTATCTTTTTTGTGAATTTTTGGTGAAACACATCACTTTAACTTTGCTCTGAGGTCATGTGTTATGGTAATGCTGTACTGATGAAACGTCAGCCTATCAAACTTTGCTCAGTTTTATTTTATTTCATAGATTTGCCGCAGAGTCATAGTTCATCTATCACAAGGGCAATCGAATAATGCACGAGCACAATGTGTGCTCTGCTTATGTGTGCTCTATCAGGAACAAAAAATAAAAGTGCTCTTGGAAACAAAGATTTTATAAAAATTTTAAACTTAAAAAAAATTGTGCAAAACAATGCACTTGAAGGTATGTGAACAGCTTGGCTGGAAAGGCAAGGGAAGGCCGTTTGATGTATTGCCCCTTGTTCTACAAGCAAACGGCCGAGACCCAGTCCTGTACGATCTTCCTGAGGAGTTGGTTCTTGAAGTTCAGCTTCGCCATCCTAGGTAGGGAAAGTTTACTTCAGTGCACACGTTATTCTTTGCCTGTCTTTAAAGGGAATTTTGAAAAAGCGTTTGCAAGTTACTGCATATCGAAAAACGAGTGTCATGTCGCACGTGATAGTTCCACTCTCGAAGTCAGGAATGGCATGTTGTAAATGGGCAGCGTGTTGTGACACATTTCTTTCTAATTAAGAAACTGATCCAACCACAATACATTTGTGCACCATTAATCGTTACGCTACCCCGGAGTAAATTACTGTTTCTGCTGCATTTTACCCTAGATTTTAGGGCACATGCGATAGCAAGCACTTAACCTTCGTGTCAATCCTTGTTGCAGGTACGATTGGTTTGAAGATCTAGGCTTGAAGTGGTACGCTGTACCAGCCGTTAGCAACATGACCTTTGACATAGGAGGAGTTATATTTCCAGCAGCACCTTTCAACGGTTGGTACATGGGAACTGAAATTGCGAGAAATTTGGGTGACACTGCGCGCTACAACATTTTGCAAGTAAGAGACAAAATTCTTTAAATTTCTGAACATTGAGATGTTTCCAAATAATCGGAACAAATCAATAAACCCTCTGTAGTAAAAGGAAATACCGCACCTTGCCTGAAACAAGTTCACATTCACTCAGAGCGAAGTGGGTCGATAAACGTTACACTGAAATAGAATAGATTACAAAATATGGAAGAGCACTAAGGATAAAAGAAAACATCAGATTGAGAGCAACAACGTAAGCGTTTTGTTTATTCGATTTCTCCTGTTTATATCGTGCCCACTAACTTGATTAGACAACAGGCATCAATTAGGCCTCGGCCTGCCGACCATTGTCTTTAAATAAATTCGTCGCATTGCATGCGATCCACTCAACGTAAACAGTTGTTGATAATTGTATTTAGACCGACATAAATATTTTGGATATTTACTTGTATCACCACTTCAGGGATATTTTTAAACTTTTGAAGTGCATTTCGAATCACGATTATATTTTATAAAACACCATGTTGTAGATGAAATTTTGGAAACGTCATCACGATATTTCATTGTTTGCTAAAGTTTTGTCTCAGCCGAGGTGTCGAGGGGTCAATGCTTGCAGGCGCAGGATCAGTTGTTTTATTTTTTTGCGGACGATTTGGTAATGCTGCAGTAGCATCTTCTCAACATCACCTTTCAACGTTGACGTAAGCGGCATTACACTGCAGCAGGTGAAGAAGTTCAAGTGGAAGGCATGAGCATGTGAAAGGGGGTGGGGTGGGGGCAGGGGCGGCCTTGGCCCCTCCCTCGCTTTTGAAATTTGACATTTTCTCATAAAAACGTTTGGCAAAAAAGGTTGTTTTCCTGATCTCCAGTGGTTGAAAGGAAATTTTGCGACTTTTGCCCACCACTGCAAAAATCTTTTTGGCTACCCCCGGAAAATCCACTATTGGCCCTCCCTGGAAAAAAACGGAAGGCGGAAAAAGGAACACAGATTGGTAAAACAAACGTAGTTCTGCATGAGCTTCATCGCTCTGTAGTGACAAAACGGGAGCTTTCAAGTGCTGCAAAGCTGTCAGTTTTTAAATTGGTCTTTGTTGCGATTTTCACTGTGGTCGTGATTCTTGGGAAATGACTGAAAGAATAATATATCCCAAGTGCAAACGACAGAGATGGAAATATGCAAAGAGTTCACAGTGTGACACTTGGCGACAAAGTGAGCAGCTGTGAAATTCGTAAAACTCTGAATGTCGAGCCACTTCTCAATATCGATAGATCCCAGTTACGTTGTTTCGGCCATGTGTCCAGAAAGTTCCACAAAAGATTGGCGAGGTACGTTCTGCTGGCTACACACATTGGAAAGCGGCGCAGATGTCGCCCCAAGACCAGATGTAGTAACTACATCTCCGACCTTGCTTGGTTTCGTCTTGGTGTGGAGCCAGCAGATTTCTGTTGACCGCAAGGTTTCAAGTCCTTCAAGGGCTGCTGCCCCCGTGATCCTTCCCAGAGGAAACGCGAGTATGAAAAATGAATGAATAAAGTTTTATAAACGCACCAGCCTTAATGCGCAGCATGTTAGACAACAAAAAAACTTCTTGAGTTCAGTGGAGCTATATTATTTGAAATTTCCATATCAGAAAACTGAACCGAACGATTTGTTGAACAGTTTTTCATCGCTACGCGAGCTTAGGCAAGAGTAGATTTATGAACTTGGTGGCTCAAGCAACTACCCGTAAAAATACTTTGCCTTTCGAGTGTGTTGAAATGTTTCGTGTTTTATTTGGATAACTCTCCTTGTCAAAGTTGGAAGAAAGAAAAAACTGAAATACTGGTGTAGTGACGCCTAGGAATATAATTTTTTGAATTTACGCTCGGACCTTAACCTCCGCAACACTACAGTAGCTTGTCCACAAATACGTGCATCTGTGATTTTCATGAATGACCGTCTGTGATTCTGTGATTTTCACAAAAAAACAACGTTGTAGAAGTGGATGTATGACATACCTGGTTTTCAAAATGTCGGAACGCAACATAAAAGTCTCTAAAGCATTCTTGCCCAGCCGCCCGTTTACACAGACGTCACAACAGAAACCCAATCTCGCAACTTAAGACTAGCTACCAGCCATGCAGCCTTCACTGTGCACGAACAAGCCATTGTTGACAAACCGAATGGCCAAAGGGAATGGCCTCATATCGGGCTATTGTTTCTTTGACTTGAGTAGAAAGATTTCTTGAAAGAAGAGCAAGACGTTGAACCTTAATAGTACTGGAGCAGTGTGTAACACAAAATACTCGTGTTTTGTGCTACCGTTGTATCATTCATACAATTTCACTGATGAAGAAAATTGTTGTTTTTAAAAAATGTTTAATGCCATTTCATTCAAACCCTCTTTTTTCATGTTTTTTTTCAGAAACAAATTTTCAAAATTTTCCAGTTTTAGATAAACATAATGCTGAATTTTGAATGAAGCGTTTATTAAAATTTCAACTTTTGACTACTGGTTTGAACTTCTATCATGTTCCATCTTCTAAAGCAGAGGTGGGCAAACTTGTTCAATACAAGAGTCATTGGCAGAAACCAAAAAATACAGTACCAGCCAGCCGCAAAATCAGTGTGTAGTGTTAAATACAGTTAAATAAAGTATGCATGTTTTACATAAAATGACCTACATTGAATCGCGTAGACTCCTTGGCAACTAACCATGCGAATTCATGTAAATACGTTGATAAATGAAACAAACATTAAAGATGAGGCGACAACTCGCTATTAATTTGAAATATTGCTATTCAAATAGAGGAGATACACAAAACATGTCGGCGAGCCGCAGTTTGCCCACCATTGTCCTATAGCAATATGTTTACCTTGCACATGTCTAATTGTACGCTAATGCAAGGCTTTTTCTTATTTCAGAATGTAGCCTTGAAACTGGGTCTACAGGTCAAAAATTGTTCTTCACTTTGGAAAGACAGCGCCTTGTTGGAATTGAATGTGGCAATACTGCACAGTTTTCAGGTAGGCCTGCATTTTTGCAATTAATGAACTACATAAATATTTTTTTATTAAAAAGCTAAAAACATGTGTCTTTTTAAAAATCAAAAGGTTAAAAATTACTTTTAAAAACTGGAAAGTGTTTCCAGCAGTATTGTGTTTACACGTATAGTATTTTGAACAATTTTAAGTGAATATAAATATACAAATTCAATTGCAAACCATCTAGTGAACTTGGAAAATTTATTGTTGTTTTGAAAAAACATACGCATGACATTAGAACGTTAGATGCATAAAACTTGTATTGGTGTAGTTACTCTTGGCAAAAATTAGCTGGATATAATTAGTTCTATGCTTTTGACTGGCACATTCAATTAAGTTGCAGCTGAAACAATTCGATGAAATTAAGTGCATTTGCTTGAACTTCTCTTGGACAAATGCGTCATACAACAGTTTGCCTTGATGGTTAAACGTTCATATTATAAAAGTGTTCTTAAACTCAAACAACTGTAGAGCGACAGAGTTGTCATTGTGGACCATCACTCCACTACGGAATCATTTATGAAACATTTTTCGAACGAAATGAAATTGCGAGGTGGCTGTCCAGGCGATTGGGTCTGGCTTGTCCCACCCATTTCCGGAAGCTCTACACCTATTTTTCATCAAGAAATACTGAATTATATGCTCAACCCAGCTTGTTTATATCAAGTAAGAACACAACGTTTCTACCATGTTTGCTAATACAAAGAGCCTTTTTTATCTGCTGTAATTTTCTCAGAAATATAAACAGAAACTACTTTTTGCCTGGTGTGATAACTTACCAAAAAAACATTTCAATAAATACAATAACCAACTTTTTATTGATGTGAAACTTATTTCAAAAAGATGAAGTAATTTGAAGAAATTTTCTCCAGTTCTGCACCAACGATTTGTCCTTCCGTGTTTGTGTATGCCTTGACAGCAAAGGCAGCTGTTTTGGACATTAATCGCATGAAAAATTTGATTTCATTTAGTGTGCTTCAAGTGCAATCATTCATTTTGCTTGTATTAGATCTGGTTGGTGAAATTCATTGCTTTAGACCGGGGTCTCAAACACGCGGCCCGCTGGCCACATGTGGCCCGCAAGGAGATGCTTTTTGGAAATTTTTAAATAATTAACATTTATATTGTTCAGTTTATTCACTGGTTTTTAAAAGTCCTCTGCTGGCGAGTGAACAAGTTCCTTTTAAATGAACGCAGAGACAGCTAGAAATGATTTGCCTGTAACTCATGGTACCTTTCGCAAGAAATAAGACGTGAAAGCTGTTTCTAGTAGAGTTCAGGTACCGCCATCGTTGCATCAGCGTCATAATGCTGCCCACGGGAAGTCATAATGCGGCCCTGTTTTTTTTTAAGTCCTCATTTAACCCTCGGAGCAATTTGAGTTTGAGACCCTGCTTTACACTCAAAACATGACTGCAGAGCTATTTACTCATATTGGATTTCATCAAATTTAGATGCAGAATGAAACTCGAAAACTTTGCGAATTCACTGTGGGTTCACAAATTCATTTATTCATTTTCACCACCGCTTTTCAGTTAGGGAAAGTGGTTTTGGGAAGCACCCTGAAAAGGTATCCAAATATTCCGTGGTTTTCAGCAACCTGTAATAATTCTGATGGATCCACCACAACACGGGACCAAGCTAGTTATCACGCCACTTGGCCCATGGTCGACGTCTCGGCCGCCTTCCCATGGGCGCAGCCAACAGGACTCGCCTATCTTTCCTGGGGCATCACGGCCACGTGGTCGAACCATATCGTAACTGAGACTTCTGTGTTTGTGAAGTGGCTCGACATTAACGGCTTTGCAAATTTAACCGCTGCGCACTTTATCGCGAAGTTTCACGCCACGAATTTAACCGCTGCGCACTTTGTCGCGAAGTTTCACGCAGCAAATTCAACCGCTGCGCACTTTGTCGCGAAGTTTCACGGCACGAATTTTACCGCTGCGCACTTTGTCGCGAAGTTGCACGTCACGAACTCTTCGCAAAACTCACATCTCTGCTGTTTGTACCTGAGGTAGCTGTCTTTGAACCGTTACCAAAAGATTCATGACCACACGTGAGGACCGAAACAAAGACTGATTTAAAAACTTAATGTTTGCGGTGGTTCAATACTCCTGTTTTGTGACCAAGAAGCGATAACCCTCACGCAGAACTGCGTTTGTTTTGCAACTCCGTGTATCAAACTCTCTGTTCCGCCTTAGCTCAGTCGTGAATACCACCCCCAGGTACTTGAACGTTCCGGCCTGTTGCAGCGTAATACGGGTTACTTGCAGTTGCAACGCGCAGTGACTTAGGTTTTTGGAGAGACATAACACCTCAGCCTTTTTAATGGTAATGCTGTTTCCCGTTGCTAATTTTCATTGGTTCATAAATATTTTATTCTTTATTTATGCAAACCTTTTTTACCTGCACTGTTAACATAAGAGGCCTTCCTTTTGCACAACACTACAATTGGTTTGCGAACCCACAATCGATTTTTCAAATTCTTTATGAATGTGCAAATTTTGGTACAGTTATGTCTTTTCAGCGGGAACCATGGAAGACGTACAGATGGAAAGAAGACATGAATTTTTTGAACAAAAAGAAAAACATCACTTTTCGGTTATTAGCAAAGTAAGTATAGATTTAATTACTTTGCCTTTAAGGGTGGGCAATTAATTTGGCTCAGGGGCCACTTTGAGAAAGCCGCGCATGGCGGACGTAGCTTCTAATAGAAAAAAAAACGATCACGATAAAAAATAAGCAATTTTCAGTATAACTTAGCTTCAGAACTAACCTTTACTGTAATAAGTTGGAATGAATTGCAGATTTGAAGATTTTTCCTGAATGCTTACGCGGGCATGTGGCCCGCGGGCCGTCATTTGCCCACCCTGCCTTTAGGCGGCCTGTACCTGTTGTAGGTCAATTTCTTGGAAGAAGACAATAATTTTTTCTCTAATAAGATTTTATCTTGTTCTGTGTCTTTGGAGAATAACACGGTTTTTCAAGTGGCGCTCACTTCGGTTTNAAATATTTTCATGTCATTTTNACTCAACAAGCAATCTTGGCTCCACTACGGTTATTATTATTTTGCAGACTAGTTATCNTTTTCCTGTTATTTTTTTGCAGAATAGTTCTTACTTTGTCCAGTATGATGAAAATAGTGTTGTCAAGACGAATTACAGCCACTATCTTATACGGATCGGAAACTGGTCAGTCTTTGCTTTTTGCCAAAAGACTACAATGCATCTTCAACCACTCATTCAACGCTAAGGTATCTGTACATTGTTATTAATTTTTTTGCAATTTACTATTATTTTTATTATTTACTAAGTATTTTATGGCTCTTCCCACTTTGCCTCAGGTTTACGTAATGAACGAATTTGATGTCGCGTTGTTAAAGCACGAAAAGCTCCTATTTATCGTCAGCAGCACTTTTGGAAATGGAGATCCTCCCGAAAATGCTGCGGTATGAAAACAACAAAGCGTTTTACTGTTGAAGTTGATGCAACCTTTTTCTGTTTGTCATACGAACTTTTTTCTGTAAATGTTTTTTTGCTCACGGGAAAAAGTAGAGTATGATTCTCAATACCAAGCTTGACACGAAACAGTGCTGGTTGAAGTCGTGATAAAATTTTACGTCTGAAAAAATGTCCCAACTGGCATACCAGGTAACACTAGCTGTAGGATTGATGACTGCATATGTTGCTATTTAATTAAAGTTTGTAGGCAGCTAAATATCGCAACGTTTGCTTTAAAAAAACTAGCAAACGGACATCACTGGGCAGATGTATAAAACTATCAGTTTTGTTGTGGTAAAACTTTTAAATGCGAGAAGTAATTGGAATCAAACCCGGAAAGTCAAAAAATTGCAAAACTGCGTTAATACAACTTTTTTAATTCAACTACCACCGCCTTTTGATGAAAACGTTAGTTCATGAACGGCTTGATTAACTGAGATCCTCAGCCTTTACTTAACAGTTAAGTTCAATATTTCCAAACCGTTGAAGTTAGAGTCTAATTACCGCAATATTTAAAAACAATTGATTGCTGCAGCGAGGTAATTGAAACAATTTAACGAAACACGTCGTTTTTTGGTTACTTAAAGGTCAAAATTTTGCAATCATTCAATCATTTGCGAACGTCAGTATACGCTTCCTCAGCTACAACTGTTTTTAAGTTGCACAGTACTCCGTGTTTGTGACGCTATGACCTAATGCATATGTGAAACTGCGGATTCTTATGTCAAATAGGAGGTACTTTTTGGCATTTTTAAAATCTTTGCAACTTAATGGTTTGCATAACAGTCGTCTCAAAGCTTGTGAATCTCCGGTGCTTAACGCACTGTTCAAGATAATTTTGCACATCGTGTTCCATTTGATATGCACAAGAAAAATAACTCTTTAATTGCTGTTTCTAAAAAGATGACAATATCTTGGAAACACAATGTAAAATTCCAAGGCGTTGAAACAGCGCAAAACTTGCTGTGTTGCTAGACGAAAGTTAAAAGTAGTTAAAAACAATTGTTGTGGTAATGAAACATTTGTATAAATAACACTTGGTTTTTACAGAAATTTGCTAAAGCTTTGCGGAGCATTCATCGAAATAAAAGATTTCACCCTTCCTCACTGCGCTACACATGGTGAGAAAAATAAACGTATTTCTGTCACAGGACAAAGATTTAATGAAGCTAGTGGTTGTGCATGAGTAGTATAACAATATTTTTAAAATAAAAATTTTTCTGAAAGAAGAATTTCTAAGTTTTACCACTTATCTTCATCTTGCTTTGTTACTTCCTATCAATATTGCAACAGGTCAAACACTCCTTTAACGTATGTAGTTGAAAATTTAGCCTTTAGGGATTAAAAACTTTGTCAAATCGTTAAGGTCTCAGTGAAAATGTTTTGTCTGATTTGCGCAAAGTTTATCCTGTACTCAGGAACTTTCAAAGCTTCATACCGTAGTAACGATAAGGTTTATCAGGATTTCTAAACGGTTTTTTAAAAAACGTCGTTAAAGATTTTCGTCGTTAAAGAAAAGGCATCCTCTTTGATATTTTCATCTAACAACTGTGTTGTCTAGATGATGTTGCAGCAAACATAGGATTTTTTCAGTTCTTGCTTTTTAAGATATTTTTTTCTCTTTAAAAAAATTTGTTTTAGAGTCTGTTTTTAATTTGTAAATGTTGATCTTACTCCCAGTTTTTCAGTGTTTGGTCTTGGTTCAAGCGCGTTTCCAAGCTTTTGCTCTTTCGCAAGAGAACTGGACAAAATTTTAGGAGAGCTGCAAGCAGAGCAATTACTTGACATGGGGGAAGGTGACGATTTGAACAGCCAGGAGGAAAATTTCCACCGCTGGGCTTCACAAGTTTTCAAGGTAGACCGAAATAGTGGCAGCGAAAACTGCGTCAGTCCTCTTTCTCTCATTCATAAACTTTTTATGTGCTTTTTTTTACAGACAGCGTGTGACAGGTTTGGCATTGTCACCAGCAGACCCAACGCTGAAGCGGTCGTGACACTGCGCGAAAATCCAAAATCCCAATCTTCCGTTTTGTCACCAAAACGAGAAATAAAGGACCGCAAAGAAGGTTGGTGAGAATGTCACTTAAACCCGGCACGGGCAACTGTTTTAAGAGTTCGTGTGTTGGATTGCAACGTTTTTCGCTAGCTTCATGTTTTTACGGAGAATCGTTTCAGCAAATGCCGAGGTTAGCTGGGGCTCTTTTGATATCTACAGAACTTTCCAGCACAACGCAATCACCAAATAGTTAAAGGTATTTTTTCAGCCGTGATCACGATACTTGTTCTTTTGTAATATTACTTACTTTTGAAATGCTTGTAATTTTACTTGTTGCCATGCGGATCTTTAAAAATGTGTAAATCTGATTGTGTCTCTTGTACGAAAAGGTTTTGCCAAACCTTGTTCTCTTGTAAGTTGTCTAAACACTGATGGTATTTTGCCTCACATGAAAAACATTTAATCGTAATTTAAACTCCGCGAAATGGCAGAAAAAAACTGAGATAAAGATCGACTGTAAAAGTTAGTACTGTAACAGATATTTCACTCTGATCAAAACTAGCTACATATGGAAAACTAACCAATCACTGAAAAGCACACAGCTAGGCGCAAATGACATTACTTACGTGTGTCACCTGTTTGTTGCATGGTATTAGGTAAAAGGTATGAACAAGACGTGATAGAATAGTTTGAGTTAGGTTGTTTTGCAAAAAATTGTTTTTCTTTTCCACAGATTTAGGCAATGATTGGAAATTTGTTACTAATATTATTTATAATACTCTTAATTGTTTTCGTTAGAGTTTCTATTTGGTGATTCTTTTTAACTACTTCGCAACATGGAAAATAGACTTTATCTTTGAAACGTGAAATCTTTTATCAAAATTGTTTAGCGAGCGTCAGCAGCAGTATTCAAAAGAACTCATGCAAAAATCGAAAAATTCAAGCATCTCCTCAATAAATAATGATTCTCCGCCAATTTTGTTAAATAAATAAAGATTCTCTGCCAAATTTNTTTTATCCTCTCCAGATTGTGCATGATTATTTTGATCCTAAAAACTGAAACAATTTGAAGCTGTATGAAAGTATTTTTGTTTTGCAGCACTAGAAAAACTCCATCGAAGAAAGTTTTCATCTTGCTGTGTAAACCGTCGAACTAATTTGCTGTCAGAAAATTGCCGGTAAAATGCTCCATCAGGCATACTTTGGCGAACTCACGAAATATTTTTACTACGACTACCGTCTTTAACATTGCAGTCGCTCGACAATCCTGGTAGAACTTGACACCTTGGGCGATGAAGACCTCCAATTCCAACCCGGGGACCATCTGGCTGTTCTTCCCCGCAACGATTTAGAGATGGTGAGAGGTGAGTATGAAGCATGAACGGGTTCGTTGATGATTTTATGAAACATTTTTTCTTTAGGTTTTATATTTTTTATGTCATAATCGTTTCATTTGTGACATCGCCTTCAAAATAAACCATGGGTTCCATGTTTTCATTTGTACAAAGCACGGACATTGAAAGGTTATCGTTTCTTTACCACGTCCTTCTTGATACTCTACGGCAAATATTTTGTTTCTGTCTAGAACTAATTACGAAGTTGTCTGACGTCCCCGATGAGGATGCTTGTATTCAGTTAGAAAAAGAAACAGAGACAACCACTGCGTCAGGTAAAAGGATATGATTGAGAAAAAGGCCGAAGTGCTTTGTATTTGAGACATAGTGAGTTTCCGTGATCGAAAATGTGTACCGGGCACTCATAAACCGATTATTTGAAAGCACATCAATGCGGAATTTTTGAAATGTTGGACGAGAATGCATCTACGTGATCAACCCGTAGCACGTCTCTTATTGGAAAAATTAAAGGTTTTATGCATTAAGAACCGCTTTCCTGTAGCCGAGTAGCTACACAATAGCCTAACGAAAAGAGAAGAGGCTGGACATTAATCTACGTCGATACTTTTATTCATGAGGGCAGTGGTGCAGGAGGTGGGGATGCAAGGCAAGTGCACCCCCAAAAGTTTTGATGTGTCAAAAATCGGGGCAACACCTCTAAAAATCCGAGAAAGGACCTTGAAAATCTGGGCAAAAATGGCGGTCATACCAAAAAAGGTCTTCATGATTTTTCGTGGAAGAAAATTTGTACACGAAGTCGCACAAAAACTTTTCGGACAAGTTTGGGAAAATTCGAGCAAAAATCATTCGCACTACCAAAACGTTTCCTGCTCCTACATCCATGCATGAAGGCTTACCTGAATGACGCCCTTTGAAACTAAAATTAAAAAAAATACTGCAAAACAAATCGCCATTCCTACCCTCCACTGCACAAGTAATGTCCGCGAAATCAGATTTGCATGAATAATATATTTTTTGTTTACTTCTAATTTTCCAAAAGAGCAAATAAAAACCTGAGAATCAAAGATAAACACAACCTTTCCTCTACAAAAAATATAGTATATAGGTCTCCGTAAAGATGGAGATGCAAAGATGGGATACAAACACTTGGAAAGTATTTCATTCTACAGAACGTGAGGTAAAAAACAAGCATTTTGAAAACCCAAAGGGGCCTTAAAAAGCGAAGAATATGGACGAACAGCTGTTTTCGAAAAAAAGGTTGAGAAAAGTTTTTTACGTTGTGTATTTCCTCTTTGTTATAACGCATTTTTTGACTTTGTGCCAGTTCTTTGTGCAACTTACTACTGATTTCTTTTATTTGAGAGAAAAAGTTGAAATATGCAGTCATCTCAAACGACAGTGGCTAGAAAACAGCTAAAACTTGTGAAACTCGATTTTGAATTGTCTGAGATTGAAAGTTTCCTGTCATCCTTCAGTGTAACAATAAAGCTCTTTTCTTGTCTCTGTCATGTCACTAAGAACTCGTATTTCAGAAATTGACGTGTTATTAATCAATTTTGTGAATAGTTCGTAAAGTTCCCTTTTTTATTTTTCATTTGAAAAAAATGCTTGACTGCCAAAAACATAAACTCGTGTCGAATATTGCAGTTTAATATAAGTTTAACAAGGCGTCAAAGTGTAGGGGGCAGGGAAAAGCTTTGTTGCAACAAAGCTTTGGCAAACATTTTGCGTCGTTCTATAGTAAAATGATTGTGCTTTATTCAACGGAGAATGACATTGTATTACGATTGAATAAATATCCATTAAACTCAATGCCAAGCGCACGGATAACAAGTGTCTTCCTTGACCGTCAAAATATGCACAGTTTTGTTTTTCATGAAGGCAATACTTCCAAGTTCTGGGTTCCTGACACTCGGCTCCCGCCCTGCACTGTACTAACTGCACTTTTGGACTTCCTTGACATAACGTCAACACCATCACGCTCACTTCTGAGATCGCTCGTCAACTGTGCGCACATGGAGGAGGACAAGAAAACGATAATGGCCTTAAGTCAGGTGCGTTTGCGTCAACTGCAACTTTTGTCAAAGTTTTGCTTTCGTCAGTATTTACGTTTCAACCGAAAGAGCTGCTGTAAAATTTGTTGTGTGCATAGGTATTAACATGTGCATTGTTGTGTTGTGGGAGCAAACTTGTGAAAATCACTGTGCAACCAAACAGTAAAATTTTCAAACTGAGACCTTTTTGGTAAAGTAACTTGCTGCATTTCAAAAACAGCTATTTTCAGGACAAGCCAGCATACAAGGAATGGAAGGTGCACAAAATGCCAAATGTTCTCGAACTGTTCAATGAATTTCCTTCCCTTCGCGTAAGCGCGCATTTTCTGTTAAGCCAGCTGCCGCTTTTGCACTGGCGTTGTTACTCAATCAGCAACTCCCCAGATGTTCATCCGGGACAAATTCACCTCACCGTCAGTGTAGTCAGTTACCAAACTCAAGGTTAGTTGGAATTCTTTTAGTTTACAGTTTGTTTTGGGCAAATATAAATCCCTTGCGCAGCTATACCTGTTGCTCCACGAGAGAGTCTACTGATCTTGAACACAATAAGTTAACAAACAATACATTTTGTCCCTTCTTGGAAGTCAAAAACATTAGAGGTTTTTCTTTCTTGATCTGCTGAATAATTTGGGCAGTTGTTTAGCTAAAAATTTCACATCGTGAAAACCTGGATGCATTCGTGTTTTTTCAGTACCGTAGATTTTCTGTAACCACATGCTGTTATGTGAAGTCCAACGCTTTTCCCCGCTTTCACTTAAAAAAATAAACGAAAATATTTACTTGAGTGGTAAAGAGCGCCTCGGACAAAGTTGGTGCTTCTTTTCTCTCTAAATCTACTCGGATAAAGGTCATTTCACCAGGCAGGCGTAGTCTGTATAAGTAAAGTACTGGCCCGTTTGTGAAACTGCTGCTGTATACGATACTGTTTTTGAAACAAAGTCGTTGATTTTTTATAGGAGGAAAAGGACCAATCCGGCGTGGTGTGTGCTCCAACTATTTGGACGACGTTTCATCGGAGGAGAAAATCGTTTGCTTCCTCAGACAGTACGAAAATTTTAGAGCAAACGTTTTAGAAACTATAAAAACAGTGAAACTTATTTCCCAGGCGCTTTTTAATGATAACCCGCCGACCTCCACCAACAGAAGTTTGCTATTTTAAAATTTAACACTGCGAGATTTTGGCACGAGGTTACAAAAACGATTCTTATATTTTTCACGATCAGACAAAGCTGCCAACTTTAAAGAGTATGAAGAAAAAAGACGTGATTGAAAGACTTATTGGTTAAAATTAGTTTTGCAAGCTGTATTAAACCAATACTCTTACAAAATCAACAACTGTCACACGTCGATCCAAACTGTCCAAGCAATTGGTAGAGCACCGTCAGTAGTGCTTGGCTGATTATTTGCACAAACCAGTCATGAATCAGGTTTGCCTGACAAAGTCACGAAAACGCAACGAACTAACGTTGAGACGTAACAGGACAAGTGTATAAGCTTGAAGCAACCTTTGATTAGCAAAAATTGAATCATACACTTACTAAATTACAACGCCTAAAATGATATCTGTATTCTTACACTTGCTTACGCTCGTAAAGCGTTTAGTTGAGAACTTTTTAATCAAGAGTTTTTCCATTTCTCATCAATTTCGTCTCAATTGCCAGGACCCCATCATTTCACTTGCCTATAAACAGCAATGTTCCATGCATTCTGGTTGGAGCAGGAACTGGCATAGCTCCATTTCGAAGCTTTTGGCAGCAGAGCCTATTCTTTGCAACAGAAAAGGAAGCAAGCTATGGTGAGTATCTCCAAAAAATGGACCCGTTCAGTTTCAATAAGCAACTGTTATGTGTAAGACAATCGCTCAACAAGTTTACTTTTCAGGAACTACAAGGCGGGAAATGGTTTTGCTTTACGGGTGCCGTCACCATGAAAAGGACCATTTGTACAAAGATGAAGTTGAAATAGCAAGAAAAGCTGGTGCCATTTCTCATACTTTTACTGCTTTCTCAAGAATTCCTGGATTGAAAAAAGTAAGCTGGCATTGAAACTAACAAACGGTTTCAAAACTCCAGGTCTTGTTTCTGATCAATCTCAAACCAATATATTTTCCCGAAGGAAATTAAGCGTCAAACGCCAGTAGAAGATGCTAATGAAAGAGGTTTGCTGATGCAATGATTTGGCAATCAGACGCAAATACTGCAGCAAACTGTAGATGTAAACTTCTTACGAAGCGGTTAGAGTTGTGGAATAGTTTACCGTATTTACACGATTGCTAGCCGCCCTTTATTGTAAGCCGCCCTTCAATGCAAGCCGCACGAAATGGTGTTAAAAATTAGTGTAAGCCGCCCTTGATTGTAAGCAGCACGTGAAAATACGTTGCCTAAGCCTCTGCAAGGGCGTACGCAAGGGGGACGTTGGGGTTACAACCCCCCTTTCAGCTTGATATTCAACAAAAACTTTATAACCTTGTTAATTTGTCGACTTAATGCAAATGCCACGGAATGAATTTCAGGCAAATTTCAAGGAAATTTGTAAATGGGCCAAAAAGTAATCCGTAGGTTTTGGTGGGAACCTGCGTTATCGTCTGCGTCCAAAAACCATCTCATCATTTTTTGCAGGCCTTGCGTTCACAACGCATTTTTAAGATTGTGTTCCGCGTTAGTTCACTTTATCCAAAAAATTCCCTTTATTTTGTCTGCTAAGACTGATCAGCGCATGCGCTGACCGCGTTGGCTACATTACCAATTTTTGTAGCATGATAAAACTGTTGCACGAGGTCAAAAACAGCAGTTGTTAACATGCTGGAAGCATTCAGGCATTTCATAATGTCTCAGCTGGGAAAAAGGAAAACTAAAAGTTTGCTGGACTTCTACAAACAACAAAAAATCGAAAGTTTTCTTGTGTACTTTATGCGCATTCTCAATCGTTGTGTAGTTTAGCAAGATTCGATTTTCCATCCCGGAGTGTGCGCCAGCCTGTCCAGCCGCCCACCCACGCTTGACTGCTCGTATTCGACAAGACATTAGCGCAGACTCATTTTGCAGTTGTAAATTGCTCTGACGCATTGATGCGTGTGTTTTACTCCCTTGTTTTTACGCGCAGCCTGATATTTTTGCAGTTATGAACTGCTATGTCGTAGCGTTGAGTTTATTTTCCCCCAGTAGCCAAGCTTGGAGCGCTGATAAGTTATATTCAGTGCAATGACACATACAATAAGGGGAGTGGATATAGAAAAATATGCATATTATGTCAACAAACTTGGTTTGGAAACATGAATATGACGCCAATTGCGACTTCACAAACAGCGCACTCCAATTACAAATGACCACCATATACCACTGAATGAAACCCCCCTATGAAAATTTTCTGCTTACGCCACTGAGCCTCTGAGATATTTCGCGTACTAGCAAGTTTAGCGTGGCGTTTATTTGTAAACCTGGTAATGATGCTTAGACCATTACAACTTCTATCTGTTCATCATAATCCCTCCTGTGACGATTGTGTGCGTGATGTTGAAGGGAATAGAAAGTGAAAAGAGAGTTTGGTCGAAAAATACGTAGCCAAGGAAAGACAGAACATCATCTATACCTTTCGATAAGGTAAAGAAATAAAAAAATAGAAGCCGCCCTTGATTATAGGCCGCACGAAATGATGAAAAAAAATTACAAGCCGCGGCTTACAACCGAATAAATACGATATACTGAATTCCGCAAAGTCTTCAATGTAAAGTCTCAAGAGAAGCAGGAAACATGACTGTCAAATGAATTCTCTTACATGGTCAAGGCCATGGCGCGGGATTTGAGTTGGAAACTGTGGTAAATTATTATTAATTGCTTTAAAAGTGACGAGAGCCTTTGTTTGCATTTCATAGTTCTTTTTATCTATAGCCATGTTCACACGCTTCCAACCTGTGAACGGGCCATGATTCTGCGTAAGTTGTTTAATGATTCCACTGTTGGCAAGTCACTGTGTTGAGGTCTCTTGAGTGCATAAAATCCTCCTGGAATTCACACAACTTCATTTGAAACTTCAACCACATAGCCGCTGGGTTTCAGAGAAAAAATGAATTTTGTTTTTGCATCGAATAAAAGGAGATGTTGTTGATCACAAGGCAGCAATTTTGAGAATTATTGTCGCACCAGCGGTTAATATAAAAAACGTCCAGGCCAAAAATGACAACTGCAAATGGCAGGCAGACAAAATGGTGTGCCGCCTGATTGATTGATTAATTGATAATAATGAGTAGTTGACAAGCGGAAACCAACCTTTGCTCGGTGATCAACCTGGCACTTGAGGTTTTGTCGACAGGACAATTTGGCCAGAATCGTGTTGCAAGTTACAACTAACCCAACATTGCCTTGCTTTCGAAATGTTTGACCACTGATGTATGTTGCGGTTATATTTCTATTTGAAAGCTCAACTGTGCTCCTCTCCAAGTGTTCTCACGGAAGGTACCTTCTTACGGAAGGTATGTGGTTGCCTTTCTGGAAGTTAGCATCGAAGTGTCAATGCTCTCGCCAAAATTTCAACTGAAATGTTCCACATTTAGAGTTTTTATAACTCTTCTCACCACTTGTGGCGCAAAACTAGTATTCCATGCCAATACTTCCCAACCGGTGTGCCGCGAGACAGTCTCATGCTTGTCGGGCCTGCTACGACTCTTCCAAAGAGGACGTTTCTATGGTAGTTATGTTTCAGTCATTACAGATGTGCCGCCTGAAGAAAACTGAGTTGCAAAGTGTGCCATGTCTAATAAAGGTTGGGAAACACTGCTCATATGCTATTTTCAGAAGTACGTCCAGGATATTATGAGAGACGACATTGCGAGTTTGATTTTCAAGTTGATATACAACGATGGTGGTCATTTATACATCTGTGGCGACGTCAACATGGCATCTGATGTTGAAATGACCTTGAAAGAAATCATTGCTTCCGAAGCTGGTTTGACACAAAAGGAAGCTGACGCTTATATGTCCACGATGAAGGTAGCCTTTGTGAAATTTTTAGCCAAAGGCCAGAGTTAACAAGAAGTGTGCACTAACTCATAGGGCAAAAACTTGCAAGGTTATTTTAAAACTGGTTCACGTTTGTTCAACATTAGACAGATTTGGTAGCCCACGGAGTGTTTTGGCGTGTGGCTCATACTTACATTGATTCACTACTCACATGTTCCATACTTTGCTCAAAGCTGGAAGGTCGGAATCACAAGGACATATTTGGCATCGTATTCCTTCCAGGCAGATAAAAGGAATGATGCATCCAGCGTCGACTGGAAGACAACATTTGACCAGAGAAAGAGCGTGAATCGACCTTTAAAAGTGAACTTGTCCAACAGACTTGTGCGAAACATTTACATTTCAATAAGAAAGTAAAAGGTTATTGACATTTATTCATGAATGATATCATTGAAAGGTGAATGACAATTAATCGTAAAAGACGTCATATGAAGAGCCTTGTGCGAATCAGTTAAACGCCAATCTTTTGGTACAAGCTTTGAATAAGTTTTTAATTTTTTCGAAATAATACTATTGTGTAACAAACCCTATTATATCAGAATGAGTTATTTATCGAGCTCTTGATCTTATGTTGTATGAACACATTGTTTTATAAGGTGGTGATACCATTGATTACTATTTTATAGTAATCACTGATGATAATAAGCAGCCACCGAAAATTTGATGTTTAAGTTTACAAGGTTTGATAGTGTCTGGAATGGTTGTCTGTACCTGAAATATTTGACGATCCATTCTATCCGCTTGTACGTAATTTCAAACGCTACCATTCAGCCTCTCATTAAACTTCAAAATAAAGCTATAAAACTAATAAGACCAACTAACACGGCATCTTAGAAGATCCTTTCCAGCACGTAACATCCTGTGCCTTCCCAAACTTTATACTTTGTCAAAAGGAAAATTTATGCACTCTTATTACAACAAACTGTTCCCAAACCTTTGGAGCATAAAACTGGGATAGACTTAACAGTTTCATCAGCACTAAAAAAACCTTCAAAAAACTATACATGTTTTATTTTCAGACGTTCCGGATTATTCTTAATCCATCTTCAGTCAAAAAAACAAAGCAACACATTCCCAAACCATTCTGATGACTATTTTATTCCAATCAGCTGAATTCATACTTACTCCACAACACTAACAATCCCTAACAACATGCTTTTACCTCGTGTTAACTCTTCCTCGGGAAAATGTTCCCTTACATTTGTTGGCCCAAAAGTGTGGTCTTCAATACCAGACTACATTAAATCTTCTACCACTTTTACTTTCAAATGGAAACTCAAGAAACACCTCCTACATGAAAAAGAACACATAATTCTGAACTTTAGCAACATTTCACTTATCCAGAAGAAAATACTCTGAGTACTAGTATTTTCTAATTCTGTTTTTTATGTATGTTTACTTTTTTGTCTTTTGTTCTTTTCTGTGCACATCCCATTCTTTTCGGCATGAAAGTACACTCCATAGTTTTTTCTGATTTGCTTTGTTTTTATTTTGTAACTCATTAATTAGTTTTTATTCTTTTTCCACTTTTTTGTTTTATATTTTCTTTAAACATATTTTTAATCACACCAAATTTCTTCACTTAAATTCGTCTGTGTACATAGGCATACGCTTTCACCTGTAAATTTACTTCACCATGTTCTGTATTTGCTTGTTTTCCTAACTGTGCTTGTAATCTTTAACTGTTGTTTTTCAACACTTTTCAAAGTGATAAATGGGGTTCTTTGACGAGATGACCGCCATGGTCCTTCAATCTCGTATCATAAAATGCCACTCCTTGTGTACATTGTTCAGCTATTATGTTATTGCATTTTCATTTGCTCTAATGTTCACTGACAGTTGGTTTACTTATTCTGCGATGACTTGTTTATTGCTTTTGTTTATTATATATTAGCTGAATTATATGAACCAAATCACATGAATCACCATTAGTACGATTATAAAGCAATGTTCGAAAGCGAAGGACTCTTAAATTGTCGCCAGCAATGTATACGGAGATGAACTAAAAGCTGGGCAACCCATACGCATTTAATCAACGATATTTGCCTGAAAAAAATCCTACGCTTTTTAGCCCACGTTTAAGTAATTTCCTACTTTTGTCTTTTTATATACAAATTTACCGACTTCACACGAGGATATGAAAAGGAAGCTGTCAAAGACGGTCTAGGGCAGGTCGGCGCCGCCGTTTCGGCGATGGTGGTCGCAAATGTTTTATGCGAAAAAAATTTATGTTTTTAAAATACTGTACTTGAAGGTTAGACTACAAAGAATGTTTGCTTCATGAGCGTTTTCGTTACTGTGCATGGCGGTAGACTTCACACCTCACATTAGGGAAACTTACCAGACCTCATACCTCACACCATGGGAACAGACGCGGTAGACTTCAGGCTGCACCTGGGTAGGCGACATGTGGCGGTAGATCTCACGTTACAGTAGCACCGTGTTTTTGCTGTCATCCTGATGGCCAGTGGCCAGTGTAGTTTCTCGTCCGTCAGGATTTTGGAAGAACTTAGTGCGACCGTGACCACGTGTGTAAAGAAATATGGCTTGTGACGTTTATTTTTGCTGGCATGAGACGTTTGTGACTTTACACAAAAGTTAAGCCTGGACAGCATCTATTGCTTGATCTTTCACGTAGGTATCATTTTGATTGCATTTCACAGCTAATCTAAGAGTTTATCGTACTTTCTTGCCATCGGTTGCCTATGGGTGTACGAATATACAGTAATGGCACTCCCAAATCCATGGTGTGCATCATGAATCGCAATAAATACAGCAAAATTGGAAAGATTTGGGACAAGTGCTAGACTGACTCTTGCGCTTACACGCTTCCCAGAAGACGGAAGTGCGAATTTTTGCACTTTTGTGACTTTTCAAAGGCTGATCTTTGAGCTTAAAAAAATTTCACGACGGCAGTGCGAACTTTTCCACTTTGGTGATATTCCAAAGGAAAACACATTTCACATTTCATCGCCGAAACGGCGGCGCCGAACTGTCCTATTCCAGTCAAAGACGTATTTTTCTACATTCCTCGTTTAAATCTACCCTCATTGTCATTTACGAACCGTTACCTGAAAAGGTGCTTGACGCTGTACTGTGCAGGTTACAGCCTCATGTAAATGTGAATTTGCTTCAAGTCTATTTCTGTACTTTCTGTGGTCACCTGCACCATGCAATACATAGTTGGGGCACTGCAAATGCAACCTTGTAAGATGGTTTACCTAAATTAAATAGCATACGTCATGTATCAAAAAAAAACTCACATCAACCAACAAATACCCGTGAAATATAAGCTTTTTTATACTAATAATCCTAAGATAAAACACATACTGTACATAACTACGAATGTGCAAAATACATGTATAAGATATGCAATCAGATCCTGAACTTACGGAAGAGCGTGAATATATATCAAGCTACCAGGTACCGAGTTTAACGGGGACGGGGGACATGTCCCCCCAACTTTTGGACCAGGGGCACACATTATCGTTTTTCCCCAATATTTTCTGATAAAAAATGTAGTTGTACAGATTCTACCATAACCCAAGTACACCTAGATAGTGTCATGTACATCGGGGAATATTATGTGAATTATCATGCCAAAACATTGCCAAGGAATTTGTGAGGTTCAGTGACGCAAGGTGACGTGTATTTGGTGTAAAATGTATATACTATCCCGATTTACATGACAAACAACGGTATGATTTAGGCGTACTTATGAGCCATTGTAGGGCGCAGATTTAATGGAATCTCAGAGATAAATGTTTATTAGTTGGAATTGCATTATGTAACTGCCAATTATTTGAATCTCAGAGATACAGATTCATAAATTCAGAGGTATAATGCAGGCTATTCTTTGTTTTTTAAAGTGTTGTGTTTACATACTTTGACAAAGAACTCTTGAAGTGATCATACTAAAGTTTTGTGTGCTTAATAAAGAACCAAATACCTGGTAATCTTTTTCGCGTACAAGCACAGTGCTTGCAGCAACTGCCATCATAACAACATGGGTGTACAGTATAGCCAGGAGGCACTTGGGCCATGGCTCCCAAAATATATCAATTCCATAATTTGCTTCCCATTTTGCCAAGTATACAAAAAGGTCGTAGTACGGTTGAGTGAACATGGTGACGTCATGGAANTGCACGCAAAGTTTGTCTNCTGTTGCAACCACTCCGCTGGCGTTGCGCTGAAATGCGCGATTCACCACGAAAGGAATGCGCGCGAAGAAACAACACCATATATACGTTGCGCGAACAAGCAACAATAGAGTGGTCTTGGCGTGGAAGCTCTCTGCCGATGCTGACATGAGAACGATTGAATGTAATGACTAGCGTACGCGGAGAGTGATCGCGGCGTGTGATCTCTATTGTTGCTTGCTGCCACAGTGTGAAGCTTTGCGCACTTGCCGCTCGGGCTTTCCGATCGCAACACTACCACAGAAAACTCGGTCCCTGCATTTTTGCACACGACATTGGTAAAACAACACCGCAATTCTGTTTGCAGAAGCTCTAAGCAGTGGAATGCAATGCTGAAAAGCTTATTAAATAGACTAAGATCATACCATACTTCTGCGAAAATATAGTATATACCTAGCTGCTCTTTCAAATATAATTTTCATTGCTCCTCGGTATATATGGTCACTACCCAACTATCTGTCATTTCTATCCGGCATTTATCGTTTCTGATCGTAATTAGTTCGACGCTAGCTGATGATTGGCCGCCATTGTCTGTTGTAATTGGTTCGATATTTGCTGAACATTATGCGGAATTTTCTGTTCTATTTCATGTATATTTTTGCTGTTTTTTCTTTTCCCTTTTTATTTGCATTAATCATGCTCTCTGGTTGTCTCTCTTATTTTTTCTTTTTAAGGATTGGCATGACTTGTCGATCTCGGGCCATTTCGCCAATCCTCGCATTCATTTCTTTAAAAAATGAAGTGTTTTATATGACATGTAAAAATACAATTTATTGATTGACTGATTATGTGCTGAACCAAATATCTTACTAGCTTTGGTAGGCCTAGACTGTGTATCTTGACGATGTAAAAAATTTAACAAAATATGAAGCTCAGTGTGTTATTTTACAAAAAACATACAGCGATTAAAATTTGGGTCCTCATTTGGATTATAAAGATTGGGAAGATATTTTTGTTTTAAATATTTTCCTGTGAGAAGTTTTAACTTAATTTGCCATTTTTCGCAAGACTCTAAAGCGATTTCACGTCAATTTATCTGTCTTGTTTTTGTCCAAAAGTCTTTTGCCTACGCGATATTAACAAATGAACCTTGACTCTAGCTTGTAAATCGAATCTGGTTATTTTATAACTTCACCAAATTGTCTGAAAGAGTGCTTTGGGAAACTGCATCCGCCACCGATGATTCACTTCCTAGCGGAACCGATAACAACTGAAGGTATACTGGCACAAATAGCGAATACCAAGTTTGCCTTCAAACCTGTCAAACACACTGCATGTAACTGCATTCGCAGTGGAAGATGACTGAGCGGATAGTTAGAATACCGCAGGCAGAATCATCGTTACCTCAAAACACTTCAGTCTCATTTACATTGAAAAGAAATTTTTATTCGATTCCACAAGAATTTTGGAAACCGTTACAAGAGCACACGACAGCCCAGCTGCAATTAAGAATGATTTCTGGCGGGTAATAAACAGCTAACCATCAAACTATCTCTTCTCAAACTGTGGGAACTTTTCTAAACAAACTGAAAAAATAGCGGTCAAAGCTGATGATTGCAAATCGCCTGTGCTGAAAACAAGAAAAGATGCGTTTCTAAATGTAAAGACTTTCCTAGATTTTCGATGTTTTTTCATCAGTAGTCCCAAAACAGATAACATAAACAGGAAAACCATTTATCGTGCAGACGTTTTAAACGTTTCCTACCACACCATAAGCTAATCACATCCACGTATGAAAAATACTTCGCAAATATACACATTGCACAGTCCTTTGTTTGGTTATCTTTGGCTTTTGTTGAATTATATGACAATGAATATATTTTATAATTTCTTCAAAGAGTGGAAAGAAACTTGTTACTTCGCCCAAACTCTGATTGTTTTGATTTGCAAAGCAGCATTTTCTCCGTTGTTGACGTCGGGTTGCCATGTTGGATACCTGTATAGTAAAAAATTGATTAGAACGACATCTATCAATTCTACTGAATAGAAAGATCAAGCGACTTATATTCACTTCAAATGTAACAAGGAAAAGGCCTGGTAAACATTGCTGGTAGCTTACGCCAACCGGAAAATGTTTCAACGATCAAAATATTGGGATCATGCAGATGGAGCAACCGGGGAATTTCTCCCCCGAAATTTTAAAAAAATTTTGAAAGCCCGAAATCAGTTTTTATTTGTTAGGTAAAACAGCAAGGTTATTTTGCTGTTCCCGAAAATGTCATCTGGTTAGCTTATACGGTTGAGCTGCTGTAGCTCGAGTGAGTCAAAGAAGTGGTCTGTAGTTGATAAAGTCTACATGAAATCAGTTTTTATCAGCTTGAGAGAGGCAAAGAAGCTGTACACAGTATCCAATTTTTCAACGTAATCGTTGCTTTGGCACGAAATTCATATCCTGGGTAATAACCTTTTAACCGTTTGTCACAGAGGGAAAAATAAGACACCTTTGGATGTGAACTTTGATGTATTTCCTAAACCCGCTCAGGTAACCTTAAAAACCTGAATATATAGGTGACACTTGCCAAAAGACTCCAAACGTTTTAGGAGCACAGGCGCATTTTTCAACGACTCAGCAAATATCCGCAAGCTCATCTGACCCGAAACAATAAGCCTATTGTGTTTCGAAATACATATTTTTTTAATGAAAAACAAACATGTTTTCCTTCCACAAATGTGGGACGCACTCCAGCCAAAATACTTTTACAGTGCAACTGACTTTTAACTATGAGCAACGTGCGTCGACGCAGCTTGTCTTATCATGGTATTCCCTCATGAGACGCAGTTACGAAGTTTGCTTGTCCATCAAAATGTCAGACTTGTTTATGCAAAGATGGCATTGGAGACATCACGCACAGCTGTTTTCATCATACGTTAGAAAAATCAGCTGCTGAGGGAATCAGGTTAATGAATGTATTTTAAGTCTATTCAAAATTTTGTTGAAAACTGAATTACGCATATTTTCAAGAGTCACCTGAACCTGGTCTTAAAAATGTCTTCCTTAACATTTAAATCTTTCATAAAAGTGTCTATGTATTGTACGGTGTTGGTTTGTTTTTTAGCGACATTTTTTCTCTTAAATTTGCTATTTTTCTTACGCACACGCACTTAAAAATCTTTTTCCTTATTAAAAACTTGCAAGTACTTGAACCAAACAAGAAAAACAAAAAATTGCCCCACTGGTTGACTGGTGGGAAAATTACTTTTTGGGTACTCAGTGATGACTACGTGCCAATACATTGACACGAATTCCATAACGAATGAACCGTTGTCGATGAAAAGAGAACGCAACCACCTCTGGACAGGCTTTTGGACATACTTTCTGGAAAAAGACACTTTTATATATTAAATTTTGGAGAAAAATAAAATTTTTCGCATTTTTATTGCTTCTTTTCCTGTAGCACCTTCTTTTACGTTTTCCAAAAAAGCTTCCTTATTTTCACTGTATCGGTTTCCGAGCCGTTTCCTGACTTACGAAAGCGTATCTACAATAGTCGGATTCGAGATCTGTTTACAAGAAACTACAGTTTTAGGCTAGGCTCTGTTGGGAAGGAGAAAATGAGAAGTTTGATCAACATGTTTGGATGTCAGTTAAATCTAAAACCGTTGCCCAAAAAGCAGGGCTGCGGAGCCGGAGCGCCGGAGACGCATCCAGAGCCGGAGCTCAAATTAAAAATCAGAAGGAGCCGTGAAGCTCAGTTTAAAATTTAGGACCGGAGCTGGAGCTATAGCCATTTGAGAGGTAGTTACGAGATATGAAACCAGACTGCAACAATGGATCTGCAAGTGTTTGATGTTTCCTTGGTTTAATCATCGCTGAGGCTGTGGGATCGTAACTGGCAGGGTTGGTGTTACTTGTAGAATAATGGTTCTCAAACACTCTTCTAAGAGCCGCATGCAGCTCCCAAGCATCCTTTGTGCGGCTCTTGGTAGTCTTTCAGTAACACGTCTAATGTTTTGTGAAACAGACTTCGTTGGTGCAATAAAACAAAACGTGTCAATTGACTTGCGTTAAATTTTTTATTGCGTCTCTCTAACAAACTTGTAGGCCTGGATTTGACTCCCTGCATCGAAATGGTTTAGAACCACTGTTGTAGAAGTAAGAAAAACGTTAACAGCCACAACATCTTATAATGAGTAGGTATATAATATATAATGAGTAGGTATATAATATAATACTATAGCTTTTGCAGCTGCGCAATCATGCTGTTAGAAGGGAGTATTTAAGATACGACACCATTGCAGATTTAAGCGTGAAATGTACGCCACGCCACTGCAAAGTAGGAATTTTTATAAGAAACCTTTAGGCTTACTAGCAAGGTTTACTTAGTCACTGGCGAAATTCACTAGGAAATATTACGTTTACTAGCAGCAGCATAACATGAAAGATAACTATAGGGCAACCAATTTTTTGACCTAAAAACTTAA
>JGI24159J19872_10000903_pt1 | contig 30253 bp, 12 predicted proteins | sample Ectturendosymbi4_FD_19872 | JGI IMG/M metagenome (IMG submission 19872)
CCTCGGTTCCACAATTGATTTTTACCACTAAATTGCCTTCACAACTAATGCTCAGCAACGCATCTGCTGTTTCATTCGAATATTCTTCATTCACTTTCGGAGGATATTGCACATTTGTTTTTCCGGGCACCGACTCTTTGAAACTTCCTTCCTATTCAACTTCTGGTATAGCTTCCTATTTCAGGATTCCTGAAACCACTTTTAGTCCATTCTGCACTGGCACAAAATCGGATTTTGTCACTTCTTTAGGTACAGTGGAAAAGGCGATATCAGATTATTTCCTTTTGACTGTTTCTCCATTATACACTCCTGCAGCGACAGGCGAATATTACACATCCCCATTCACTCCATCACAACCTGCAGTTTCTACAAGTAACCCAGTTCTTGATTTTGTAAATCGTACCAAGTACATGCCAGTTGCTGTGTCACGAAGAACATCCACGATTTCCCCATCGAAGGCGATAACCTCAATTATACCGGAAAAACTCTCAACTGTGCTTGTTGAGGCTGTTTTGAACCGTTCTGACCATTCATCTGTGTCAGCAGGAAGAAGATCCCTTCCGGTCACCATTGTTCCAGAACTGACAACTTTTGCTTACAATAATATTTCAGGCTATGGATTTACGAGTATTTCCCTGGGATGTTCATCAGTTCAACCGACAACGCTTCCTCAGCGTTTCACATTGCAATTGTCGAAAACATCTCGAACAACTTCTGCATCTGAAGGCTCTTCCGTGGTGTTAAAGTTTCCTTCCTCCCCTGTTATAGCAACTGTTTTTTCAGAAGGCGTAGTTTCTTTGCATTGGACAACAACTCCAACCGTTCTGAGCACTGCAAAGATACAGTCGTCAACTGGCGAACGGGCTTTATTCACCGTTTCATCGTTTCCGGTAGAGACGCAGACGATTTGTGAATCCTCGGCATCACTGCTTGAGACTGGATCAACCGAAAGTCTTGCACTTGTCAGCGAAATAATTTCAACAACGTTGAAAGGCTTTGGTATGATTTCCTCGGTCCCACAATTGATCTTTACCATTAAAATGCCCGTTCAACGTAAGTTCAGTAACGTGTCTGGTGTTTCACGTGATTACTCTTCTTTTATTTATGATAGATCAACTGAATTTTTTGTGTCAAGTTTTGCCAGTTCAGTAGCAGCAGTAGCATACCCTGGTGATTTCACTTCTTATACAGTAGCAAGCACTACTGAATTGGTTGCATTTTCGGAATCAACTTCGTACGATGTTTTTACATTTTACACTCCAACAAAAGCCGATTTTGAGATTAGCATTCCTCTAAGATTTATTGAAAAGCTTCTGTATGGTTCGACTAGCTACTTCACTGATGCTCAAACAACGTCGTCTGTCAGCTTTGCGGTGAAATCATATTCGCCGCAATGTTTCAAACTCACTTCTACATTTTCCTCGTCTTTTAGGCAGTCAGTGAGTTTTGTTTACACTGAACTGTTTGAAACAAAATATTTGCATGATAGAAGAACGTATATGGTGCACCACTCCACCACTTATGTAGCTGTTACCGCAGCTGCATCACATTCTAAATCAATACATGAGTTGTTTTCAGCAGCTAACACTGGTGGGTATTCGGTTGTTTTTGTCAAAGCGCAATCTGCATCGCAAACAAGTTTTTTTAAATCATTTTCTGCAGTCGTTACCAGCATTATGTTTCTTCAAACAAGACCTAGACAAGTGCAATACCATGCATCACTGCCGACTATGTTCAGCTCCATCACTGAAGGCAACAGAACGAAATTTCCGACGTTGTTTTCTTATTCTATCCATTCTCCTATCGTTTCAACACAAACTTCTGTTGTTGAAAAAAACGCTACGACGTTTTTCCGTTTCTCTATGCCCAATACAAACGTAATCGAGTCGTCCGTCGAAACTATTGCCACAACTCATGCCCCTGTTATCGAAAGGTCACTAGTTACAATTGAAACATCAACTGGTTCTCGAAAGATATCTCGCCAAAGCTTCCCCTTTCCAGAGGCACGATACGCAACCAGTCAAACACCGCGTTTGTTTCCAGAAGAAGAATTTACCCAAAAGTATTCTCCAGCTTGTGCTGCAATCACTTTGACTTCTACGTATTCCTTCTACCCGGTGAAGTCTTCTATACTTCCATTTGAAGCAACGGCTACAGAAGGTTATAATGCTAGTTTGTATTATGCATTGGTGATGAGCGAAGAAACTTCACCAGAGCCTCACGTAGACAAAATTCGTGTCACTTCATTTTCTCCCTATAACGCAGTTGCAGTTACTGAATTCAGCACTAATGAAACCCTTACGTTTTCTTATTATGCTACTACCGTTTCCTCGATTCAGCCGACGAGTTCATACTTCGTTGATTGGTCCAAAACTACATCGAAACGTTTCCACCAAGGGGTGAGCTTCCAACAAAGAACTTTTTACTTCAGTGTTAGATCTGTGGGAACATTACCCTCTCCTCCATCTTTAACCCTTGCTTCAACTTCCCGCGCTCTAACGGAGGCTACGGAATCATTTGCGGAAGGTTTTTCTCGGACACCGATTGATGTTGTGCCTGGTAAGGCATCAACTGTATTTGTAACAAAACATTTGACCACTGAACGTTCGCTTTATATTACTTTAACATCCGCTTTTGAAACCACGAAACATACAACCCAAGTCCAGATTGGTTCAAGGAAACCCACGGTTGGAATGTTTTTTTCTGAACCATTACGTGCTATTGAAAAAAAGACAGCATTTTCTTTACTCCCCGAAACTACTTCAACCTTTATGCTGTCTACTAAGTTTAGTGTTTCACATTTGCTTTCTGGAACCACTGCACACACCATTAAACCAGCCATCTTTACTCAGTTCACCCAATCTTCTATGGGGTGCACATATTCCCATGTGGGTGCCTCCCATGCCAGTTTCAAGACTGCAACTGAACCTGTTCGTTTAACAAGCTTTTTCAGCACGCAAGTGATTTCGTTTTCAATTTCCAGAAGTTTCTATCGAAAAAGCAGTGCTTTTTCTGCGGTCACGAATAATTTGAGAAATGGCTCTGTTTCAGTTTTTGCTATTTCGACGTCTAGCACCTTTGGCAGTAGAACCCAAGCACACAGCATTTCGATGCACACTTCTAGTGCATTTCTCAGTGGCTTCCAGCGAAACGTCACTCAGCGACATATTTTGGCAACATCGACATTTGTACCGGACGTCTCATCAGCCGAAAGTCAATACAGTATGCCGAGAAGTCGCCTGCTTACTAGCACCTGTACGTTTGTTCTCATTTTGCCATTCCTGTTGTCAGTCTACCGTATTATCTAATTTTCGAATTCGTTTTTTTCAGCACCTGCATGCCCATTACCTTGTGAAAATGGCGGAACATGCATAATGGAAGGCGATGAACACTCCTATTGCATTTGTCCCGAAGGCCTTCTGGGAAATAAATGTCAAATCGGTAAGTTTACGCAATATATATTTCAATCTTTTCCAGAATGAACCTATTGCCAGACGTTAAATTTGTTGCTCAAAGCTAAATCCTACCCATAAAAGCTTAACTAAGTCGAAATGCAGTTACGCGAGATGGATTGTAGTTAAAGCTACAACTTGAAAAACTTTATGCATCACCAGTTGCACTCTTTGCAGCCTGTACTTGGTGCATCAGTGAAAGCTTGTACCCCCTGAAGATTCATAATGACACTCAAATTTACAGCACGCTTTACTCTGAAATATTTGTGAAAAGATATCTAATTGTAATGATTAGATGAAACGAAAATTAACTATCATTACGTTTCGCAGCAGAAAATACAGGGTCTTCGTGATTAACCTGAAACCATTTGCTAGTGGTTTTAGTAAGAGGCTTGGTTCTTCTAACACAGTGGTTCCCAAAATGTGGTACGCGTACCACTAATGGTATGCGAAAGCCTTCAATGTGGTACGCGAATAGGCCTGCTTTCTATTACTCTTCACAATAAAATTTACTTGCATATAGTTTTCACTTATCGGGTCTGTTGATAAATTCCTGAATTTTTGTGTACTTTCCTTGCTAGTTTTTAAAAATGGCCATTATAATTTGTCATAGCCATTTTGTTCATGTCGTATTTGTGTCAGTTCTGGTTTTCCAAACTCTTAATCTAATGATATTTCGAAGATAGAGTTTTCCTGGAACAAGTGGGGTGCGTGGTGGCAGTACTGGGCCCAACTCTAACAGATTGACTACAGAACTTGTTCCTGTTTAGCAGCAATGCCTGCAGGTGGATCCTACTTAGCAGTAGTTTTTGAAAAACATTCAAATAAGTACCCGTTATCTACACATATGGCTACATGACTTCCGCAATCTTGAAAGAGTTTTTTTATTTACGTTTGTATCACAAAAATGTAGATAGCTCTGATGGTCCTTTTTATGATATATTGTTGAAATGTAGTTAAGAAATTGCTCGAGAGTAAAATCGCTCTCGGTTCGTTATAAGGAGAGGTCGCAATGAAATTTCCGGCAGATTCATGCAATTCAATTACTTTGACTGATTTAAACCATTTGAATAAGAAATGTTCAATTGTTATTATTGCAGAGGCTGATGTTTCGAACGTGTTTACAATACTTTTACACTCACGCCACTGCATCTAAGTGGAGCAAAGCATTTGAGTGAGTCATTCAGAAAATAAACGGTAATGAAAAATCAACTTTAAGTTCCACAATCACAAAAAATCCATTTCGCATCTACATGATGAACAAGCTCGCAACCTTGACAAAAGGTATACAGTAAACCTCGGTTAATGCGGATTCGATTTGACCGACGATTTTATCCGGTTTAGGCAAAGATCCGGATTAACCAAAAATGGTTGTTTCTAGCCTGACGTCATCTAAGTACTGAGATATCGGTGAAAATTAGGATACTTAAAATGGAGACATTTACGACCCAACAGCAAACTTTCGCAGAAACAAAACGAATTTATTGATGTATTTACAATGTTTTGATACATCAGACTAGTAACTGCCAAATCCAGATAGTTACGAACAATCCTAAGTTCATCAGTTTAGATTACTTTACTGCGAAGAAATCTGAGATTTTGGACTGACGCAAAGAATTGTGCGACTGGTGTTGCAACCACAGTGCAGCGTCGCCCTGAGCCACCTAAATAGTAAGACGACCCTCGGCGTAACAACAATAATAGAGTTTTCCCCACTCGACTAGGTAGACTCTACTATTACTGCTACAAATTCAACCTTGTATGTGGCCAGGACCGGCGCTACCGTTAGGCGAACTAGGCGGCTGCCTAGGGCACTGAGCCAGAGGGGGCGCCAAAAAATACAATTGTGTGGTTAAGAAAATGACGAACGTACACCAAAAAAGGGAATGAACATGATGAAAGTGAATGAAACACACGATCATGCAGTTTATGACAAGATTTTAAGGTACTACACAATTTCAGGTTTGCTGCAGAAAGGTTAATATTTTTCCTATTAACTTCATTTTCGTATATACTAGGCAAACTATGTCGCAATTTGCTATAAATTTTATTCATGTAATAAACTTTTCTAATGTACAAAACGTCCTTCATATTTCCGTAATTTATGTTATGAGTAGAGAAAAGATCTTTGTACAGGAGGGGTGGGCGCTGCAAAGTATCTTGCCTAGGGTGTTCACAAGCCTATCAATGGTCACCTGTCAGAACCAGCAGAGCATGCCCTCCAGGCTGTACTTTATCAAGCTCACTGCAATATTTTAAGGGTACCACCTCTGTTCTTTTCATTTGTTGATTCTTGTTTTTTCCTGGCTGCGCCGCTTTTACCCGAGTAGGTTTGTGTCGAAGCCTTCTCTGAATCATGTTTCAGTCATCAAGTGTAGTCAGATTAGGAAACGCTGCCGAAACGCCAGCATTATTGGCGTTAGTAGTCTAGTTCATGGTTTCTCAAACTTTTTCGTTCTATGACCCATTTTTTATGCGACCCTCAGGCCGGTAACTAAGGGGGGCGCGTGGGAAGCCCTGAAAAATTCTTTCTTCCCCCTGGACAAATGTGTCGGACATAGTTTATGACTATTGGATATAGCTTAAAAAATTTGGGCCCCACTCAGAAAACTCTTTACTCCCCTAGCGTCCCAAGCTGGTTAAGGGCCTGGACCCTTTGGTGGATAACCTAGTTTGTTAATGATACGTGTAAACGTCCCATTACAAAGCTCAAGAGGCATTTTTGTCTATGGCGAAATCATACAAATGCAAACAATCTTCGAAAGTAACTGTACAGTACTGAAACTACCACGTAATGGAAATTTAAGGGCGAAAAAAANTAACAAAATGCAATTCAGTTTATAGACGTTATCAGGCACAACTAAAGGNATGGAAGCACATAGATCATNCATTCGTAGATTGATACACGACAACGCAGGACGAAGGTCATTCTCAACATTTTTCAAAAAGGATCGGTTTTTGGACTTGATGATTATCAATTTTGATAATGCAGCTTCACACCAATATGTTGTGCAAAACGCTAAGAGTTTATGAATGACTAAATCAGAAATGATTGGGCATTCGTTTCTTATTCTTATCCAAAAATGACATAAACTCTGTTTTGAAAATTCCAGTTGCAAACTTTTGTCGCTTAAAAACTCCACAAGCTTCTCCTGGACGTGGTAGGTGTGCGGCCTCCTTAAATTTCTGTTGTGTAGGGTTTGCAGATGAAAATTTTCCTGAATCACAGTCCAAAGTACTTCTGAAACTGTGTATAAAGCTTTTAACTTTAGTCTAAAACTACTCAGTGTGCTCTCAAAGCAGTTAGCCTAGCCCAGTGTTTCTCAAACATTTTTATTCCATCGCCCCCTTTTCACTCTCAACACGTCGTTTACGCCCCCCAAGTTCAAATTAAAATTCAGATGTCAGAGCCGGACCTGGAGTTCAGTTGAAAATTTAGGATCAGAGCCGGAGTTATGGCCATTTGAGAGGTAACTCCGTGTCCTTTCCTAGGTACCGATGGTTTTGCCAAATAAACTTACTTGTGCTCTTTATAGCACAATAAACGCGATTGTTATGAGTTAACGACACCAGACTGCAACAATGGATCTGCAAGCCGTTGATGTTTCCTTGCTTTAATCATCGCTAAGACTGTGACATCGTAGCTGGCAGGCGTGGTGTTATTTATTGAACAATGGCTCTCAAACACTGTTCTAAGAGTCGCGTGCAACTCCCAAGCATCCTTTGTGCGGCTCTTAGCAACCTTTCTGTAACAGATTCTATTTGAATAAGAACTGTTGATGACTACTTCGTAGGCGAAATTTATACTCTGTAAGAGCTTGGTGTCTGAATCTTTGCTGCGGTAAAGGATTCTTTTCGAAGGGTAGTGTCTTTCAGTAACACCTCTAAAATTTGGTGTAACAGACTTCGTTAGTGCAATAAAACAGAACGTGTAATTGTCTTATGGTAAAATTTTTTGTGCGGCTCTCTAAAAATTCGTAGGTCTGACTTTGACTCCCTTCAGCGAAATGGTTGACAACCACTGTTGTAGAGGTAATTAACTACCACAACATCTTACTTCCTAGTCAAAATGATCAAATCGGGTCCGTAGTAGTGTAGCGATCTCAAAAGAACTGAGCTACAGTATAATGAGTAGGTATATGACAGGGGGGGTCAAACTGCGGCTCGCGAGCCCCATGCGACTCTTCGAACCTTTGCATGCGGCCCTTTGAGCTTTTTGAAAGTTCATATAGCCTATTTTTTTATTTCTCTTGCAAAGTGCAGAAATATTGTAAAATGGTACTGTGGTAGCTAGTGTGCCGTACAGTATTACTTTTGCAAGTCGTTCCAAAAAGAATGATGATGTCATAGAAGCGTAGATTACAAATACATTCGTGTTTTTAGATTTTTATGTTGCGGCTCTTTGTAACTTGGGTTTTACAATATGCGGCTCAAACATAGAGCAGGTTTGGCCACTCCTGGTATATAATAAAATATCCATAGTTTTTGTAGCTGTGTAGTCATGCTGTTAGCAGGGAGTACGATTAAACATATGATACCACTGCAGATTTAAGCGTGAAATGCACGACACGCCATTGTAAAGTAGGAATTTTAATTAGAAAACACAAAGCTTACTGCCAAGTTTTACTAGATTCAGGTTTTTTATTAAAGAAAATGTTAGGTACCCGTGAGGACCTGTAGCGACCCGATTTTCTGATTCTAGAGACCAGATGATAATTTTCTCTTATTCCAGATACCCGATTTTCAATTCTAGGGACCCGAATCAGGTCCCTAAAACACCTTAAAAAACCTGCTAGATTACTGACAAAGTTCACTAGGAAACGTTACGTTTGCAAGCAGTAACATAGCATGAAAGTTATAAATAATTGGTAGTGAACTGGCATTGTTTTGCATAGCAGTGCGTTATCAGGAGGGTATAAAAATCAATGTAAGCAAATGTGGACTTTTCTTGAAGTTTTCATCTGTGGAAAAATCTATGTTCTCAGCTCGGTAAACATCAGTCTTATTTTCTCCTAAGCTTAGCGGGTTAAATTGTGCTTTACTTTGCGATTCATCACTGCTTATTATGAGTGCAAAAGATAAGAAATCAAAAGTTTTCAGCAAAAATCAAATGTCAATTTCTTGCTAGAAGTCATACTATTACTTTGAACAAAGGGCTTTTAAACACATCTTGGCATTTGTGTTAATGCAAATGTGTGTGTGTTTGAAAGAACACATGAGAGCCGACTGTGTGTTTTGCGCTCTTGTATGGTTTGTCCGGGCAGCGCCGTTAGCTGGACTCGCCAAGACTGCAACAGGCAAAGCATACAACGTGTGCAAAACACTTGGTCAATTGGGATTGGTCTCTGTTTAAATGCGCGGACACGAATGTAGTCTTCCAAACAGCCATTTTCTTGATTCTGTCGTAAGAAATGACAAAAGGTCCTCAGGCATTGAAGGCAAAACCAGCGACTGCCTTTCCAGAAATTGTTGATATTACCGTTACCTTGAGTTGCGTTTCTGCTAGGAACTGTTCTCTGCATCGTCTGAACCTGTGATTGTTGTTTTATCGCTGATTTCCTCATGGTAACAGCGCTGCTTGTAAAAAACTACCAGATTAAATTACTCAAAAATGTTTGGTATATTCTCCTGGTTTTGTGTACTTGATTTAATTCATTTTCCATTCAAATTGAGGCACACCAAGGCAATTGAAAACATTAATGTGTGAAAACAAACAGAAGCCGGAGCTGGAGCCTGATCCATGAAAATAGAGAGCTCCGGAGCCGTAGCCACACTCATGAAAACCAAGAGCTCCGGAGCAGGAGCCATGTTCATGAAAAGAAGAGCTGCGGAGCCGGTGCTGTGTCATTTTTACGACGGTTCCGCAGCCCTGAATAATTCAAACTGTAGCCGGGCACATGGACCATCCAGAGTAAAAATTAAAGATATAAATTGCTTTAGCAACAACCTCTAACGATTATCACAGTAAATTAAAATTTGCAATGAAGTAACAAATCATAATAGAAGGATACTGATGTTAACTCAATGATTGATTAGTGGTTAAGCATTTTCGCCCCCTTGGTGTTTTTTTCGCCCCCCTATCGCCCCCTTTGTTTTTTTCGCCCCCTTGCCCACCAAAATAGCCCCCAAGGGGGCGATTCCGCCCACTTTGAGAAACACTGGCCTAGCCCTAAACTAGACCTAGAGTTCTAAACACAAGCATGCGTTCGTGTCGGAATGAATACAAAAAGGTCAATATTGGTCAGTACGTAAAAACAATCATGACGTGACCACGCATAACGTGTTGTGCTTGGTTGATTCTTATCATCTGATAGCTCCCAGGCAGACATCCCAGTAAACAACTGACATCATGAAGCACGGCATTGCCGCCCTTTAAGGACCGCAGAAGCCGATATATCGTCAGAGACCATTTCAGCCATAATTCGCGAGGCGATTGAGCTAGAGAGGTGTTCAAACCATCTACGGATTCAGCAAGTCTTCTACCTTCGATTCCAAAAAAATTTTTTCAGTTTTGGATTTGAGATTCTCTGTGGGTGACGTCACAAATGAGGGGGATTTGCGTTTTTCGGCTGGTGTTACCTGGCCCTCGACGCCAACCCAACGAGCCAATTTTTCGGATCATGTTTTTTTGGAATCAAGGCTATCATCTGAGTCTTAAGAGCCCTTAGTTGGCTTTCTAGCATATTGGAAGCCAAAATTATGGCTCAAAAACAAAAAATTGGGTAACAATTCAAGTCACACGAATGCTGACCCTGGGTACATCACACCCAGGGCCATCACTGGCCACAACTCGCCAGCAGAAGCTGTTCAAACCCTCTAAAGATGGGGAAAGTCTTGTAGTTTCCAATGAAAAAAAACTGCTTCAGTTTTGGATGTCGGGTTTTTGTTGATTTTTACATGATGGCAGAATGTTTAAGCAAATTTTCGTCTATTCCAATGACGGCGTCATACCCTGGGAGCCGACCAAACGAGCCGATTTTGTGGCTCAAAGTTTTATTGGATTCTAAGCTATAATACGAGTCTTTAGAGGGTTTAATGGACTTTCTGTCGTTTCTGGTTCCAAAATTATGGCCAAACTTCCGGAAATTAATTAGAGAAATCCCCCAACTTCCTCCAGAAATATTTGGAATTTTTTGGCATGACTTTTGAACCAGGAACGCTAGAAAGTCGATCAAGGGCTCTAAACACCCGTGTTATAGCCTAGAATCCAACAAAAAAATTTGAGCCACTAAATTGGCGCATTGTTTCGGCAATGACGTCATATAAAAAACTGCAAACATAACCCAATCTTGAAGTCATCGACCAAAAACCCCAACCCAAAATCAAAATTTTTTTCGGTCTAATGTACAAAACTTCACGAGTCTTCAGAGGGTTTGAATAGCTCTCTAGCTCAACCTGCTGGCGAGTTATGGCTGGCCAACGTTTGCCCTGAGAGGGCAAATCATACCTTGTTTCTTGTGGCCAATTGCTTGGTTTCCTTCATTTAGGGCTGTATTAAAGGCGGATCGGGTACTTCTTGGCGCCGCCGTTTTGGCGACGACTATTTGGCGCAGCCCGAAATCGCCAAATTCATCGGCAAGTGTGCTGAAAACATCATCGCATAAGCGGCGTCGTTGGAAAAGAGCGAAACATTGGTTTTGTTGAATTCCTAGGAAACATTGAGCCAAAATGATATCGGAAGTACTGAAAATCACACTATGTTGTGAAATTTCGTAACTAAATCCAAACTTAAGGCGAATTTGGAGGAATCGTTTGCCTTACATTTTTCAGGGAGGGCTGCAGCCCGTCTAGACGAGCTGCCCCTGGATGAAACCCAAATTATTTTCACAGTAAACTCGTACGCTTTGCTTTGTGCTTGAATAACAACATCTGTACCGTGTGAAACACGCAAAATTTAAACAAAAAATAATTCAGAAGACGATGAAATTAAATGAAAAGATTTTTTAACGCAACAAACTTAGGTTGACTGTCTATCATTCAGGTTAGAGAGTAGATTTAAGCAAATGTTGGCGATGTTTTAGGAAAACGTTTTTGCGATACCAACAAAGAATCTGAGCCTTGGCTTGAGGCGAACGTGCTGCAGAAATGACAATAAATCTCTACTGTATTGCAGATGATGACGAATGCTTTTATGAAGTGGATTTATGTGATCATTCTTGTTTCAACACGTTTGGATCTTATGGATGTGAATGCAGAAATGGCTACAGTCTTGGTGATGATCAAACAACATGCCACGGTATGATCGTTTATTTTCTGATCTATTGAAACGTGTTTCAAGCAAAACAAAAGGCGTTTTGTATTCCACCACGTTGACGTATACATTACTTCATATGTCGTTTAACAAGGACAGCTTTCAAGTGCGTGGGACCCACAGTTCCGCAAAGAGAGTAACGTGTTTCAGGGAGTATTGATTTCAAGTGAAGCCAATTGATAGAGTATGAATCACAAACAGAAAACGCAAGTTGTTTACTACCAATACCCTTCCCCATTCAGTTATTCCATTAATCTTCATCATCACAAGCAACTAAGTAAGCTTTCGTTCTGAATTTTTCAACCATCAGATTTCAATTTTTTGGAGTTTCAATTGTGAATAATTAGAAACTATACCAATTTGAAACATTTCACTATAAATTTGAGCAGTAGCTGTAGACTGCATATTTTTGCGTATTGACTTCTGTCAAAAACTAGGTGCTCTAAAAGCTATTCCACCATAATTCACATTATATTACAGCTTCAAACTGAAAAACTACATCGCACCGGCGGGGGGGGGGGGGGGGAATTTCAACGCGCGCAGGATTCTAATAAACGGTGCTGCGATAAACTGTCGTTCGGTAAATTGTTGCGTCACACTAATAAACAGTCATATCCGACTTGACGAGTGTCTCACGCTTGGAAGCAGCACGAGCAGACCAAACATTTACCCTCTAAGCAGATGATTTGGTGGTGCCTGAACACTCAGAACAGGTGCTCTGAATGCAGTTGATTGGTTTGTAGCAGTTTGATATTATGCTGGATCGAAAATTAGCGCTCGAAGCGTCGAAGCTCCACATGCTTTTCTAGAAACCTAAGTCAGCGTACTCTGCAAGCCATTGGCGAAACACCGCAACAGGTGGAGAAATTCAAGCGTGCTCAGGGAACAGCGCAGACTGAATTATTTTGCAGAGCGTAGGTTAATGCTACGCGACAAGATGAGCAACACTGAAATTCATGAAGGCCTAAATGTCGAGGCTCTGTTTTTCAGAAATAGAAATTTTCATTTGCGATGGTTTGTCCATGTGATCAGAATGTTTCTAGGAAGGTTGTCGAGGTGGGTTCCGTTGAATATATTCATGGCAAGAATCTCAGGGTCGGCAGTTTCTGTGTCTGTACCTTGCTCTCTTAGTGAGGCTGGTGTCAAGTGTTTTTGCTTATGCTGATAAAACGCGTTTTTTATTTTTAAAGACATTGACGAGTGCTCACAAGGAGTGCTGAATAATTGCGACCATATCTGCAACAATACCGAAGGAGGTTATACATGCTCATGCTACAATGGATTTACCCTGCTTTCCGACGGTTTTTCTTGCAAAGGTTGGTCATTTGCAAATTTGTAGCAAATAAGATGGGTCTGCTCCAAATGTGTAAGATGAAACAACTGGTATTGTTTAACGTCTGTTAAATGTTAGGTTAAAGTTACTCGTATATTACTTTTGTACCGCATGAGGTCATTTACAGCTCAACCTTAAAGGCTTCGCAAGCTGGTTAGTCGATGTACCCTTTGCATTTATATTGCAACATTGCTCTTGTGGGAACATTTGCTTCCTCCTCTACTTTCCTACAAATAAGCACGGTTTAGACCAGAGGTTCTTAACCTCGGTTCGACCGAACCCCTAGGGTTCGACTGAGCCGTTTCAGGGGTTGGACGAAGGTCATCTGATTTCAGTAACCCATTTTTACTTTCTGTTATATTGGGCAAAAATGGGATTCGACAAAAGCTTGGAAAATTACGTAAAGGTTCGGCGTGTTTGTAAAGGTTAAAAACCATTGGTTTAGACGTCAACGTGAAGCTGGTTGCTATATATCGGAGAAACAAAGCTATTTTCTTTGGAGCATAAAATTGGGATTGACTGAACAGTACAATCAAAACTAAAAAAGCCTTCAAAAACTATACATGTTTTATATTGAGACGTTTCAGATTAAAAACTAAAGCAACGCTTGGCAATGCTAGCAATTCAAAACCAAAGGACTCTGTGGCGCAAGAAATTACAGTGCGACGAAAAAGACATCAAAAGCAAAACCAAGACAGCCAACCATGTCAAAATCGCGAAAAGTAAAAGCAGGACTAACAACTATGCAGAAAATTCTAAAATATAACCTACGTAAGGTCGTAATCTACGAAAACAAGCCAAGACTTGCAACAAGAGGCTGTTCATAGAACACTGCAAGCGAAGGATGCAAAAGTTTTAACAAATGAGTACTATAACCAGCACCATTTTTTATCGTGGTTGGGATACTTTACTTTCCAAATGGAAAGTGACAACTTTCCAAACTTTCCAAATGGAAAGTTAACTTTCCAAAATGAAAAGTTATTTTCCATTACTTATTTTCCATTTGCAAAGTTATTTTCCGTTTGGCATGTGCCTGATATTTCTAGAATCGAACTGCCATCCTTGCAATCACTTGATAACCAGGTAGTATTGTTTTGCTACGAGATTTTGATTGTTTGTAGTTTTTCAAAGAGAAAAATCACGGCATAAAATTTCAATCATTTTGAATTTATTGTATGCAAACCATGGCAACAGACTCCCTGAAAAAAACACAGGGCTGTAGGTTATGCCGTACCTACATGAAACGTCTTATTTTCAGAAAAATGGATACACGTTTATAGTAATTAAATATTTCAAATATTGTTTCAAAGTAGAATACACCGAATGCACCTTTGCAACTCATCATCATATTAAAAAGAAACTTACAAGTTCAACAAACAGGTTTTTAACTATCCACTTGCGTTGTGTGCGTGTTGATTGCTGCTCTGGTAGATGCTCCTCATTCTGGTTGGTTTGGCTCCCTGTTCAGCTACTTGAAGGAAGGCACAAAGTGTGCATTGATGAGTCGAAGCAAGTGAAATATTCACTTTGCAAACAAAAGAACAAAGCGCTTCAACATTCAATCCTCTAGAAACTGGACCGAGTGGAATGACGTAGTGAAACCTAATTGGTCACTCGGAGCTCCGCATAAAATCAAACTCAAATTTTGCTTTCTCAGTTATCCTCTGGGAACGTGTTCTACGGAACAAATTGCACAATCTCATGTTTTTGCAAAAGATTCTCAAATGCATTGTTTCAAAAAGTCCTCTGAAATTGATGAAGCCATTAACTGAACAGAGTCGGTTGCAATTAGGCTCTTATTCATTTTTCGTACAGGCTTCAGTTGTTGAAGCTCTTGTACAACTGTAAGCTGCTGAACACCACGAAATAATTTTATGTTTCAGTAAACCGTTTATTGTCCAGTTTGAGATTATTATCAGACACCTCGTTTATTATTATGAGAGAACTGTGATACTGTAAGGCAGGGGGGGAGAACCTTTTTGACCATTTTCCTAAAAACAGTTGCCTCTTTATGACTTTCGCGGGAACTTGATCGTGGCACTGTGGCCTTGAACTAACAGCTGTTGCTTCAAAACAGGTGAAGACGTGTATCCGGTTGTCTCAATACGATTCGACGCTTCCCATTTAGAAAATAGTAACAGCATCTTTATTGTTTTGTCTTTGAGTTCCAGCATTGCCAAACATGCCGAGCCTTATTTGCTGCAGAATAGCAAACAAAGAAAAACAAGCAAGGCATAGGGAGCCACTAGGAAAAAAGAAATTGCATAGGCCGAAAGAGAAACCCTCTTTGGAAACATTTTGAACATGATAACATGAAGACTAATAAACACGTCCTCTCTGAAGCCGAGACCCCCTTAACTCTTTGAAAATCACAAAGCCTTCCAGGGGCCAAAACTAAAAATGTTGTTGATTTCCGGAAAAACGAAAAAAGTAACTCAAATAACAAAAATTTTCAGACACTATATGCTTGTGGGATGTAAGGCCCTCTCTAATTCGGACTTTCCCATTCAAAAGGTTCGGTGGCTGATTGCTGCGTCGCTGAGTACGAGTGGACAGGAGATACTCTATGCAATAAATAAAAGTTCTGTTCTGGAACATAAAATTATTTTATACTGGTGAAACGAATGGGCAAATGGGAATAGCATGTTTTTTGATGAAATGTTGGCAACGTAACAAATGGCACGTGCTTCCACGCGTGGTTTAAATTTAAAGCAGTTCAAAGTGTCATTTTACAAAAGTATACTGATACATGCACGGACCGTGGTTAAGTTGAGGTCACAAAAGGCAAACGAACATTTTGTACGCTTTATCTCACATTTTGCAGAGGGCAACTAATACTGAAGAAAAGCATGCAACACCTGCAAACTGGTAAAAAAAAGCATTACGTAAGTTGAAAGACATATATGAAATGGGCACGATTCATGGTGTTCGTAATCGTATGGATTGAAACTAAATCCACCAGACCATGGTACTTGGCGTGTTTGTAACATCAGTAGTTTAAATGTGAATGCCTTCACTTGCATGACTCAATCACATAGCACATTAATCAACGATGGGTGCTGGAGACTGTTTCATGTGACTAGCNCTTGCATTGAATCAATCGAACGCACAAAGACGGGTTCCGGACAAGGCACTNCTCATCGAATTGCGTTCATCAAGCGCTNCCAATAATACACTTACAAGCGCAGTAGAGCACGTAATTATCTTGCGTAGCAAGGACACAACAGTGTGTCTAATTTTGCTATGCAAAATACCTTGCGATTTCGAGTAACTCTGTTAAAATTGACTCCTAAATGAGCATACAACATAGCCTACGATAATTTTAACCTTTACCAAATTTTAGCTGGTTGCTTCCTTGCTTGCCGCAAACACAAGTTAGCCGAATGGTCGTTCGCATGATGAGTCATCCGTTTGTTAACTTTTATTCAATGTACAATAACCTTCAATACGTAACACACTATGGATGGCTTTTTAAATGTCTACCCTGTATTTTACCTGTTGTGTTATTCTACCCCATTGTTTTCCAAAAACATTTACTTTTACGATTAATTCTAATCGTCGGTGTGAAATAATGTGTTGTTTTTATTTTCGCGTTCCTGTTCCATATAAAGAACCTGTTCTATTTCTTTCTTGCTATATTTCCTCTTTGTTTCAGGTCAAATACGTAAGAGCAGGGGTTCCCAACCTTTTTTACTCATTCATCCTAAAAAATTTTGTTCTGACCTCGCATCCCTTGCACTTTAAAATCAAGAGCCAGCTTTCAAACATTTAGAAAGGAATTCAAATTTTGTAATATGCAAAGAAAATAAAACTTATAAACAAGAAATGATGACGCAGATGTGCTTTTGAATATGCTCTACAAAAATTAGAAATGTTGCTCGAAATAGGTATGAAATAGTAAAATGAAAAGGATTGACCTGCAAAGATTTGCTAATGCATTTCAGTTCAATGACTCTTTTGTTCCTGTTTCTTGCTTATGAGTTTTTTAAAACGTGGAACTATGTTGCTAATAGCAACACGCATGTCTGTCTGTGCATTCAAGCGGTTTCTAGATATCGTCTTAATTGACAAAATATTGCTAAATCCTGACTTGCATAGATATGTTGTCGCAAATGGAATGAGCACAACTAGCGCAGTTTCACAAAGTCTTGGAAACATTACCATGCCACTAATAGTCTTCCAAAAGTTTACTATCAAATTGCATTTCAAAAGCACGATTTGAACGCAGTTCTACAAGAATTTCTTTCAGCTCTACATCATCTGGCATTTTATCCAAATTGAAGTAGTACGGATTCATAATCCATTCTTCAGATGTTTCCATCTTCCCTACGTTAAAATATCTATCAAATGGCGTCGACAACACTTCCAAACAAGCTGCAATTTCTTCACGAACACTAGGAATGAAACTCGAAGATTCATTGTCATCGACTACTTCTTCAAGTGATGGAACATTGGAATTCCCTGTTGTCACTCGGCGACACCACAGAGACAACTTATCTTTGAACGCATTTAGCTTGTCAAAGCAATTCTATGCGTTTATATCTTTGCCGTGACGTGATAAAATCAGACCATTCATGTGACTGAATTTGTTATTCAAATGCGCTAAAATTTGGTTGAATTCTTGCGATTCCTACTCTTCAAGCAGATCACAGTGACGTTCCTGCAGAAAGACTATGATTTGTTCTCGCAGTTCGAAGCAGACTAAAACTCTCCCACGTGAGAGTCAGCGGACGTCTGTGTGGAAAAGTAAAACTGTATGTTTACATCTAAGATCTTCACAAAGTGACTCAAAGAGGCTGTGATTTAGAGCACGACCTCTAATCCAGCTGACGGTCTTTACAGAAATATCAAGGACTTTCTTCAATTTTCGGAGTCAAGGTTTTTGACGCCAAAGAATGACGATGAATGAAACAGTGGGTGCCTTGCCAATACGGAATCTCCTGTTTCATCAATGCAGAAAACCCAGATTTATTTCCCGCGAAGCAGGAGCGCCATCAATGCACACAGACCCAATATTTTGAACACACAATTCATGTTTTGCAAAGAAGTCTTTCACAAACTGAAACACATTTTTTACTTTGGTGGTTGTTTTCAGTTCTTCGCACAAAAGGAAGTTCTTTATGACACCATCATCTCAGCTCAAATCAGCAATTCGGCTCTGAAACGATTATTTGATAGCGGCACTAATTTAAGCTTCTTTCTTGCTTCCTTTCCGAGAATAGTTGTAGCAATATCTAATACACACGGCCTNAGAAGCTCTTCTGCAATAGTATGAGGTTTCCCAGACTTTGCTACTTTAAACGCCACTTGTATGAAGCCATCAGCGGTGGTTTGTCAACAGATAAAAAACCTAATTTTGAAAGGGTTGCTCGAGAACCAAAACGGGCTCGTTAGGCTCGCAAAGATTTTTCATCATGGCCCACAACACTAGACCCGCCATGTCGATTGTCGAAGTGTTCTTGCAGCTTAGACGGCTTAAAATGTGTGTTTGAAAAACGTTTCATAGAGCATGCGCTGAGGCTCTTGCAAATCCTTAGTTTTTCCGATGCAAAAGAAACCAAAACGAACGTAGTCATCGTTGCATTTCCTTTTCTTCGACATGATGAGGGGTTATGATGATGATCAGAAATCAGAAAAGTTTATGTATTATCTCCACTCGTAGTTACGTAGAGCAGACCCCCATGTGTCGCCAAATTAACAAAACACTTTCATAAGAACAACAATTCACTCCAATATGAAAGGCAGTGCACACGACTCCATTACTTCCGATTTCACCTCAGAACTACGTAGTAAGAATGATGAAATGCGAAATCCACTCGTATATACGCTCAGGATATCCCAGAATTGTCCAGAAAAGTAATTATCACTTCACAAAAAGCAATGCCATTCTAGTTAGTTCATTTGAGAAAAAACTACTACAAGCTCTCAAATAAGAAGAACAAATTGCAGCTAATGTTTATGCGGGTAATTAGTGTGACACAAGGATTTGAACGAACCTCGCGTTTTTGTCTCAATCCGTTGCAAAAGAAAACAAAAAGCTGCGGGAGAGTAATAGATAGATCAGTTTCCTGTCATTAAGACGAACGTTTGTCGCACCCACTGGAATAAAGCCTCGCATTCCAGTTTGGGGAACCACTGCGTCGGAGGAAATTTGAGAATTTTACTTCATCTGTTGACTTTTAAGTAGAAATTTGGTATTTCATTGGCGTATGTGTTCAAATTTTTGCTAAACCATAGAGCAAAATTTGCAGAAAATATAAAAGCGGCTCTAATGAAAAGACACAAGCAAAGAATAAGACCCATTGACGTCAGCGGATGACACTAACCTTTTGAGGAGCCACGCGAGAACCTACTTTTTTATCAATCTAACAGGACTACTAGTTTTTTCTCACAGACTGTTTTGAACGTATGGGGATCACTCACCCTGTTTCTTGTGGTCAGATTGCTCAGATCAAATGCAAATTCCGTGAAATTCGCAACCGCTGCATGTGTTCAGTTTGGGGTCTAGAGAATGATTGTCGCTCACAAAATCGCGCTTTTCTTGTAGATATCGATTACTGCCAATCAGACCCGTGCATGAATGGAGCAACGTGCTTGACCACAACAGGTCGATATTTTTGTGCCTGTCCAGCTGGGTTCACAGGCTTTCGGTGCGAAGTTGGTGAGTCTGTCATGTTATGCAATTACTGCTGGAGTGAAAATTCCATGGTGCATTTGCTAACAATACTATATTTCCACTTGATGTAGCCTTCCAATTTTTTTCATGTGATTATAGGAAGCGTGGGAGTAAACGCCTTTATTTGACGAGCACAATCAGCCATAAACTCTTTCGTGTTACAAGCAGATCCTGCACCACGACACCAGCAGGTTTTTCTTTCGATGAACGCGAACTCAAAGCATCTAATTTCAATTGTCTAACTTTCAGATCTATCCATACCTTGCCAGTCAGGTTGGCACAAGTTCGGTGGATACTGCTATCAGTTTCAAAAGAATGTCTTCAGGAAATGGAGAAAAGCGGAGTCATACTGCAAGAAAAAGTACAATGGGTCTCTACCAAGCATACATTCCTTTAAAGAAAATCGGTTTGTCAATTGTAAGTGATTCAAAATGTTAAACTTTTTGTAGTTTTGAATTTTTACATCTGGTAAATCTCAAACAAAACATGAAGTTTGAAACATGATACGTATTTAACATTTTTCATTGCGTCACACGGCGTGACGCGAGTCAGAAAATTTCTTTCACTTGACTTGAATTGCCTAACCTGTTTGAAAGATATAAAATGACTCAATTTGATCCTGCTGATTCCCACTCATTGTTGACAAAGCAGCATGTTATCACTAAATTTGTTTGTTGTTTGGACTTAGACAGTGTATCCTGTACCTAACAAGATCAATGAAAGAGGGGAAAATATGATAGTGCTGGTGTTTACTCGCTAACAACTGCTGATGAGACACTGAGTCGCAATTTTTATTGTTAACAGCATGCCACCAAAAAGTGACAGTGGCATAAGGTCCGCTGCTGCAGCTACATTAAAAAAACCTGACGCGGACAATGAGTAATTGAGTAAATGTTTCACTTCCGTTGCGGTAAGACTTTGTGTTATTTTTGTAATGACCAAGCGAGATAAATGACCAATCACTCCTCGCAGGAAAAAGAATGTATCACTCATGGGTATGTAACTAAACTGGCTATTGATGAAATAGTCTGTTGTTTTTGACCTGGACACATTTCATTATCAACTCTTCTTGTTAATGCAAATGTAAATTTCAAAGTAAAACAATAAATCTAAAAACGAAATTTATCGTGAAAATAGGGGGTGCTGCAACTCCGCAGTGCCTACATACGAGCCGCCATTGCTTGCATCATTCGTGACCGACACGAATCCTGAGGCCTTCGAGACCGAGACCCATAAAAACAGTTTGTGAAACCCCAACACGATCAATTAATGATGTCAACCTTTATTATAGATCAATTCGGTCATTTCTGGTTTAAGATATTCATCAGTGAAATCTCAATGAAAATTTTCTTTGCAATCTAAATGCAAATTTTCCAGGCTGACTTACACATATGCTTGTAAGTGTAAACGACCTTATGATACCACACCTGAGTTTCCTTTGGTCCAAGCAGACAGTTTTTTACGCAATGCGGGAGAACAAACACGAAGGCATCAAACATTGTGGAAAACTTGGTGTTGTTTTTTATGTGCTGACGACGTGGAGCACATTCACAAGTTTAATATAAGTAGTGTAAAACGGAATGATACTTACTTTGAAATTGAATTGGGATCCTTAGTCTGCATAAAGTTCAATAATTTCCGAATACTTTATTTTCGTATTTTGAGGAATTCGCAGACGTTTGCTTGACATTTTTGCGTGAGCGGAACACAACAGAGTTGCGGTGTTTTTATGTGACTCAAAACGACACTAAACCTTCTTGCGGAGCTGCCTGTCACGACCTGATCCACCTTCTACTTTATGCTTTTCAATTGAACTAATGACATATTTATTTGAACTAGACATTGGCAGTGTGGTCTTAAATTAATTTGTACTGAGAGGTTTTTTCAAAATTTTTTTGGCCATTGCAAAAATTTTCCAGACAATTGGTTCTGCAGGAACAACTTAAATATTTTATGATACCGTAAATTGTGTTACTTATATGTTTCTGAAAAAATCAGGGTTGGCTCTCGACTACCAGTGGATTGGTTTGACTGATCGCCGCAAGGAGTCCAGATTCCGATGGACCGATAGAAGTCCTGTGGTAAGTTGAGAAGGATTTTCAGCCAAGTAATTTTCTGATTTATTTAGATTTATTCATTCATTCACAGCACTGGACCAATGAAACACTTTCACAACGTAGATGACAACTATGACTTACAAAATGTTCACCTGTGAAAATGCTGTGTACTACTTTTATGAAAAAAAAAACAGAGTTCCAAGTGTTTTGTTTGTAATGCATACAAGGTCAGAGAAGGCAGATTAAAATATTGACATAAAATAGAACACGGGTTGACAACCTAAAACACGCGTGCCACACTTGGCACGCCAAGCAATTTTCAATGGCACGCAGAAGCTCCAAGTTTTACATACATATCACTTTTGTTATGGTTCACACAGAAGGTATATTGACCTTGACTTGTATAAAAAAACGTATATTGTTGGCACACTGAACGTTTTGAAATCTTGAGTCGGCACACAGTTAGCTAGAGGTTGCCGACCCTTGAAATAGAAGCAACTTTTTTCAGGATAATGTTATTCCAATGTGAGTTTTCAAGGAGGTAAATGAGAGTTTTTAAGGAGGTAACTAACTTATCAGCTTTCAGTAAATGCACGCAGTTGGTGAAAAAGACACTGGAAACAGAAATCCGTGAAGTGAGCACATTTTAACATTAATGGCGTAGCTGCGGGGGTGGAAGAGGTGGTTCCCCCTTCTTTCAAATGAAAAAGAGAGTTTTCCTACTCTTTCATGTAGTTTTATAATATTGTGAAAGGCTGAAGAACTAAAGCAAGAGCAGAGAAAGCAAGCAAATTCCAGACTGAAATGAATACATCAATACACAAGCTGCAACAAGTAAAAACCTTCATGAGAACGGTCTATTTTCTTGTTCTTACTTGCAACAAGTAACAACTAGAAAATAGACCGTTCTCATAAAGGTCTTCTCACTAAAGTTGAAAACTATTATATTTCTTATGATCTGCTCTTCCCAGAAGATTGATTGCACCCAGCTACAATCAGATTAAGTGCATAATGGAATTTCTCCCTAGAGGATCTAAGCAGCACCAAAGCACCTGTAAAAATCAAACGACTGATCCTGTAGCTTTCAACAGTTACACTTTTTACACTGCTGTCGGGATTTGCATTGGATTGACGCGTGAGCGATTCGTCGCCCTTGGCTTACCAGCGTGAACACACTTGCGAACGCGATGTTGAGGCGTTTTCACACTGCGATAAACTCGAATGTTCGATTCGCGCGCTTTGTTTGTGTTGTTGCGAAATCTACGGAATAGCTGAAAATTAAAAGGTGAAAGCTGATTCCACCACAGAAACGTGACTGTCGTAGCTATATTTGGAATTAACGAGACATGATTTTATTTAGGGTAGTCGGCAAAACAGCAGTCAGTGGAGAAAATCGTAGAGAACGTCGCAGAAAGTCCATCTCTTGGTGTTGTACTTCACTACCTTGAATAGGCGAATCTCTTTCACGTTAATACTTTTAGCATCAAACAAGTAAACGCTACTCAAGACTCCAAACAAACCATCCAACCTCTTTCCCTCTCGAATCTCTTATTGTGGAAATCCCAGCCTACCTCTGCAAGTTGATTTTGTTTTTATTCATATCTGAATGATAACGTCCAGTCTAGGTTTATGTACACTGAAGCTTGTTTGGCATGTGTCTCATTTTTCATTTGTTTATTTGATTGTTGACTTTGGGTTACTGAAATGGTTGGCCAGGCATAGGTGCTGTGTCATGTTGTCAAAGCCTTGCAAGGCTTGCCTGTGTGGAAACAGTGTTTCCAGACACAGTTTGCAATGGACTTTCAACGGTGAAAGTGTTTCCAAAATATATTTATGTGAAGACTGCTGACAGCCGAATAACTGTCTTTACTATGTCAAGTATTTGTTGTGTGGCAACGAGGTTGGCTGTGAGCAACTGTTGTCGTTTTTCCTCGGTGGCCTTGGGTCGCGATATTGATTCTTTTGAGAAGTACCACGTAATTTTGAGCGGTGGTCCTGCTGTGGGGATGGCTGATTCATCAGCTGAGGGATGCGGGTTGCTACAGTGCAAACTGGACTTACTGTGATTGAACTCAATGTGCGATTTTTTGAGTTGTTCAGCATTTGGTGTTGTTAACTTACTGCAACGCCTCTGTTGATATTTGCATTTGTTTTTTTGCTATGGTGTTTCATTTGTATTTTTCTGTTTTGCATGAACTTGTGGGGGCAGTGACTTAAATGACAGCTACGGCCGTTGCTTCCTGTCCCTGTATTCCTGATGAAGCTTTTGTGCTTAGTCGGGATGCAGAAATAAACTGAACTGAACTGAACTAGATCTGTGGTACGAAAACCGTACTCAGTATTCTTCAGTTTTGATTATTCAGTGATCTCAGTCTTTTACAAAGCATCTGGCATAAAATTTTCTAGTAAGGCTAAGAAGGGATATGCTTCGGCTGGTAGTGCATTTGCTCTTGTCACCTTTCATGTATATAGGAATATTGAATAATTGCAGTTAGCTGAGTCCTCAGTGCCCGCCCAATCAGCCAAACCACTTGAAACACAGAAGTTGGCTACAGGCCTACAAATCCTTCTCTGTTCAAAGTTTCATATAAAGTCGACGTTTATCACAAACTTCAGTCTTCCAGCTCTTGAATCACTCAACAGCTCAGTTAACTTCGGTCACAGTGATTGTTGGCCTTCTAGAGATACATCTCTTATGTTTTTGATGGTGTGACACTGAACAGCTCAAAAAGATTTTCAAAACACTCTTTCCACCTGGCAGGTAAATTACCAATGTTGCGGAGGTGACAGCTTTGATAGATTTTGCAGCAATACATTTTTGTAACCAGATTTTGCAGCATAAATTTTGACACGGGATAGTCTGGCACAATATTTTGCCTGCTTGTTCGAAATTCTCCCCGGATTGCATTTCACACTTCGCCGATTAATCTGCAGATTTTGAAGAGCCTACGCACTGCACAGAATGGAAAAAAGTTAGCGCTTTATTTTGAAACGTGTGACCTTTATTCTACCGGACATTTTGAGTGATGTTACCTACCGTTGTGGTCCAGTGGAACCTATTTTCAATTTCCTCAAAACTAACTTCGTACTTTTGATAAAAATTGCAGACAAATTGTGGACGTACGTGGTGATAAGGGAGATATTCGTGTTGTTATCAAACAATACGCTATCACTTAACAAGACATCACAGTTCGCATGACCACCTTTTCTGAAACACACTGCCCAAAAACCTGAGAAAGTCAAGCAAAAGTTGTTAAGATAGAAATATACACAAGCACAATATTAACTGACTGCGGCACACAATTTTAAATGATTCGAGTGCACATTTTCACAACACTTGCAGCAATGTGTTTTTGTTCTACAGTCTTTTGACCTGAGGTCAGTCTTTTGACCAGCCTGTTTTTTTCTAAGCTTGGCAAAAGAATCATGTCGTTTTCCAGGGCCACAAGCTGAAGGAGGTGCTTGAAAATCTTAAACAGCAGTCAGATATTTTCCCAAAGAGATAACAAGATTATGACCCTTGCAGTGGAATTTTTTGAAAATAGAATTACTATAAAGCCACAAAATAACAACCATGTTTTTTTAACTCAACCACCTTGTCGTTATGCATTGTACACAGCAAAAAGACAGCTTTACCTTTTGAGGTCAAACAGAAATTATGATTGTTTCTTTCTCAAAACAATATAATGTTGTGCCTGGTTTTCTGTCTTTTACTATTGCAAGTCTGGCGCTAATTCAGTTCTGTTCTTTCTCACAGTTCCATATATTGGAGCCTTTTCTTCTAAAAGCTTCAGGTAAAGGTCTAAGCTTGTGAAGAATTGCTGCATGTGATATTTCGCCCACTTTTCTCAAATGGTTAGTGTGGCCAAGAGTGGATGCCTAGATTCACAAACTTAGTTTCCCTTCCAAACACCCATCATTAACACGTACTTAAAATAACACCAGTTGTTGCCATATTTCCTTGTTTTGAGGGAATGTATTGGTAAAACTGCAATTGGCCTCGATATGTAGCCAGTTGCTCATTCACATTAAGATTCCAATTGGGTATCCACAAGAGATGAGTTCCACATTTCAAACACAATCCTTATTGCGTCAAGTTTACCTGAAAGCTTGCATCTCCATCGTACTTCAGAATCATTAAAAATTAATTTTGCAACATTTTCCACTTCCAGTGTATGTCAGATATGCTGTACCTATTGTGAATTGAGGTCTGTTTGGGATGAAAAAATCACAGAATTCCTATTGACAGTGTTGCCAATTAAATTTGCAAAAGGATTGGCACGAAACCCAACTGTTTTTGTCAGAAAAAATGCATTCAGTAAATGATTCAAATAAAAGTCGTGAAGCAAGTTGTCAGTTTAATTTTATAAAAAACATTAAAATGACGCCTTTTGTTCACGGTGATAATTGGGTTCCGTGAGACCCCAATGTTATTTCAGTGTTCCACTTGCATTTACAGACCAGGGTAAAAAAAACTGTAGTCCGCCGAACGCAAGTTATTTTCCACGTCAAAACATAAAAGTCGAGAAGGTCCAAATGATTACAAATTATTATCTGCGGCTGATCAAAAGCTCTTAAATTTCATTTTGGGGAGCTGGAACTCAAATTTCAGGCCCCGGTTCTGGCTCCAGGCATCTGAAAACTTTGGCTCTAGCTCCGGCTACAACATGTTGGCGCCGGCTCTACAGTTCCGCTCCCCAGTAGCAGCCTACTAGGGTTAGTTTGTTCTCAGTGGCCACGCCGAGGCTTTTCTATTCGCATACCTGACTAGTTAATGGAACTGTTGGTGTAGTAATTGACTTTTTTGTTTGTGACGTGCACATTCGTTTGGCAGTTGTGCTATCAAGAGTTTTGCAGAATGCCGCGCGCTTTTTGCTGCGGGATGCACGTTGATTGTTTTGCTCGTAACTTGCGTTCCTTGTTTCGCCTCTCTCGAGTCAGTTACCGTTGAAAGAACTACTTCCCCTGAAACTACTTCGTATGCTGTGCGAGCTGAATCCCTAGGTTTATTCAGCAAAAACAACAGCTGGTTTTTACACTCTTCTTCGTCCTCTACGCATTCGAGAATTCCTCGGAGCAAGAAAGATACGCTGTCTGCAAAGGTCTTTCTTCTTTCCTGATCCACCAGAATTTCTCACTTCGCTTCGTTGAACCTTTTGAGATTGCACTTCGTGCAAGCATATCGAGTTTTCAGACATAATCTACACAAGTAGATTGTGAATATGTCCACAGTTCTGCACCACAAAATACTTCCTAACATCTATTTTCGAAACGTAATCGAAAATAAATACGAAGTACACGTAAAACTGCTTTTAGTATTTCCAGTCAGTTCTTCGGAGAATTGGCATTTAGCCTTTACAAAAGTCTCTAGGTCAGCCATGTTCAACCGAACTTAATTTTCTATGTCACTATCTTAACCAGGGTCGCACATTTTATGACATGTTAATGATGGCCCCACACTAAATGACTTACTTTGATCTTAAACCAAATTTGGTTTAGCTAATAACTGCTTTAAGCTGATAACTGCAATGGTAACGACTGTTTGAAACCTTTAACCACTCCATAAGTGCGATTTCATAAGTGGCGAAAAGTGGAAAATAGAACTAGTAAAAAGTTTTGCACCGCGGTGTCAGTGGACGTATGGAAATCCCCCAGCACGCGGTACAGACGTGATAAAGTGGCACTGAGGACCACCTGCATCAAAATTGGCAAATTTAAGATTATCTAAGCTAGTTATGTTACAGAGAAAACCTAAACCAGGCCACACAAAACCCTCGACTGGGCCGCACGCGGACCGCGGGTTGGACATCGCTGCTTTAAGTGCATTTTGCGCGAAATCGAAAGCGCATAATTTTAATAAATGGAAGTTGGTATTCATTTGCTCGATATTTGTAGTGCTCGGTGTTCAATTTCGTTCGAATTGCTTGTAGCTGAATCATTCATACTAGCATTTCCAGGGCTAGGTATTTGGATAAATGCTTGCGAGTCAAATTTTAATATTTGCTAGGGAAGTAAATCTTTTTAAACGTCTTAAACAACAAAAAGTTCTAAAGTGATTGCCGTTGAGTAACGGCAATAGTTATTGAAACGATAAACTTGTTTAATTAAAACCTGCAAAGATAGTTGGCCCTGCCATGAATAAAGGTGTGCATAATTCAAATTTGTTTCGCAAAACATTTGTTGCGCAACATTCAACTAAGACTTAGAAAACGCTGTAGCTGACAATTGTTTCACACTGATTCGTGCAAAGTCAGTGACACCATATTTTTGTCGTTCAAAATATTTTGGAACCTGTTGCAAAAAGAATGCAAAATATTTTTTTGAAAACATAGATAATTTAATCAACTTTGGTAATGGTAATGGTTTATTGTTTCATAGGATTCAGCTAATAAGCAGAAGCAATACAAAAATCCATCGCACGCTTGGTAAACCAACCATCAGTAGACATTTGAACAAATGAAAGCACAATGTCATAATAGCTGATCAGTGTAAACAGAGAGTGGTACTGTGTCATATAGGATTGGTGAAAGACCATGGCGGTCATCTAGTCAACCAACCCTGTTTATCACGTTTTGAAAAGTGTTGAAACACAATAGTTGGAGATCAAATAAGCACAGTTAGGAAAACAAAACAAACAAGCACGAACACTGTAAAGAAAATGTACAGATGAAAGCACATGTCTATGTACATAGATGAGTGGATCAGAATTGATTGAAGGAATTTGGTGTGGTTAAGAATATCCAAGCAAAAAAAACACTTTCATGCCGGAAAAAATGTGATATGCACAGGAAAGAAAAAAGACAAAAGAAAAATATACATAAAAGTAAACACAAGTACAAAATACCAGAACTCACAGTATTTTGCTCCAGATAAGTGAAATGTTGCTAGAGTTCATCATTTTGTATGTTTTTCATGTAGGCGGTTTTTCTTAAGTTTCCATTTAAAAGTAAGAGTGGTTGAAGACTTAATATCGTCTGGTATTGAAAAACCACAGTTTTGGGCGAGCAAGTGTAAGGGCACATTTTCCTGAAGACGAGTTAAGTCTAGGTAGAAACAGGTTGTTAGAGGTTGATAGTCTTGTGGAATGGGAATGAATTGAGCTGATTGGAATAAAATAGTCATCAAATTGGTTTGGAAGCAGCTTTTTGTAATAAGAGTGCATGAATTTACCTATTGATAAGGTATATAGTTTGGAAGGCATAAGATGTTTAAGTGCCGGAAAGGTTCTCCTAGAGATGCCGTTTTAGTTGGTCTTACTAGTTTTATAGCTTTATTTTGGAGCTTAACGAGAGGCTGAATGGTTGCATTTGAAGCACGTCCCCAATTGAGAACTGAGTAATTAAGGTAGGGATGGATTAATGAGTTATAGACAAGTTTCAATACAGATTGTGTTGTATAATGTTTAAGTTTGGATAGAACTTCACAAGCTCTTGATAGTTGAGTTTTTACCTTTGGTATATGAGGTTTCCAGCGTAATTCGTTGTCAAGACGAACACCTAGGTATTTCAGGATTCTTTGGGGGAAATCCTATGGTTATTTGTAATAACTTAAAGGAAGTAGAATTGTGTTTTTGAGAATTTATTAGCATAAAATTAGTCTTATTGTAGCTAAGTGAAAGTTTGTTGGCTCTTACCCGTGGTCAATTTTACACAGTTCGAGATTAACGTTTGTCTACAGAACATTAAAACAGGAGTTTGACATATGAAGATTAATATCATCAGCAAATAAAGTAGTATGAAAAGCTTGACTTTTGCGGTCAAGCGCACTATATATTCTTTGAACTTCCCAGAAAGATATGCTGTAAAAAAAACTGGTCTGTCATGAAAGACTACGTAATTACATGCATGTTGTTTTTTTCAGAACTTCTATAACTGGATTCCAAATCAACCCAATCCTTACCTGGCTCGAAAAGAAGACTGCGTCGTTATGATCAACCACAAGAAGGCAAAATGGAATGATGTATCTTGCACTCACAGATTGCAGTTTACTTGCAAAGTTGCACCAGGTCAAGTAATGTTTTACGTTAAGTAATATTTCAAGTTTCGTGTCCCATGAGATAAGCACAGTTGGGGAGGACGACAGGTGCTTTCACGTGACGCTCCCTGTACGAAATTTTCTACAAATGTCAACCAGACCTCTCACTACGAGAGCAACCACTGCTCACCGCGCTGNATGTGTTCAGCGTGAGATGAGTCATGAAACGCCCTTCTCAGGGCGCGGCAGCAGAAATGCTTCCGAAGACTCACGGCCTAACATACTCCAGCTGAACACTGAGGGCTTACTGCAGACAAGATCTCTGTCATTGAGCAGCTAGCGTATAAGAACAAGGCTTTCATCATCGTCCTACTGGTGACCCGCTGCACAACTGCAGATAAGCTAGTGATTCCCAACTTTTCACCAGCTGGGTCAATCCTGAGCAGGAACCACGGCCTTGCCACGTTTGTCCACGAGCGGTTGGAATGGTCACTGGTCGATCAGTCTCCA
>JGI24159J19872_10000904_pt1 | contig 30250 bp, 15 predicted proteins | sample Ectturendosymbi4_FD_19872 | JGI IMG/M metagenome (IMG submission 19872)
TTCAAAAAATACTTAGCTGCATAGGACAGCTCGGACTCTAATGAATGAGCCCGAGTAAAGCGCGAGCGAACGAAGTCGTGAGAACGCCTACTACGAACGATATTGTTAATTCAGGTCACCTGAAACATGAACGCGAAAGGCCCGACATGGAACGAAAATATATGAACGGTGACACGGCCCAAAGAAAAAAGCCCGAGTTAGCAACTTAGTGAAGTGGGCCGTGGGTGGTGGAACAGACATACAAAGCAAGCAAGATTGCGTTCTACCATACAAATCGTAATCGAAAATTCGGGCGGTGCCCGAATGCAGGAGTAGCCACTGGGCTGTTAAAAACGCCATTAACACAGCTTGAAAAACAGGAAAAAATTACACAGCATTGATACCTGCCTTAACCATATTCAAAATCACAACTTTTCCACATCTTTAACATAGAAGTAAAATGACTGAATACTCATTTGGAACTGCATTAGAAACCGGAATGCAAAGACAAGACAAAGCATTGCAGCAACCAGCAAATTGTCTTCTGTAAGGATGCCAACTCTGTTGCCAAAGCAGAAATAAACATAGCTGTTTGGTGTTGCCAACGCAAAAACGAAAACACAACTGAACTTGATCTGTCAAATATTTCATTTTGCGCATAAGATTCAGCAAAATTTCACTCTTTAGAATGGTGTTAAAACGCTTGAAGTAACGCCAATTTTTTAATGGTTTGGCACGAACTTTTCTTTATGCACAAGCAAGGGTGTCGGAAGGGGGGCAGGAATTTGAAAATTTCAGCAAAAAAGCCTGTTTTCTTAGTTTCGAGTGGAAAAAAAATTTCACCACTTTTGGCCCACCCTAGAAAAAATTTTGGAAAAATCCACTAGTGGTCCCCCCTGGAAAAATTCCTTCCGACGCTCATGCACACAAGCATGTAAAATGACACCATTTTTGTGAAAAATTGTTTATTACACCATCGGGCAACACTGTTCAACAACCCCAATTCGGTAAGCAATCAATAGCAGGGTGACAGACTGTGCACGGTGTATTCTGCCAAACAATTACGAAATCCAGCCAAATTCACTTCCAAATTACAAATACTATGTTAGAAATAATATCAACAAAATACTGCCAAAATTCTGTAACGTTTTTTTCATTAAACGATTTACTTTATCACTGGACCCAATACTAATTGTGTTACTTAAACTTACTGTATTTAGGCAAAAAAGTGGGGGGCCAGGCCCCCCAGAAATGAAAGTGGGGGGCCTAGGCTCATGCGGCCCCCCGGTTCCGCCACCTATGGACATGGCCCCTCTTTGGCTACGCGTATGCCTGCAGGCAAAGGAGCGGACATGAGTGAACTGCAAGCTCAGCACGGCATGACACCAGAACAGCTAACCTAGTTCTTGTGCCGTGTGAGTGTCGTACCGGCAAATAAACTGTTGTTGCAAGAAATGAATCAATTAATCGGAATTGAGCTGCTGACGTCAAACTTTTTTTCTAAAAATTTGTTGTTTCTAGTCCCTGTTTCCAGAGAGGGGCAAATGCCCGTTTTGACTCCGGAGCAGATCCAGCCAATAAGGTTAGGGGGCGATTTCAGTAATATATTAGTCAAGTCTCATTACGGGTGACTACTTTAAGAGAGATGAAGTATACTTCACAACACTTCTGTGACAAAACGGCCTTGTATTGCGAATGCTGTTTCACGAGTNGTACACAATCATGGTAAATAAGGTTAATTCGTAGGTTTTAGGAAAGATCGCCTCAATCGGCCCTCCTGGATTCGTCCCTGTGGACGCCCATGGCTTTGACGTACAACGAGTTCAAAACTGTTTGCTTGAGTTCAGTGTAAATGCACACCCATAGCCTTAATAGTCATTATTTTCGTATTTACATGTTTTGCAACAATGTTGACCTCAAAACTAATAACAGAAATTATAGAAAACCATTCTGAATTTTAGGTGTGCGCGAATAGCTGCAATAAATTTGTTTCAAATTTATCTTGATAAATCATTTATGATACTGGTATGTAAGGGCACCTGTGCCCCCATCGCCCCCCTGTCAAAGGGCAGTGCCCCCGTAATGCACCCCCGTTTCGGCGTCCCTGGACATCCACTCGACATATCATTTCTCACCTTTTTTCTGAGTGTGGGCTAGTGGGCCCCTTTTTTCCCCTATAGCTCATTACTCCAGTTACACCACTGCTAGTAACATTTCGCTCAGTTCATCATTATTTATATGGGTAGTCTGTGCTAATGAGTCTCTTGTGCTGTATAGCTGTTAATCTTTCTGGTTTGATACATTACACACGATGACTAAGCTTTAACTGAGCTTCTCATTGTATTGTTGCCAATAGTGATTAGCCTGCCTTATTAAGTCTTTGAATGGCGTATTATTGCGGTGTTCTAAGCAAAGCACAGAGTATAAGTTACTTAAAAAAGTTATTGTTTTTTGAATCGATTTGGACTAGGCCTACATATACAATAGCATAACACCACCAACAGTGATTTTGGACGTAAACAGGATTTCGAACAGTCAGTTTTGGATTGGATTTTGAAATAAAATTTTTGGGTCGTATTTGAAGTTGAAACACAAAACCGTCCATCTCTGTCGCAGGCTGACCTGCGAAAATACTTTTCTTACTTCCAAACGAAAGAAACCGGAGAAAAATACAAGATATCAGGTGAAATTACAGTCGGCAAGGTAGCCCATAGAAGAGCTCATCCCAAGACATGAATTGCGAATGCAACGAACGTTTATGAGCCCGCAGCTCCAGGCACGCCAGTATCATAACATAGATGCGTAACCTTGCACACCTGTCTTATTCGGTGACAGCAGGCAATCGGTTTGTCCCAGACCTGCACTGATGCGTCACTTTGCTTTCCGCTGACTTTACGAATTTCAGTTGGCAAACGCGACGTTTTTTATTGGAAAATTCGATACTGTAAGGTATTTGAGTCAAGTGTTGACACACGCTCTGCGGGAGCAAAAAGGCGAACGCAAAATAAAATGAAGACTGCTTATTTTCTCAACGCAGAAAGATAAAGCCTCGCACAGGGGCGGATCCAGCCAGTCAGTTTAGGGGGAGGGGCGATTTCAATAATATTTGATAGTCAATGAATTCTCATAACGGGTGCACTACTGTAAGAGAAATTAAATGTAGGTCACAACACTATTGTGACAAAACAATGGACGGCAGAATGGCCTTTGATCACGAATGCTGTTTTCCGAATTGTACAAAATCACGGTGAATAAAGTTACTTCCGTAGGTTTGGGGGGTGATCGTCCCAATCGTCCCCCTGGATGGCCTCGCATGATTTGGAATAGGTTCAATTCGATTTTAGACAAATAACGTGGAAATAAACTGCTTATGGACAACTTGTACTTTTCGAAACCATGCTGACATCAAACCTCTAGAGCAGTGGTTCTTAACCTTTACAAACACGCCGAACCCTTACGTAGTTTTCCAAGCTTTAGTCGAACCCCATTGTTGCCAAATAACAGAAAGTAAAAATTGGTTACATCAGGGTGTTTTTCAAAGGCGTTTTAGGCGCCCGATTCGGGTCCCTAGAATCAGCGAAAATTGTCATCGGGTCCCTACCGGGTACCTAACATTTTCCTTGAAAACAAACTTGGCTACATGTTTCAGATGACCTTCGTCGAACCCTAGGTGTTCGATCGGAGCCAGGTGAAGAACCACTGCTCTGGAGTGACAGTAGGTTCTCAGAAATTTAACATCTGCAGTAACTTATCCAGCACATTATAATCAAAGAAGCAAGCTCGAAAATCAATACTTTCATGACAAACGTGTTATTTAAATATGTAAGTAATATTAACTGACAATCTAATAAAATTGTTAATGAATAGCAAGTAAAGTTTGCAAGCAATGATTTTCTTTGCAATAGCTGATAAACGTGTTTATAAAGCAAAAGTACACTACAGCATGAGCAGGATGAGTTTTATACGGTTCTGGGAACAAATTTCAGAATCGTCAAGAATTTCGAGAGATTTGATTTAAACAAGTTGACTTACGACAAGAAAATCACCATCAGCGCAGCAAACATATTCGTCATGAGTCGCATCGCACTGCTAAGTATAAATTCTTTTCATATAATCTGCACATGAAGTTCTTTTAGCTTCCCGGAGGAATATACTCTTTACTCTTGATTTCTGCCGACAAAGGTGTCCATGGCAGAAAAAACTCCGAAGGCTCTGCCAAACTCTACAGATGTCTTCACAGGCATGATTCTTTGGAACACAAACAAGCAGTTGAAAACACAAAATAACTTAAAAGTTCACCAAAAAAACATTTGGCAAGATCGCATTTTTTCCATAAATCATTTTTTAGATGAGATTGCATTTATCTCGAAAAAAGTGAGAACTTTAAACGAACATGAAAACAACTGAAAACCTGTTGTTTCGGAAAAGTTAACAGGTTCACGGAAGTAAAATACTGCTCCAGCCAATAAAGGCTGCTTGAAGTTATCAACAGGAAAAAAATATAAAAACATAAATGCCTGCATTTCACTTTTTATTCAATGATCCGACTTTGGCAAACATTTTTAATTGTTTATTGAAGCTACGCAGTTTAAAGCCAAGATGTTTTGGCACTGGCAATCTGTTCGTTAGCATTTGTGAGTCATCTTAACGCAGTTAAACAATTTGATAAGAGGAGTACGAAATTATCCTATAAACCCATAAAACGGATTTATATCGCAACATTCAGGTACAGATTTTTACGGTTGTTGGATTTTCACGTTATTTTTGTCAATGAAGGGAGTTCAATCCTGCAAAATATTAGCAATTTGGTTCGCAGCCTAACCCACCAGTAACCAGCGCATAACAGACATAAAAATTAACCTATTCTACATGTTTTCTTTGCATTCTGTTATTTCGCTCGCCAACTGATCAGATAGCTGAAACCTTGAGAATAAAACTTTTAAGATGCAACAGAAAACTTGATAGATCATCACTATGATGGAAAAAAACTCATTAACAATTTGCGCTCTGAGCTGCACACTGGAACATGGAAATTACGCAAGTAATGTGGAGTAGAGGTGGCCGGAGTCACAATTTCAGACTCCGACTCCGTTCATGTTCCAAAATTTTTGAAACCGGATCCGGGTCCGAAGTTTCTTCAAATTTGGGAATACAACTCCTGTTCAGACTCCGGCTACCATCGATGTAACCGAAATTCAGCAATGTTTTTACAGTACCTAAGAAATGACAATTACGAAGACCACGCAGACTCCCGCGGAAAATCACGAGTGACTCCGGATCCGTTTTTCACAAATTTTTGACTCCAGGTCCGAAAGAAAAACGCAGAATCCTTCCGGAGTTGACTCCGTTACTCCGGATCAGTGGCCACCTCTGATGTGGAGTACGACGCGGGAGGTCAGTAATAACACTTTGACACCACGTGGCAGTCCCTCGCAAATTATAAGAAATATCACTTTTAACATGTTACATTCCCCGCACATCTGGTATTGTGCCATGAAGAGCGAAGCGATAGTACTTTCAGGACGATTTTTTTATGCAGTTCAAATGCCTACTTGCTACAGCCTTATTATACAATTTATTTGCACTATCCTGTCGTATAATATAATATCGTTTGTATTCTACGAATTTTCTTAGGTTTTATTGCGACTGCTCTCAAGTCAGACTTTTTGTGGGTGCCACTGACCTACAGCAGGTCCTTTTACTGCTGGGTGCGTACCATGAGATGAGCGGAGTCACATTTTTCGGACTCTGACTCCTGCTCACACTCCGAAAAATTTTGAAACATCAGCTCCGACTCCTGTTAACACTTCGAAACTTCCAAGTAACTCATTTCCAAAAGATAGTGTCTGTATGCCGTGGCTATTTTGTCTTTGATCGAACACAAATGTTTGAAGTGGTCACGTGATAAGCACAATACAGAGAGACACAACATGTTGAGGTTTAGAGTTGTGGCTTAGCCTATACTTTACGCAACGTAGACAAAAAGCCACTAAAAGCTTGCCCGCACTTGGACGTCACGGTCATCTGTGTAGGTCATGCATTCTAAACTTGTCATGTGATCACTTCAAACAACCGTGTACAGCTACTGACAAAATAACTCAGAACAGTTTTTGCCTGATGAAGCAAAATAGACATTGCTTGTCAAATATACATCTTTAAAACTATAGGTTCTACTGCAATTTAAGTTATAAAGTGTTAACCGTTGAAACAGTAGATAAGTTTACTTAACCAGATATTTGACAATTATTTGAATTGAGCGTTAAACTTTCAATTTTAATGAAAGACTCGTTTTAAATATCCAAGCTCAGGAGCTTATCACCTGTTTACAAATATTGAATCGCACTGTAATCATGTGCTCAGACAAACCTCTGAACTATAGGACTGTGCCAAATTAAGCCATAACATGAATGTGAAAGCAAATCTTACAAATAAATTAGTAAGATGAACATCACACAACTTACAATCCCTTTCAAATTTAATATAGGCGATAGAGTTGCAAAACAAAATGGGTTATCTATAAAGCAGCAACTATCAGGGCAAACATCCAACTTCGTTCAGGATGGCTCCAAAATGTGAGCAGAGGTTGTCCTATGCAAGTGGTGGCTAGACTAGAAATCTGCACAAATGCAAATAAATATTCTATTCTACTACTGTACATTACTTTTAACATGTCAAATCCTTTCACTATAGATCATTTCGGCACACTTTACTTCTGTCTGTTTTGTTGACCATTGTTTTTTGTCGTGTCTTGTGGTTTTGCCCACATATTAGCCCAACATTCTCATGGTTACACAGCACGGATTCCTAAATTCCCGAACTGCACTGTCACTTACACACTGTATTTTGCATAGGCACTAACTTCTGAAACCATCAATAGTGGTGAAATGCTCGGTACTCCCACCCAGTGTCACACGTTTGTGATGTACGACGACGATGGTCAGAAAACACGTGTCAATTACAGTAATTCCAATCTGTTTGACAACAACAAGCATCATTACAGAAATTTTAATAGGCCCTTGAAAGTTTTGATTGACTCCTACTCCAGCTCCTGCCTAAAATGCAAACTCCGGCCGGAGTCCGCTCCGGCTCCATCTCCATCTCCATCTCCATCTCTGGTGAGCATTGCCAATTTTGTGTGCATGTTTCACTTCGAGGCTGCTTCCATGACTGCGGTAATTAAGTGAGAGTAGCCTTTAAAACTGAAGCAAAATGTGGCATGTAAAGGTAAAACAACACGAAAACTGCGTGAGATGTTTCATCGTTTAATGTACCCACGGTGATCGCATGTTGTATGTCTGAGTTACTTCAATTGCAAGAACACTGAAACTTCAATTTCAAAAATTGAAATTAACTTTTTTTGCGTTATTGCATCGCATGTAAATGTGATATTTCCATGGTTTCAGCTCCCCTCTCATCTTAACCCTGAAAGTATAATGTTTGTACCAATAGCTACCCCATTCCAACTTCTCATGAAGCATTTTGATGTAGGCTAGATAAAAAACAACAAGTAGGTTGCAATAGCCGTTATTGACATTTAGTCCCACATTTTCTGAGTAGATTCTTGTTAAATTCAAATACCCACCCTTTCAAAAAATATGCGAAGTAAGTCATGCGGGGCAGCAAAACAAGAGACTTGTTTCGAAGCACTGCATCCATAATCGCAGCAACAGCTTCATCCGGCTTCATGACTGGAAAAAGGCTGCACACAAAACAAAATCACTTACGCTTTCAATAAAATTAAGACGAGCCACACAATAACTCTAGCGTGTGTTTCTCGATTTACCTATTCTTTATACCTTACCAAATTACGGGGTGCCAGAAAGAGCTTATTTCAAAGTACAGTATACTAGTATTTCCAAAGCTGGTAAACGAAGTCCAGATCGAATTTGAAGGCAAACTTAGGCTCGGCGTAGAGTTAAATATATCAATTTTTTCTGCCTTACCGCCGCAGGATTTTGAGCAAAATTGATGTACATTTGTGATGTCATATATATATTTGAAGGATGTTTGCGGCTGTATCAGCCTAATTTCCGACAGGAAAACAATCCGCGAGGTGTTTAAAAGTCTTCAGCGATCGCCCTTCAAGCTGAGAGGAAGCTTTTCGTGCGATATGATTGTGCTAAAGACAACTTTGCAAAAATTCTAACCAGTAGTTCGTTTTCAGCACGTGACAATCGTTGCACGTCAAAATACAACAAAACGCTCATTACGCGCCAATAGGAAAAGATGTTTTCAACACTGTTCGTTTCTACGTGCTTGCTTTACAAATTAGAGGCAAAGAACGTTGGTGGGAGGACTTAAAACCATTGTAGGAGCTTTTCCGTGTCAGTGTTTTTGCAAGTTTCGTCATATGATTACAGTTTTTGTCTCCGATATAGTCTAGTTCAGGGGGTCACCAACCTTTTTCAAATCTGAGAGCTACTTTTTGGTACGTTTTAATGCAAAAGGCTATCAGTGATACACACTTCTGGAATAAAAGTTCGCCTGTTTTCGAACGTACATCGTCTCCTCATGTTCACTGCGCGCGCTAGCTGATCTCCACGGCAAATCCACAATAATACCTGGCCACCGGCAAGCTTCGTTTTGGTGAGCTATGTTTTCAAAATTAGATCTAGGTCCCCGGATGTGGTGAGCTATTTTTAGAACAGACCCGCGAGCGACCCACCAGGTCTTTGCGGGGGACCTGGCGAAACCCGATCTAGTTCATAGAATATTTGCGAACATTTCTGCTAACTCGGATAGCTCCTCTTTAAATCTCCAGTCAATTAAAAGTTTATACCCAGTTGTATAGACCAGAATAAAAAGTTCGGGCACAATAACATGACCAGACAGTTTAAACAAACAGTGAAACAAGACAAAATTTGTAAAGCCAAAAGCAAGATCACCAAATGTCAAGTTGCAATACTTGTTTGGGGACTACATTTTCCTCAATCCTTTCGATCTTCCAAAATGTTTTTATTATTTGTGTATCGCTTGTTTTCTATGGTTACCGAAGAACAAAATACATAATTACACGATGATAGAGCGTATAGAGATGAAGATTAAATTTGAAACCTTAAAATATGTTTTCAACCCAGTGCTTTTAAATGTTTTAAGTTGATGGCCATACATAAGTAACATCCGACCAGCAATTTTAATATTGTAAACGGCCTCAGATGAAATAGACAAAAAATTCTGAAAGTGCGGCATAGAGAAAATAAATCAAACGAAACCCGGACTCTATCTGCAACATTTTATTCAACCGCTTTGAAAGTGACCTAATTGTCACCTGATGAACTGCAACTGTACCGATAGGACAGCAGTAATTTTTACGCAACCAGAGGTTGACAAGAACACGACATTTTTAGAAGCATGAGAACATGTACAGCAACTCATACTTTTTGCATAAGATTTGTAGCAAACGTAGTTAGAAATGGTGTGCTTAAAAGATCTTGCCAAACATTTTCTTACCCGATGAAAAGCACCTAGTTGGGTTGTCTAAAAAATAAAAGTAGATTTGCACATCCTGGACTTTGTGCCACTGTATATAGCCAATGGACTGCAGCCAGTTTCCTAGGTTTTCATGTTAACCAAATATCCTGCAGCGTGTACTTGGTGTATAATGAAACCTCCACTCACATTGGTGGAGCTGTCAAAGATCAGTGAAATGTAAAATGTCAGTTTGAAAGTGTTAAAGAAAAGATGAAGTCAGGAAATTACAACGAGCCAGATTGATATGGGCAGTAAGAACAAAGTACAGTGCAATATTTTCATGACAAACACACTGGCCTTGTTCTGTGAATAAAGCATGAGCAGGGACCACCTACCACGTTATTTATGAAAATATTGTGAATCTCTGGTGTTGATGTCTCGGCAAAGCGATCTGTTTATGCGACATGTGCGCTACCTTTTTTCAGTATATACAGTAACTTGATAGCAACATTCAAGTGCGGGCAAACCAAAGGCAGAACTGTGCAATAGCTCGGGTTGCAAATTTTTTCTAATTGCATGAGAATTTTGTACAGACAACAGTAACATTATTAAACTGCTATTTACCTATGTTGAAGGTAAAAAGCAACCAAGAATTATGAAACTACCTTGTCATAATTATTAAGAAATATACCCCTACAATTTTTTTCTGACAGTAGGTTTGGTATTTTTTGCTATGTTTAAAAACTACGAATGCAACGTTAGTTGATGCAAATCGTGCATTAAGAAGGTATGGCGTTGGTAGTTTCGCTGAACCTTCAACTGACAATGCGCAGATTCAAGATCTATTGTTATCAACTGCGCTGCTGTGTTACGCACGAAACTTCTTCGGTTGAAGGTCAAAGCATTTGGAACGCCCAAACTTCATGCAGCATGACACAACACCTTGCTCAAATACAAATATTAAAGATTATAAATACGTAATGTGTCAAATATCAATAACCCCAAAGCCATAAAAAACTGGCACGAGTCCAAACACTGCCATTTAGTTGGTTGATTTTCATTGACATGGTCACATCTTAACACCGGCAATACAACACACCGTCAACGTAGATCGCATTTTAACGTTTCGTTTTTACAGCAGTTGTTTCATCTTTGATTTATAGTTGGTCGTTTGGCAACTTCGGATGTATTACAAAAAATTATTTCTTATTCATGAGGAAATTGCGTTTCGCGGCATGCTCATTACTATTTGACCACGACTCTTCGAGGTCACTCTAACTGCCAGCAGAATCAAAAAAAGTGTTTCAAGGTGTTGATATGACAAAATAAGGACTTTAGAAAGTCAATTTTTGATATCCACATTCGTCGCCATACCAACATTTTCGACGCCGTGTTGCTTAACAGTTCACCAGTATAAAAGATTATGCTGGTGCTGACTGACCGGGAATGTTGAAGCAAGCCTGTCCACATTCTGAAACCTGTCGAGCAAGCAAAAAGCTCTGCGTTGTACTGCTTCGTAGAGGCAATGCACACGTCACCAAAAGTAGCCAACCTGGCTTCAAAAAGGTCACTGCGGTGACTTTATTCGCTGTGTGATGGGGTGCAGTATGACATCAAAACGAATGAACGCGACGACTTTTGATGAAGCTGCTTCCAGGCACGCAATCGTTTCTGTGAGTGCACTGGCATATAAAGCTGGCGCATACCGAATGTGTGCAAACAAGGGTTTGTCGTTCCTTGAATCAGGGTCGCGGCCAGAAATTTCGACAGGCAGGGACAAACAATAACCCAGGTGCAAACAACAACCAAGTCTCAACATTGAAATATTTTTAAGCCCCTTGTTTTCAAACCGTTGTCCATGAAACACGCGTTTATTTGGCTTTTTTTCCTGAGCAGTTGCGTTCAGCTAATCCGGCAAATAAAAAGTCTACTTTCATTGAATTGAGAAGTTACAAGCTTTTTTCTAGTAAAGTTCCAAGCGTCTACTTTGGATCAAAGCCACCACTTGCTCGTAAAACTTTCCTGCAAACGCGGTTGTGAAAATCTCATAGCATTAAGGTTTTTGCAGCCAACATTGCAATTCAGCAAGAAGTCATTGTAGCCGACATTATGATGGCGCTTTTTATATTTGCGCGCTTCTGATGTACACCAACACACGTCTAATCGAACTCTAGTAGTTGCTTTGTTCTGCGACCGTTCCCAAACTGTGGTACGCGTAGCCCTTCAATGTGGTACGGGAGTAGGCCTAAACTTCTGTTTTTCTGCACAGAAGTAATATATTCACAGTTTTTGTTTCAACTTAACAGTTTGTGTTAATAAATTCCTGCTCTTGTGTACTTCCCTTAATGGCTTTCAAAAATGGTCATTATGATTTTTCAACAGCAATTTTCCTCATTCCGCATTTGTGTCAAGTCGGGTTTGCCAAACTTTTGATCGAACTATATTTAGTAGAATGTGTTTCCTGGAACAAGTTGCCATGGTACGCGGCGACAGTACGGACCCAAAAATGGTGCGCGAGAAGAAGTTTGAGTACCACTTCTTTAAAACACCGACTTCCAAAGTGGGCCTTCTACAAAACTTGCGCGCATATAAGACGTGGATCCTGTTGTCGTCAAATTCTTGAGCGACCAACTGACGTATGCAGTTGATAAATGTTAAACGCTATAGTCCAGGCGTGGCCAAACTGCGGCTCTTCGAACCTTTGCATGCGGCTCTTTGAGCTTTCCGAAATATGACATGTTAGCAATAGAAATAAAAAATAAAGAACTAACATATAATATTGCAAAATGGTACTGTGGTAGCTAGCGTGCCGTACAGTATTACTTTTGCAAGTTATTCAAAAAGATTATGATGTCACAGAAGCGTAGATTGCAAATAAATCCGTGTTTTGCGATTTTTAAGTTGCGGCTCTTTGTAACGTGGCTTTTACGATATGCGGTTCATACATAGAGCAGGTTTGGCCACCCCTGCTATAGTCTCTCAACGCGTTTGAAAAATGTATGGATGTTATGTCATTGACGCTGTGAAATGCGATTGCGGCAGCATTTTCGTACACTGCTTGCACTAAGTTTGCTTCCCAAAAGGGACTACAGTAGGTATTCAGCTATTTATCAGAGTTTGAAAACTATCTTGTAAATTCGGAAAAGTTACACATGTCCTCTAAACTAACTTCCATATGTTTGACCCACTCAGTTTACACAAAAGTGTGAAAATGGCTGTGTATCTACGAAAACGAAGCCGTAATCGGTTATCACCACGGCTCTGCACTAAAGCTAAGAAATACTTGTCGCCGCAGCTTAACAAAAAACGGTTGGTTAGTTGATCCAGTGGCGTATTAGAGTATGGCAGGCACGGCACGTGCCGTGGGCGCCATTTTGACAGGGGCGCAAAAATTGTTTGGCAGATATTAAAAACTTTATTTACAGTTTCTTGAACCTCTATTTTGCGCCCATACATTCATAAACTGCAAAGCTGCATCAACACAGTGCCCTTACCTAACAGGCTAATATGCATTAAGCCGGGCGTGTTGCGCTAGCACCACCAAGCATTATGACAAAACTGTAATATTGTGACATAACACGACGGTCAGACATTGTGACAGAACAAGAACGCTCGCATACCATATCTATGGGACCTCGTCCTTCTCAAGCTATAAGGATAGTCAGTCCGAACTGCTGCATTTCAGGCAAGAAGATATTAGTCAGAAGCCTGGTTGAGACGAGTTTAAGTCCGTGTCTGTGAGCACCTGACTGTTACGCAATAACTGTTGTTGAGGTCCTGCAGATTTACAAATTACTTAAACTACTGCGGCCCACTCCGACTTTACGAGACTTCTTCGATGGCCACTAGTGTCCGATAAATAGGCTGAATAAAATGCCCCAGTCTAGAAACTAAGGCATAGAACATGTTAGTCCTCGAAAAACAAGCAGTTACTATCGTTACCGTACCAGTCGAGCAAAAATGTTAACTCATGAAAGAGGTTTGTTAGTCTTGTTCAGAGGAGCTAGCTTTTTCTGTCCAAATTTGGCTTTCTTGTCGATGTCCAAGGCCTGTGAGAAAGTCCTGACTGTGAAAAACTAAAATCTTCGAGTGACAATTTAGGAGCTGTGTACAGTTCAGATGTTGATGGCAAGCAGTTAAATGAGAAGATTCTAGATTGCAAAATGTTAATTTCCAAGTCGTGCAACTTACATTCTTCAAATTGCATTGCAAATAATGCTGAATAGAAATGGACGAAACAGCAAAAGCTTACTTTGACGAAATCGAAGACGACTTTGCTTCCATAAAGGCACGGAAAATGTTGGCATAATAAGCATTTTTGTGTCGTTTAACCGGAAGAGATTGGATATGTTATGTTTCGATGGAATTGTATTTTTCGAAGGCAAGTGATGCATGACTTGCATTAAATAATTTATTGTGCAATCAAATTAAATGTGTTCCATTTTAAAAGAAATTTTCGATTTTTTTTGTAAGATATACAATTTTGGCAGGCAGCACTATATAAACCAATACAGATGCGATCGCCCCTCCCCCCTAAAACCTACGAAAGTAACTTCATTCACCATGATTTTCTACAATAAAGCGTTCGCGATATAAGGCCATTTTGTCGTCCACTGTTTTGTCACAACAGTGTTGTGAAGTATGCTTCATCCCTTTACAGTAGCAAAGCCGTTATGAAACTTGACTTCCAAATATTACTTAAATCGCCCCCCCCCCACCTATCGTTAGTGGCTGGATCTGCCCCTGTGCCTATAAACTATGATAACGTTATTAATTGAATGTTTTGATATTCTTCATAATAAAAATGAGTATAGAAGTATGTTGTGGTCCTTATGGATAATTTATATTTTATTTGCTGAAAAGTTAAAAAAAATAAACACAAATATATTCCGTTTCAACACATTTATTTTCTTCATGGTTTATCTTTCGTAAAAATTGTGCCGAAATCTAATATTTAAACGAATATGAAAGGGCGCACATTTATACTTTACCATGGGCGCCACTCTGCACAGACACGCCACTGAGTTGATCTAACCATTCTAGCGTTTAGTGTTTAAATAACAAGATCCAATCTACGGGCAAAAAATTCAGTTTAGTTTCACATGCGCTTTATTAAACTATCTACAAGTCACGGCAGTGTCAATGCTCTCAGCACTTACAATATAAAAAGCATCTTCCCACATACATTAGATTTTGCTGCTGACTAGGGTTGACAGATCACATGAAATTTTTTCAAGGACATTTTGATTTTCAAAGAGATACGGTGGGCTACTTTCATGGGCGTCCGCTAGGGGGGCAAAACGGGCATTTGCCCACGAAAAATTGGACTAAGAACCAAACATTTCTAGAAAATGTGAAGTCAGCACCTTGATTCCGATCAATTGATTTAATTCTTGCAATAACATTTTATTTTCCGGTATGGCACTCACACTGTACAAGAGCCAGCTTCACTGTTCTGTTGTAATTCAGTGATGAGCTTGCAGTTCATTCATGTCCACTCCTTCGTGTGCAGACTCAAACGTTACGAAACTTGGGAGTGCATTGTTCTACTGCTGCTCTTTGTTCCGTAATAACATGGCCACGATCTTCAGTGGTTCACTTCAAATTACGATAGTTAATGCGCTTTTCCGCGTGTAACTGTTGACTTCAGACATCTTTGGCAGGTGATGCAGTGATACAGTGACATAGCAGCCCAAAATNTTATTGGGGGCCAAAAAAATTTTGGGGGGAAATGTTTGATTTTAGGCGAACAACAGTATTTTCTTTGGGATACCGCCTCTCGAAGCGCAAAATAATTATTTATTCAAAAAATTAGGGGGCATGGTTGCTGGGTCCCCCTGGCTCAGAGTTGTAAGTCGGGTCGGGCCGGGTTCGGGCTTAAGTTTGTCGAAATGCTTCGGGCCGATTTTGGGTCTGTATGCAAAACTTTTTCATAACATTCAGAGAAACGATGTTTTTCTTTTGCGATGTACTTTTTTTTATGCTCACCGCGGTGGCCTCCATGAGGGAAGTGATTTTTCTTCAGCTAATTCTATTTGCAAACACAGCTGCGTTCTTTCGTTCTCTGCTCGGATTGGTCTCACACTCTTTTTGAGAAGGTGACAGCGGTGAGGAAATGAGCGCGCGATGGCGTTGCTTCGAAGAGATCAATCACTTGCGCGATTCTTGGCTTGTTTTAAGAAACGATGGGCTACAAACCGACTTTTTCAAGCCTTAGCGCTATTCTAGATAGTTTCGCTTATGCCTATAGCGCCATCGCTGATAAGTTTCGTGGTAGTTTGTCTTTATCTTGAGAAGCTTTATATTCCGCAGTATTATCGTTGGTTTGTGCTTGTTTAACCAACAGTTTGGTCAAGGTGGTTGCTATTTTGGGTGTGATAAAACCGTGTCCCTGCAGCTACACCCGTATGCTACGTTTTTTGATACTCCGCACTTGCGCATATCTCGACTCACTTGGTAAATTTAGCTTTCGGGCCTGAATCGGACTTCGAACACCAATGTCGGGCTCGGGTCAGGTTCGCGCTTGTGATTTCGGGTTCGGGCTTCAAATTGAGGCCCGTTTAGAACTGTCCTGGCTACGCCTTAAGACACGTTGTTTCATATTGTGTGAAAAGAAGCATGAGTGAATCTGTAGCAGTGCTTCCACAAGTTTGAAAAATCCGTTATAGTGTGAAATTGTGAGTGCGACTAATGTGCCTGTAAATAGCTTAATCAAGCTACGCTAATGCAGGCTTCTTTTCACACGGTATAAAACTGCGTGAATTTTTAGAAATACGTCTATGAAAGGCTTGCGGGAATTAGTCNGTATTGTTAAGGCTTAGTTCTGACTTCTNAGCGAGTACTAGCTATATTGGCTGTGGCGAGGTTTCATAATTCATCTGCTGAGTTTTTACGCCTGCGTGGTGTTCTAATTTTAGTAACTTGTCCGATAGTTGTGTCAAGATACAGATCCATTTCTCATTGTTTGAAACAGTTTTGCAAGAGTGTCTAACTTTCATGTTTTTTCACCGCTAATGTTGATCTGGTGGTTGATTGTTCTTAAATCATGACTTATTTGTAGAAAGTGCTCTCAAAAAATGGACATTAGGAAGTTTATGAAAAGAAAAAACCTTTCTGATAGGCGAAGTGTAGAAAACAATTCGGTCAAAAGATTTCAGAAGTGAGTTCTGTTCAACCAGGACAGACGAATGAGAGAATGGCAAACGTATTCATTGTTAGTTCAGTTCCATTTCAGACTCAGTTGTGTGAATATGCGCCATTCAGCAAAATCTGTAACGGATGAAAGTACACCTTTGTGGCAAATTTCGTATACAGCTCCACTTGAAAAAGATTTCAAAATAGCTTCGAATGGAGCGCGTGCTTCCGTGGGCCATTTTCTTTGTGGTGTAGAAACAGCAAAGCGTTTTGTGAACATCCGTTTGCATTGCAACGTCAGCAACCGGAAAAGAATAAGCAAAATGTCGACGTTGCATTCTCCTGCAAAATTTCTGCGGACGCCCATGGCTACTTTCATTTTTTCAGCATGCTTTGGGAAAGTCAGGTTAAGCTAAACATGTGCGAAATTGAAAACTAAACAAAACGTAGTATGACGACACAACCGTTCTTGAATAGTTTACTTTTTACTACACAACTAAAGGTGCTGAAGATGAAACAAATCTGCACATTGTTCTGTTCATTTACATTGATTTTTAAATGTTAAATGTTATCAATGGTTCAAAAATGAACAATTCAAAAACTATTCAAGAATTTAAGGACGCTGGAAAATATTCGAGGACAACAAGGTGTTTTTCAAGAATCAAGGACAACGAGTCTTGATAGCAAATTCAAGGACAGTCCTTGGCGCTCAAGGACGTCTGGCAACCTTACTGCTGACTCTTCCCGTTGCAGCTGAACGATTTCAAATATACTTACCGTATTTATTCGAGTATAACGCGCAAAATTTTGTACGGAATTTTATGCAAAAATTAAGGGTGCGCGTTATACACGAGTTTTTTCATCAGCACGCTTTATTTTTATTTCTTTTTTTCTCTTTCATAATCTTTCTGCAGCCTTTACTCATTCTTTTCGCTGCAATGCGCAATCTTTGTTTGTTTCTTCTTTCTCTTTAAAAATGCTTTGGTAATTCTTAGTCGCTGTGCACGTGCAGGCTTTTTACCAGTGTACCGTATGTCATCAATAAATGTTTTGTTACAGCCACATGTCTTCAACAGCAGTTTTTACTTTCTATCTTTAGTCAGAGCTAAGAAAAAAGGAAAAAAATTTATACCAATTTTCATTCAAAAATTAAGGGTGCGCGTTATATACGAGTGCGTGTTATATTCAAATAAATACGGTACTTTTGGGCGCATCCGCAGCCCGGAAGACGAGTACAATTTTGTGAGAGTAGAAGACTCCCCTGAAGTTGAGACGCCACAGCCGGCGACACCTCCAGCACCCCCTGTTGTTGAACCGGTGAAAGCCGAAGATGAGAAGTCTGAAGTTACCGAGGTAAGTCCAGACGGTTTGAAAAATCTTCCGCATCTTAGAACTTTCGACTGAGTCTCTAGTTGAAGAGCAAAATAAGAATTTTGCAAGCGACGTGAATGTCCAATGTCACGAAAAATGTGTTTTGTTTGCAGAAGTTGAATCAGTGCGTTAAAACTTATCGCCTGCAAAAAACATCACTGGTATTCCCAGCCAGGGCGTGAAGTTTCATTGGGGCAATGGAATGCCCATAGAGAGAAGCTTGTTAAAATTCATCACCCAAATAGTACAAAAACAAAAAAGGCGATTCGTGTTTTTCTGCTTTCTACTGATATTTTTGATGAGATCATATATTTTAACTACATCAATGTATTTACATATTCCACAAGCAAACTTTGTAGCAAGTCTCTGATAAATTCCTTACTGCAGTTTGACAAAATTTCTATTTTTTCTGTGCAAAATTTTGTACCCGAGAAAATATATCTTGGTTCTCTGTAGGTGTGTGGATGCGAAATAAGTACAACGCGATGAAACTGTTCATTGTGAAACAAGTTTACGTTGTAAAGCAAACTCGACCTGGCTTTCATGCATCATTAGTTATTATTGTATGCGTATCTATTGATGTTCTACCAAAGCGGCAGCTAGACTTTATTAGTATTAGGTTCTTGGCAATTATTTTAGTTCTAAACATGGGGCTCGCACATTTTGCGAGGTGCACAGGCAACGCTGACACCACCATCTACAATCATTTAAGGATGAATTGTGCTGTAAAGCTCTTTGGCGTCTGTAGTAGGGGACAGGGGTGTAGCGATGGGGGAAAGGAGGGACAATGCCCCGGGCGCCAAATTACTGGGGCGCCGAATCAGTGGTGGGGCTCTGAAAAGTCCCAACAACGTCGTAAATACTTTCTTCAATGCAGTACATTTGCTTCCGAAGGACCTTAGGTTCGAACATGGGGGCGACAAAATTATTTCTTGCACCGGGTGCCATCTAACCGCAGTACGCCCCTGTTAGGGAAGTACATTTTTTTGTAAGTAGTGTGTGAATGCAAGTCTTGCATACGATCCACATCGTTTCCCGAAATGTTTTGTGCATCAACAATCAAAACGAAGACGAATTTGCTTCTCAGCTAATTTGCCATGAAATGGCCATTATCATCTTCAGAAGGTATGGTTGGGTGTGGCCTAGACGTGGCCTAGTGGTTAGAGCGCTCGCTTCATGTCTGGTAGGTCGTTGTTCGCGTGGTTCGAATCTCGGCCAAGACCTTACTTCAGTCTGGCCAAGCGCTCGGCAAAAGCAGGGAAATTCTCCAATGCGGATGCAATCTTCGTCGGAGTCCGGTCGTGTTGCCTATTTGCCTTCCCATCTGAACAAATCGGATTCCGATTTCCATCGGAACAACTTCGTCGAGAAATGGACGATCTCTTCAACCGTCGAAGGACAATTCTTGTGTTGTGCAGTTACATTGTCGCAATTGCGTTGTGTAAGAACTTTCCGAGAAATGTTCTCGTGTCTTCGTCGTACAATCTGATCGCCGCGGAAGCGACGGCATACAATCTGATCGCCGCGGAAGCGACGGCATGGGCCATGTACTGTGTGGGTGGGTATATTCCATATGAAGTAAGGAAGGTCTCCTTTTTCCTTTTTCTTACGCACCTGTACATCTGGGAAAGAATGCTGCTGGCAGCAAATTGTACGTTTGGTTCACTTGACTGAACTACACAAGTAGGCGCGTAGTCAGAAAAATAATGTTTGGGTGGGCGACCATTCCTTACTAGAATAAATAATGGCAATCCTTGCTCAATATAATTGATGCCTTAAATTTGTGGGGTCGACCGCGCCTTTCTCTCTCAGTGGTTGCGCCTGTGCATACAACCGGACTTAGTCTGGTTTTCGACTGCTTGTTGCAGGCCACTGAAGCCACTGAGATATCGTCACAAAATGCCGCTGCCGCTGCTGAGGAAGAAGCGGACAGAGAAGCCAAGCTCGCAGCAAAGCAGGAGCGAGAGAAAAAGCGCGCCGCTGCCGCCGAAAAGCGTCGTCAGGAAGTAGAACGTAAACGGAAAGAAAAAGAAGAACAGACACGGAAAGAAAAAGAGGAACAAGAACGACAAGAACAAATGAGGTAAGAAAGTGAAGCCTTCTCAATTTGCTACGTCATGGATTAGAGTTTGTCATTGCAGTGGTCTACCAAAAATTAAGAAATAATATTTTTCCTTATTTCTAAAAACCGGAACACACTCGCGGAAATGCGAGTTGGAGTGAAATGAAAAATCATAATAGGCCTAATATGTCCACATGTGAATATTACTGCAAAAAGTGTTTCCGCCCGGGCTCGAACCGAGGACCTTTCGCGTGTTAGGCGAACGTGATAACCACTACACTACGGAAACGTATGTTCATTAGGGCCAACCGAACAAACACGTCAACATTTAGTAGCTTTGTTTGCTTTTGTGCTTTAGTCAAGAGCAGTGTTTGTGCTTAACAACTAACAAAAGCCCCATGTAAATGTCAGAAGCAAGCATACCGCAGCACTTCATACGTGAGTAACTGCAGCACAGCTTGCTTGACTGCCAAATTTTGCGAAGCTGAATTGCGGACATTTTCGTCACGTGGATAATGGGAAATTGAAGGTGGACTATCAGTGGAATTTTCGCTAAGGTTTTCGTAATGATTTTACCCTTACATATTGGGATCATTCTCAGTGCATTCTGAAATAGCTTCAGTTCGAACAAAACTGGTCACACTGGGATACACAAGACTGCTGTACACTAATTATTTGTCACCCGCATCGTGGCGATATAATAATGATGTTTTTTTTATTGCGGACTCATGGTCCATATCACAGACGCAATCACAGGCACAAGAGCACAAAAAGTGGGTAGCTATGCATCAGCGCACGTTACAGAAACGGTGTTTGCACACGACCAACATTGAGAGGAGCAAAGCACTTTATCCTCACCACAGCTGTATCGTCATTCGCAAGAGCACAAAAAATGGATATCCATACAGTAGCGCGCATCACATAACCGGTGTTAGTACGCAACGCATAACCATGTTTTTGTTTCGTATATATAAATGCTGTTTCTGTTTCGTATTTTCAGCTATTTTACAAATTGTACTGAGACGAACTAAACCATTGAAAAAATTTTAAGGATACCTATAAAACCTGAGCAGGTTTCTCACAAAAAATGTTATATAATACAAAATGTCTGCAAAATTTTCTACCAAGGACATCATCCTGTTTATGTGCCTGGTACTCATGAGAGTCAGTTTGCTTGATGCTCGCAGGATCCACCACATTAACCCATTGAAGTCTTGGTCGTCCACACCAAGCGTATGTGCCATGGTTATTTTTTTAAAGAACTTATAACAATGATGTAGTTTGCTAGCTTTGGTTCAATGTTAAACAACGTCTTTTTTTCGTAATCAAGGCCTCTTTCAGGATGACTAACTTTATTCTGATCTCACGACACTGTCCGATGTATTACTCATGGCCAGATGATTGCTTTGCACGTTTGTGCTTCAGAGCAGACAAAGCTTTCATGAAACTGGTCCATTAGCTGCAATATCTGCAGAAAAGCTTGGAAGATATTTTTCCCATCATAAAAATTTTTCAGGTTACCTAACAGTTACAAGAATAATCACGTGGCGCAGGAAGCAACTTAAGAAGACTACTACCAGTACCAACACTGAGGCACATATTTTATCTGCTACACTACAGACAGCTATGTTTAGTGGAGCTTGAAAAATGTTTGCCTCTTCGTTGGTGGATGACATTAAACTTTACTTGGATTCTGGTACTTGTGGGGTGTTTATTGATTTTAAATTCCAATGTATAGTTTAAATATTTAGAAGACTCACAAAACATGCTGGTGGGTATTACCTTATAGCACTTCCTTTTCACCCTGTTGATTTAACCACCCTTTATAAAATTATATTATCAGTTTAATTCGTAATAGTATTCTTTTCTTTTGGAAAGTGTTAAGAACTTCAATGAATTTTTTGCTGACCAGCCTTTACTAGATAACCACCACGTATGGCAACCTATACGGCGATTTTGCTATTTACTCATCAAGTTATGCACTCTTGGACGTGACGCTAAACTGCAACCGGCGATGGAGTTGCGGTTCGGGAATTCTGCAGTTTTGGGGAAACTGGAATACCCTTCAGTCATAATTATTCCCAGAGCCACTATGGCCTGGAGTGGTGACGCGTGAGAGGGCACCAGCTATGGATAAAGTAGTCGTTTCAAGAGCAGAGTAAGCTTTTCAGCCAAGGCAGGCAATCGGTCTAGGCAAGAGGAAGCGATGGGAAAGTGGAAAAGTTTTTCCACTCTACCAGTCTCTGTAGCCTGAACCTGACCCTAACGTACTGACCACGCCTTTTCTTGAGAATCTCTGGAGGACTTAAATTGTGGTCAACTAATGCCTGGTGCGCGATCATCCTCTCTCGAAGGCGTTCTGCCGCACGCGCGCACGCAGATACACACACACACACACACACACGGCGCGTTTACATCTCAAAGGCAGATCAGTTGGTTTGATCATTGTATTTTTTTCTAAGACTGAGGACGATAGGTTGCTGACAATGTTGTTGCTTAAACCTCATGGAAGTGCCCTAAATTTTTTTGTTTTTTTTCCGGATGTTACAGCCTGACCTACTGGTATTTTTCCGAAAGTAACAAACGTTATCGCCGCAGTTTCATAACAACGGATTGGATGTTCGCTTTGTAACCTTTTTTTACAGACATTTTTTCAAAGGCGGTAAGACATATCAATGTTGAAATTCACTTTTTTTGACATTTGTGTTGTCGATGTGTAGATCTAATACGGAAAAAATAATCCTCGAGACGTTGCTGAGTGAAAACCCTTTCCGTGAAGAAGCAGTTCAATGGAAGAGTTAATTTTATAGTAATGCTTTCTCATGTGACTTAAACTGAAACAGTATACTTCATATTTGCTTGGTTTGTCAGTCTTCATAGACCGTTTTATCAGCGTAAAACATCTGGTGTATAAATTTTTTGCTTTTTTTGTACCGCTTTGAGACTTTTGAGCGTTCACCAAATCTTGCAATTGACATCGGCTCAGTTCGATAAATGTACGCTCCAAAATTATTTTTTATATCTAAAAAAAAGGGTGAAAAACCAAAACAAACAAATAAGAACAACAAAAAAACATTACGTTAAAAAATATATATGATAATGTGTACTGGAACAGATGCGTCAAACGAAAACAAAAAAGGTACAACAACTAGAGTTGGTAATGTCTACATAGAAAGGTAAATGTTTTGACAAAAACAAACACATTTTCTTGAACAGGAGCACATATCGGTTTCTGCATAAATCTGGATGGCCTACGCCGAATAACCATATTTTGACAACAAAGAAACTTTAGCCTGGCGGCAAGCCTCTGAGGAATCTGCCTGCTTCCTGCTTTCATTTTTCTGCAATGATTAAAACTTGCAAGCGTATCTATTTTTTATAGTTATTAGCCACAAAGATGGGGGCAAGCAAATCGTTCACAGTTTATTAACAAGGAAACTAGTTTCGCGTTTTTCAACGTATCATCAGTCCTGTAAATGCAAGACAACCTAACAGGCGAGAAGTTGGCACTTGAAAACGAGTAAAGAAAGAAACACGAACTGTGGCTAGTTACAACGGCAATACTAAAATTTTCGAAGCTAAAAGGCTGACTTTCCTAGAGCCTCACAAACCAGCCACTGCTAAGAAAACCAGCGTTTGGTAGCGGCCTAACAAAGTCACTTTTGCTCTGGAGATAACACACGTGCGCGATGACGTGTGCCAGAGAGTACGCGGTTAAACAGAGCGTAACAATTTGTAAAAACTGTTATAGTGACATTTTAGTTAGATCCTGGAATCCCAAAGATCCAAACAATAAACACAAAATGACACCTTCATCTACAAGAATCTTTTGTATTCTGTACAGCAGGAGCTAACATGATGTGTAAATTGAAGAGCATTCAAATAATTGTTAATGTTTGGTCTTTACAGCATCACATTTAACATTGGGTTGTAGTGATATTCAGTTTACTGTGGCTCAAACGAAGCATGTACAAGATCCCAGTCACGTGAGACTTTTCGTGCAGATGCACAATTTTACTTGGCTGTTTATGGAACAAGTTAAATGCCTTAGAGCGGAATTAATGGGAATTCAAAGCAAGAAACGCAGCGGGCAGTGAAATGCAAAGTTTGGAGCTTTTGTGAAAAATTGAATTATGAAGCGACTGTTTTGCCCGAGGATAGCTATACAATGCGATGAATAGTTTGAAAGATTTTTGAGCAAGGTCAGAGAGGAAAGAAGGGCGAAGCATAATTTGTGACTGCGAGTTATTCTACTTTGTGACTATTTATTTTGTTATTATAACAATATAGCCAAAATTAAAGAAATCAGGTTATTTTGAATAAAATAACATATTTTCTTTAATCATGGCTGAACTGTTGAAATTGATTACTCATTTTGTGTTTCCTATATTTTGTGACTGCGAGTGCCGTTGCGTTTAGGGAGGAACTGGAGGCTGAGAGGAGAAGACGGGATGAAGCTAATCGCTTGAAAAAGGAGGAGGCCGAAAGAGCTCGGCAGCGAGAGAAAGAAGAAGAAGAACTGAAGGAGAGACGTTTACTGCAACAGCAAGAACGAGAGAAAAAACAGCAAGAAGAATATCGACGAAAAATGGAGGAATTGCAGCGCAGAAAGAAAGAGGAGGAAGAAAGAAAGCGTCTTGCCGCCTTGGAAAAAGCTCGGGAAGAAGAAGAGAGAAGGAAGCAGGTGAATATTAAGGCCGCACAGCGTTTGTATCTTATCTTCTTTGGTGATGACTTGCGCACTATGCAATGCCACTTATGTGAATGACGATTCTTAAATGCAAAACCCCTGAAACGAGACGCGCAAGGAGCTTTGTGGCAATTTCGATATATTTTGCTGGTATTTCAGATACTCTTTGTTACAATTCCTGTCAAACGCATTCGGTTTTCCCAACCACTGAATGTTATTTGGCGTGAAATCCAGCTGGAAATCCAGCTGGTTGTTTGTAAGGCGAACATGATAACCACCACTCCGCGAAAACTGAGCTGAAGCATACTAGAGAATTGCAGTATCACCAGTAAGCTGGAAAGATTTTGTCGCTGTGAGATTGTCGCTATAACTAAGGTTCAACCCGGATTTCCTGATATACATATGTTTTAGTTTCGAGTTCGTGTCTTCGATCAGAAGGCTTTTCCGTTGGAGAACTGTAGCCAAAAATAAACTAACTGTTGTATTCTCGTAATGTACATTCATACCAATGCTTCCACTATACGTTTTCCGTTGAAACGTAAGTAATTTAAAAAATGTGCCATAGCCCAAAATCGTTACTTACTGCGAAAGTTACGTTGCGATTGACGCTAGTTTCCAAGGCTGATTGTTCACGATTCCGAACTTTCTAAGCTTAATGAATAGAGACGTGGAGCAGACCGTTGTAGTTAGTGCTTAATTTCGTAAATGTGTAATCGCACATCTCAATAAATCAAAGTTATCTGTAACAAAACATTGAAACATAATTTTTCTGATGTTTGCAAATTTTGATCTATTTAGTCACCAAAAGTTTAAGGTTTTCGATTGATGCAGCAAGTTGTTCTACCACTTCTCCATTAAAGAAATGCATCTTTTTTGAAAGTTTGATGCACATTCATGTACCTACGCAGCGCAGCTTTCCCAAACAACCACTTATTTGTGATGGTGTATCATTTATGCAGGAAGAGGAGTTGATGGCTCAAATGGAAGAAAGCGAGCGTGCTGAATATGAGCGCCGCAAGAAAGAAGAAGAAGAAGAAAGAAGGATCCGAGAAGAAGAGCGGAGAAAAAGAGAAGAGGAAGAAGCAAAGATTGCAATGGAACAAGCCAGAATACAAGCACTTATAAGAGCCAAGTACGTTCAAACTGTTATATTTTTATTCCTAGTGTTCGTTCCTGTTATGTCTTCTCCTACAATTTTGAATTTGTCTTTTCCATTCGCACGAAAAGCTGTTATTCATGATGTAAACCACGAATTTTCTGATTTTAACTATCCGTGATGTGAACCAAGATGATCCATGGCTATATATGTAAGGCCGCTGTTGGGCAGTTCTCGATATTAACTGTATAACTGATTTTTAGCCATTCAACGTTATTGGAGGCAAACTTCAACTGGGAATTTCTTGAACATGGTCGGACACGAGTCTTTCGCATCTAAGCTGGTGTAGACACAATTACGCTCGCTCGGTGTAAGGTTGCGCCTATAGCACGGGTCGGTATCTGGAGGCTTTTCTCGTTGTAATATATGTCCTAAGTCGGCCCTCTAGGTTCAAAAACTGTTTGACTTCGTGCGTGTGTTGATTTACAAATATATCTTGGTTTGCTTCACAGCGATCCAATAAGACCGACTGGATTAGACTATTCAATTTTATGCACTGCGCGCGTTCAATTTGTTACTGGCTTTGTCAAAATGTTGCGTACATTTATTTACTGCTAAGTTTGAACTACCTGTGTCTGAAAAATGTAGGCTTGTAGGTGTCTCTTCCGGTCAGAGGCCAAACTTACAAGGAAATCGGGATCATAGTTGAAATTTACAGCATTGTTTCCCAACTTTTCATACTTACGAATCCTTAAATACGTCTTCTTCTCAAGGACCCCAATTCCCAAATTGTTTGGTTGAAAAAAACGAAGTATTTTGAAAAATTGACGGGATAATGAAATTCGATTTTAAAATCTGGATAAGCGCATTAGGATATACCTGGTAGTGCGGTTGTGTCCCTGCCCGTCGACCAGATGCTGTTGACCAGAACTAGTATGACAAAGGAAGCCATTACACACGAATCACCAGCTTACTTTCGCAGACCCCAGGTTGGCAACCACTATTCTTGCAGAAAGATATGAGTATTAATTACATTAACGTACCCACCAAGCATACATTGAAGCTTTTACTTTTTCCTCTCGCAGGCAACAAGCTGCTCTCGAGGAGAAGCTGAAGTTTGCTCGTGACCTGATGCTGGAAGCAAACGGAATGGATCAAACTCAAAACGTCAATCGCGCCTTTACTTTCTCCTATTTTGAACTTTTGCAAATGCTTGGTATCGACTTCACGACAATCGAATGAGCACACACGTGTTTAGCGAAATGCCCTTGTCGACTGTGAATCCGTCAACAACTAGAAGCCTCGATTCGAAAGTCTTCTTTGCCTATTTCAAAAGCTGTTTGCTGTCCATAACGCATCAGTACATTCAACAAAAACTGATTTTAAACAGGGGAAACTGTTTCACTGTGACAGTCTACATCAACATTCATTCAAATTCTTTATACCTCTAGCGACATGCGGGATGCGCTATGTTATGAACGTTTTCTTTAAACGGCGTAGAAGTTTGACGTCGGAAAGAATCCCATCAATCTACGAGTATCAACTTCGATGACAGCACGTTTATAAAACAGGTGTTGAGCAACAACGACGTTATATTTTAGTTTGGTCCGAAAATTAGTTTACATAGGATTTACCCCAGAGCTTTGCATGCATAAATGCATTTGCCGTGGGAGAATGTCGCCGAGTTGCTGTCGTTTATTCCAAAAGCGTCATGCAAACGGTGTATGTTCGTATACAAGACTGAACTTTAACAGATCAGGATTCAGCCAATCGGAATAAACTGATTTTTGAGTCCTAATCATGTGGAATCTGCCAAAAATATAAACCTGTCTACAACTTGGTGTGTTGGAAACCTTGGGAAGCAATTGTCCGGCTTTCTCAACTCTTGATTGCAACTCTTTTCGTCGTTTCTTGAAAGTCGACTTATGTAATACCTCATGAAAGTTAAAGTTATAATACGGATCTTCTACCAATTAACCGTGGTGCTCAGTGAAGCCAAATCGGTAACATCCAAAACTGTTGCTGGACGTGAATAAAGTATTCACCCAAATGCTTCTGTTTATCAAAGTTTACATTGGTATGTGAGAGTGAGTCACATTCATATCAGTTATAAAATTAGACACGCCAATTTCATTTTCACCTCATGGTTAATAAGATTTTCCTGCTCACTGAAGGTTGTTTCTGAAAAAATTGTTAAACGCTTTGGAAACTTGTTCCAAAAATCACTGTACTCGTCAAGCACAGCTTAATTGAACAGTATAGGTTTGTTCTCAAAGTAAACAAAGTGAAAATGTAAGGCTTAACTTGGCCACACATTTGTTAAATTAATTTTTTATTCCTAACGGAAAAGACGAGTTTTTTCGTAAATTAGATATATCTATGAGCTGAAATGGAGCTACAATTTTGTCGAAAAGTTGATACAGAGCTAAAATTTTGTCGTAATGTTGGTATTCCGTGAGCCAAAAAAATTTTGCATTATTTTCGATCCACTGTACGACACTACTATATATGGACCTACGTGTTCGGAATTCAACCTGCTTGAAAAGTAACACATTCTTAATGTTTCTCATCGAAACGCTGGTACTTGTTTTCTTTTGTTTTTACCTACTGAAAATCGTACACTGCTTTTTTCTTGTAATGTTTCCCGCTCATTCGTTGTAGTTGATTATTAGTTCAACTCGTGTATAGGTAATTGGTCGACTGCACTTCTTCGGATTTTAATCGAATTTAGAAACGCCACTTCACTGTTCTTTTGTTTTTTTCATAGGTCAGTGCATTATTTCTTTGGGGATTTTCAAGAGTTCATCGTACTGTGCTATTTACCGCTGAAATAATGTCCGTTTACATAATTTGCTTTTTGTGCAGCTTTCCGTGTTTTCCTGCTTCATTAATTACGTGTGTATCCCGTGCTTCGCAGCAAGCTTCCATTCGATTCAATCTGCGGCTGTGTTATTTTTTGCTGAGCATCAACATGAGGTTTATCTTAAACATTAATAACGATAATGACGAAGAAAGTTTACAGACTTGCGGAAAGTTTCAAGCAAAAGTTTGCAATTAAAAAATGAAATTACAATAAGCGTGGAAAATAACTTGAAAGCAAATAACAACTGTTTATACTCGAAAAAATTTGGCAGGGGCTATCGTTTTACTCTTTCAACAGTCGTAATGATTATAGATGAAAAAACTTTTACAAGTAAAATTTAATTTTAAATTAAGCGATATTCCTTTAGGCTACGCTAGTTCTTCATTTAAGGTCATTAAAATATTCCGTAGGACGCTCGATAGCACTTACTTTCATTTACTTGTTATTTTAGGAGGCCATGAACATAACGATTACTATTTCTGTAACGTCACCCAAGTACGACCTTTGTCCAATAAACAGAAGATCTCTCGATCCCCCAGTTTTTTCTTTCCGATCAAGAAAATGCTCCTAGGACCGGGCCCGCAACCAGGGGGGAAACCGGCCAATTCCCCCCCTGAAATTTTCGAAAACATGTTTAGTTGTTAAGTATAACTGCAAGTTACAGTCACTTCGCCCCCCCCAAAAAATATCAGCTGGTTGCGGCGCTGCTGTTTGGACATTCATCAGTCTGCACTTCAAAGCATAGAATGCTTTTGGTGGCAGTATGCTCGTTTGAAGCTAGCCAGCGCCAAGTTCTCCTCCGCAAAACGAACTCAAACCACAATATTCTTTCCCTCCCGCAGTAAGTGACTTTCTAGACGAGCAAGTGACTTTTTTTCACTTCCATAAATCAAAATCACTGCATGGTGCGTGCATGGGTTTTACCCGCGACGGCGTCTCTTGCTATCGACATTTTATCGAAAGCGTTCGCCTAATTCATGTTGAATAAGAGAGGCCTTGGAGTTACGAGTCACCCAGTGGCTACGAATGAATGGTTTTCCGGTTGATTGTACTCAACTTCGCAGTACGCATTAACTGACAACAGATTTCATGGACATGGAGACTTTAGTATACTTTTGAAAAGGGCTCAGCTGACAAACTTTAACAACAAAAAAAAGAAAATTTGAAATATGTTCCCCCCATTTAATGTTTGGCTGCCCGGTTGCTGCCTACATCCAATATTGCATTAAAAAATGTGGGCCCTTTGTGGTTTTTTACCCCCTGCTGCGAAATCCTGGCGACGGGCCTGTATAGATTACACTATATCACATTTACAGCTTTAAAAAGTTGTTTGCAATGGATCTAGTGATTGTATACATTTTTCTCCAAGGTTAATTTTATCCCACATTTTTATAGGGGAAATGTTCAGGGGAGGAAATATCCCCCCTGAATTTTGCATGGTGCTTAGGCGGGAGGGTTGCATTCTCAATACCACAATCTTCTGTTTGGTAGTTAGCATGCAGAAAAAAATTTCAGAATACCAGTCCGGCACGTGACTGATCTTCTTGCCCCTGCACAACACTATCCCCTTAATTGATCCCAGCCAACCAGGCGCATAGCCAGGTTTGGAGGGACAAATATATTTTTAGGGGACAAGTTTTTAGT
>JGI24159J19872_10000905_pt1 | contig 30218 bp, 19 predicted proteins | sample Ectturendosymbi4_FD_19872 | JGI IMG/M metagenome (IMG submission 19872)
CGCTGGCTAGGCCACGTCCACCGTATGGAAGATGGTCGCCTGCCCAAGGATATCCTCTACAGCGAGTTCTATAACGCGCCTCGTAGAACTGACAGAACCAAACTGCGCTGCGAAGACGTCATCAAGCGTGACATGGCGGGCTTCCACATCTCTCCACAGTCATGGGAAACGCTTGCTGCCGATCGCAACAAATGGCGTGCCTCTCTGAGTTTTGGTTATTCATTGTCAGCCACAAGCTACGCAGAAAAAATGGAGAAGCGCCGAACTCATCGTCGACAACGACGGGATAGGCCATGATGTTGGACGAATAAGTTTAGAACGTATATAAAAACTTGAAAATGAAACTGCTGAACACCTTCTACAAGTGGTGGCATGAACAGCAATTTTTGGGCGATTTATTGTAATTAGCTAACATTTTTCAACACAAATATTGCCATTGTTCACATGTGGCTATGCAGAATATTGATTGCTAGTTGAGGGTGCACGGCGTTGAACCCCGGTAATTGGTAATTAGGCATGCAGAAACCTTGATTTGTTTACAATGGTACGTTTTTGTCTTAATATTAAGACTTGCTGTTTGTATGTTACTTGGGAAATACCAGATCAAATTTGGGCAAAATTTTTTAGCATCTTCAAAAATATGCACTCCCGCACACCTATGGCTGATGCTATTACAAAGGAGAATGGCTTGACGTGTGAATGGCATCCGTAAAAAGTTTCAATGACATGCGATAGCTGTTCTGAATTTTTTGATGCCTTGATGAAATGTGAAAACTTTGCAAAGGAACTGCATAGGCTTGCTTTATGGGCCGTGGATTGTTGTTTAAGCACACTAAATTTTGAAAGTGCAGTGTTTCTAAAAGCGTTGGCGATCTCAAAAAGGTTAGTAGAAGTTACAAAGATCTTGTTTAGAGGTTGGGGAGCATCAACTCAAGGGCTCATTTTGTTCTACGGCTTTAAGCCATAGGTGGGGACTATGGAGGCCACGTGACCATTTAATTTGAACCCCGTTAGAATTTTGCTTTTCGAAAGATTGTTGAATTTGCATATTAAAGTGAAAAACATGTTGGATTTGCGCAGTAAAGTGAAAAAACAAGTGTACTTGGTCGTAATATTCATCATAAGATAATATTAAAATTTTTTGCCCCCCGGCCATAATATTACACGATGTTTGCAACCCATAATAAAAAGGATCCCCACCCCTGCTTTAAACAGAAGTGTTGCTGAGGCCTCTTAACATTATATATTTTGTCATCATACTCATTTTAAGGGAGCGCGAAAGCATGCAGCATAATCGATTGCCAATGAAAGGGGAAGATAGGATTCCCACCTAATAACAGGTTTTCATGCTTTTAAGGGGGAATGTTTTAAATCAAATGTTAAGCTTGAGGTGCTTCATTAAAAATCCGGCACAACGATAACAAAGGCATGTTAGGAAAAAACGCCCTGTAAGTACGGTACGCACATGATACGTGGGGTCAAAGTTTGTGTTGATCGTATTTATTCTCACATAATTTTTCCAAGAACAAAGTACATGTCAATATTGAAGAACGGCGCAATGCAAACAAGAGTGTCAGTTATAGAAGAAGCAAGTTTACCATCGTATTGTGGTCATGGTGTGCTATCAAGTTGGTATTTTTATCCGCAAAGTTTCGCAAAATTTCCAGCGAAACCGCTCACTTTGGACTAGAAAAAATTCACTCACTTTTCACATTTATGAAAAGCTCATTTGCAACGGGCTCCAGCCTGCTTCGTTATGTTGACTTTTGCGGTTACTAACGCGTGCAAAGTCTGCCGCAGTAACTCAAAGGTTTTCCTGCAACACGTTTGCACAGGGCATTCTAGCTGGAACCCACCTCTGCGTCATAGATCTGTTGCTTGTTTCAAACAAATACGACCAGACCTACAACAAATAAACCGCGAGACAACGCAGGTATTCTGGTCATTTATAAGAGAGAAGCAGATGCGGCCGAGCTGTTTACTCACAAAATAGTTCCGCTTGGTGGAGCGAAAGCGTTACATTGAAATAAACTTAAGGCTCCGCTTTACCCATGAGAAAACTGTTGATTGGGTAAAGTAAATGGATAGAACACGACTTCAGAGTTGTGCAGTTAGTTAATGTTATTTAAAATGTACCAATGACAAAAAAGCAGTGACTGCTTGTTTGGTGAAATCAATAAAGAATATTTTTATTTCACGGCAAAACGCCCGCTAAAGATGCTTGCTTTCAGGACTTGTTTGGTTTTTCGTCTTTCGTTCCTCAAGAAATGCGAGAATTCAATTCAGTTCACTTCTACGCAAAACTCTAGCTTAGTATCCAACTTTCGTAATTGGTTCTGACATGGTACGAAAAGTGAACTGATGCTGTTTTACTTGTTCACCACATCGTTGCAAAAGGCTTCATGCAAAAGTTTGCTCAAACGAGTTGTCCGACAGATTAACACAAGGACTGATGTGGCAAGTACCCTACGATCAAGAAACGTTAATATAAAAAAATATTGAGATGTCATGCAATACACTGTCCATTAATAAACCTTGATCATGTTGAATTTCCGCAGCAAGTATTCCTTGAGAAGTCGTTACGCTGAGCTGTATAGGACTGTTATGCATAAACCTGACAAGCATGAGACTATAACGTTCTTATAATAATCGATAATACCGAGCTGCAAGGTATTCTTTCTGCGAGGAGCAATTACAAAATGAAGGTTTAGGGTAGACGACTAAACGTAGGAGCAAGCAAGAGTGTCCTCATGGTCCAAACAGACAGTTCTTCTGAAATAACTATTGAATTTAAAACGACGACACTCTTGAAGTACCCGATTGGTTTTCGAATGAGTTTTCCTGTCTTAAAGCTTTCATCTCGAGATGTAAGCACCACCCTGGACAACAATCATTAATCAAGCAAGCGATTAAGGGTCTGCTTAAAAACTTGCTGAGAAAGCGTGATCGGTCTTCTCGAAATATTTTGTTGTTGCCAAGTTCAAACAACTTGCTGAAATGTCCACAACTTTAAGTGCCACGTGCGACGCGTTAGTGGTTTTCAATTTGTCATTTTATGACCAAGTCGTACCACCTGGTGACACCTGTCGCGAAAGTTAATTGCAGCTTATAATACTCAATAAGCTTTCAAATTAAATTCCAGAGCGCCACGATTTTCCGTTTGAAAAACTCCTGCCTCCGACTTCAGTAATCGTTAAATGTTTTTCCTGGTCACAAATTGTCATCTTCACCTGAAATCTTTGAGGGTAGTTTCACATATTTTCTCTCATATTTGCAACTATATGCAATGCTGCATCACTTCAGTATCCTGCTGTAATTAGGCACTTCATGCAATTCTCGTTGGATTTAACTCAAACGACTTGTTTGTCATAGATTGAAACTTTCAGATTTCAGTTTTACTCCTTGAATTAATTGAAATGTTTTTCACTTCTAGGCTCCGGAAAAACAAACCGCTGTCTGATTGTTTAGCTATTCGTTTTTAAGACAGCGAGTGAAAAAACATGTTAGGAGACTTTTACGTTTTTCTTCCCGCAAACTTGCGTTATACTGAACCAGTGAGAGGCAGAAGTGAATTTTCGCTTTGACATTCTATGATTTGTTGCGAATTAAGGACAGCGCCCTTGAAATTTCGTGACATGTTGTCTGCAGAAAGAGAGCTTACCAAATTCGGCATTACGCCTGAGGTTTAAGATTCCATCTCATAAACTTCTCCAGTCAAAGAAATATTTTTTTCTGCAAATATAAAAATTGGTTCTTTAACTCATGCTGGTTTATGTAGCTTTTGAACAAAACCAAACGAAACAAACGCAGTATTTCCATGCCTGCACCAACAACACTTCAAGTCACAGCGCATTTAGAGAGTAAGTTAATGAAGAGATCATGTTTTCTTTAATCCTTAATTATAGCTTGTTGCAAAGAAGACAATAAACGCTCTTAGAAGGCTATTCAAAGTGAATATGAGTGGAAAGCCTCATTCCCTGTGGTGAACAAAAACGTTAAGCATGGGTTGTACCCCAACATGACATGGATACCTAGCAGAAAATTGTAAGCAATTATCTGCCATCGATTGGAATTTCTATCTGACTAGTGAATAATTCCATGTCGCGGAAAAAGTGGAAGTTCACCAATACGAAATTTTACCACCAGTCACGCGACTATACCAAGCTAAACCGCAAGTGATGGTATGATGCAAGTTTGCCAGTGGGAAGGTCATGCTCATGCCATACCGCGTGATATGACCTGTAGTAAACTTATCTACATTCCAGAGCAAACGGCCAGTCGCCCGTATGTCAAGTTCACCTGGCGACGCCCGTCGTCACGTTTTGAACATACCGAGTTTCACGAAAATTCGGACTAATTAGAATTATCGAACAGATTTCGTGGAACATGAACAAAGCCGCATCGAAAGCGCATAAACTGGGCCATTACAGTTTTTCGCTGCAGAGCAGTGTTTTGGTGCCAGGCCGTATTATTGCACACGGTAAACTTTGGTTGATTGTTACACTTTAGCTTTTATTTGCGGAGCTAACCTAACGCTTTATTTGTTCCAAAATTGATGACCACCTTTACGTTGTCTTCGGGTTACATGAAATTGCGTCCGTCTGAAGTGGCTACTTTTGGCAAGCTATTGGTAAGTTGCTTCCCAAGCTTGTTGGAGGTATGAGAAGCGACATTTGAAAAATTATGAGAATAGGAAAGTTGTCACAGCGTGAATCACTAACGCAAATAGACTCACCATCGCATCTGCCATCAATGAGTGCGATCAGTGTGGTGTTTCAATGCAGTCACCATTTTGGTCATGAAATCAGACCCGTCTTCACCCGCGGTCTTTCAAGAAGGCCTTACGATCTGGGCGGCTCAAAAATCAAATCAATGCTTGTCATACATTCTTTACCTTATAACAGCTGTTAAACTTGCACATGTTTCGATAAAACGAGGCTATCGAGCTTCTATTGAGAATAATTAGCATCTTGGGAACTCCGAAGCGCCATGCTTGCATGGAACAAAGAACGGTAGAAGTTTTTTACGACGTATTTCTCCGTTATTTCTGAGGTGCATCAATCCAAATTCTGCATCATCGAATTTTACTAATAAACTGGCTGTTAGACAGCAGTGGAGTGCAACAAGGCGTGATAGGCTACCAGCCGATATTTTCGTGGAAGGGGAAAAACAATTGTAACTTGATGTTGTTCCTAACATCTAAACACGTATTTGAAAATTTTGGTGGGGGGCAATTGCCCGGTCCCCCCCCCTGGTTGCGGACCTGACTGTAGAAACGACAGAAGAAAGACCGACGGCTGATGTGATCATCAGTTATGAGTGACACGCGATAAGAACTTGACGACAACCAATGCTGTGACATTACAACTGGGGAGCATGACGAGATGTAGGGTTTACTGCTGGAGCGACATTGCCAATTGCAATGTCGCTTAATTGTTTATGCACGGTGTGATTAAATGCTTTGCAGGTCAGGTAAAAATTTGAAGTGTAAATAAAATAGAACAAGCAAGTCAATGAAAATATAAATGATTTAAGAGAAATAACACACTTTTCTTCAAAATAAATTCAAGTTTGAAAAAAAGTAAGCAAGAATGTCCGTGACTGAGTAAGGTGGCAAGTTATATTTCGTGGATGAAATTTTATCACAAAAGCTTGTATGATTGTAAAAATATCCAGTTTTCACTTCCACACCAGAAGCGCAACAACCCAGACACCCATGCCGTCAGCTTCAGTGACAAAAAAGTATGACCACGTTAAAACTAAAACAGCTGTGTAGTGAAATGGCCACTATGGAAATTCTGGTTCAAAAACAAAAAGCTGTTTTCCTACTGCAATAACACTTTAATCTGAAACTAGAAACTATTAATTTCATTGTGCTTTTCGGCCAAATAAGCAGCTGAGGCTGTAACAGACCTTCGGAGTAAAATATTTAGGTTTGGCGGTTAAACTCAGAAACAGGAACGCAAAAGTTGACAAACCCTGTGAAATCGTCAAGCTAAATGAAGCGTTTCTGAAGTGTATGTTGTTGTATAATCTTTATATCAATTCCAAGCAAAAGAAAAAAAGTATTTGGTCAACCGGAGCAGTGCAGCCAGGTGTTTTTTGTCGAATGCCAAAGGGTTTGTTGCTTAAACCAAAAGACAAGTTAGAGCTTGTCTTGTCGTCATAGCCGCATGAGCTGCGGTGGCAGGAAGGAATTGCCTTTTCATACTTGCAAAATAGTGAAAAATCGGACAAAACTCGCTAAAAATTGTGCGAAACCGATGAAAATAAGCTTTGAAAGAAAAAGACAATGCGAACTCTTTGCCAGTAAAACTGCACTACCTAAAACGCTGACAGTCCCCTGACGAAAAAACGTTTAATGCGCTAAATAAATTCGACCTGAATCCAGTCACTGGCAGCGTTTTTTTGCCTGTGGGCGTATATGCGGTGATCAACTTTGGCTAGAGGGACAGGCTTTATCAAGTGATTCATCACTTATAACATGCCTAAATATCACGAAAACCACGATCAACTCAATTATTTTTTCGAGGCCCGCAAAATCGCTGATGTTGTCCTTAACCGCGAAACATACAGTATACCAAGATCTGACTTGAAACTACTAAATGCGTACCACCTAATTTCGCGCGTGGCCTGAATGTATGGCTTTCATTTAATTTTTTCCATTTTTAAACTGACGGTGTTAACTCTATGCAAAAGATTAATTTCTGCAATATGACCTTTATCCTGGGTGATCAGGCAAAATTTCAGCAGATCTTTATCCTTAACAAAGGGAAAAGATCTTGTAGACATCTATTGTCGTATTTCGTGTTCTTTTTGCAGTATGCACTGATGCTGTAGTTTTGAGATAACAAAGAGGCCTACAGAAATGCTAACGTAAGCCCTTGTTTTCTCATCGACGCTTGTGTTTATACAAGTGTCCACCTTATCTTTGTTTGGAAGCTCGGGATTTACAATACTGTTAACGATTTGCTTTGCGATAAGGCTTGCGCCAATAAAGGAAGTGGAATTCAGCAGCTCACAGTCCAATTTTAGTCTTGTCACGTGAAGGAAAACACAATGTTTTTTGCATATGAATGAAATAAAACTTGTGATAATCAGCCTCATCGCGTTTGCAAATCCATTTTATGGCCCATTAACACTTTCGCGAGCCATTTTTGCGCCCTAGCAGAGAACGTTTTGCGTATCTACACATCCTTTGCCCAACTTCCTGTTGGGGAAAGAATGACTAAGAAAGTTTTACCTAGCAAGCTAACAGTATCACAACTTAGCCAGTTCTATAGCTTTTCTACAAGTCAGTTTTTCGACTTTGGAGGGCCATTGCTTTTGCTTCGCTGGTGACGATTCGCCCAACAGCCGAATGCGAGGAACAAAAAGCTCGGAAAAGTTCAAGTGATGTTTTACCTCAGCGAGTTTCTTCCGCAAACTCCCCCGATTGATAGTTTTCAGCATTGGAAATTGATATGTCGAATGTTTTAGAAACTTGCACTTTGGTAATTCTAGGAACTTAGATTTTGACAAAGCCAAGGGGTATTACTCCTAGCTTGTCAAGTTTTCGATAGTTTTGAAACAGCCTAAACGTAGAAATATAGGCTAGTGGTGTCACCTGGGGCAAAACACTTGGCATTGCGCTGTTGATCCTAAAACGTATCTATACTCCTATCAGTGCAATTCAACACTGGTCTTTGGACAGCGCAGTCGTAAAACACACAGTTGTGATCACAGGATATGTACCTTCCAGCGAACTGCAATCAATCTTCAGCTAATTGAACTGCCAAAAATTTCGCGCTTACCAAATAGGACGTAAAGTTCTTTTCATTTTGTATGCAGCAAACGTTTACGATCAGTACAAAGACAAAGCTCTGCCTTAACGGCGTTTAAATACTCCATCACGTTTTGCAACCCTTCGAGCTTGGAAACGCGCACGATCAGATTCCTGTCGAAGCTTGTTTTTGCTATGGTCGACCATCGTTTCTTATGGGTGGATATGTTGTAATTGGTAGAACAGGTCTGTTAAATTCAGATGGTTGAACATTTTCAACAACTAAACTGTAAATCCCTACGTCATGCTGGGATACATTACAAGCATTCTTGTTTTAACAGATGTACGCAGCTTACTAGTTTTATTTTTACTTCTTCCACAATGCGGCAAAGGAATAAGTTAGAAATTAATGATTGAGTTCAAACTTCAAGTTCTAAAAACGCTTTTTTCTGTTAAATTTAGCAACACATCCGGGCATTACCTGTGTCCTACTCGCCATACTGAACAAAAGAAAAATATAATTAGTAAATAGCATCCATGGTCCACTAGTTTTCGTTTATTAGCAATCACGAGCTCGCTGCTTAAAAAAAGCAATCACGAGCTCGCTGCAGGCTACTCTTCAAGAGTTTTTGCTTTTTGTGTTCAGTGCTTAACCGTTGCTAGGGTTTCACAGCCAAGCTCTAACGTTGCAAGGGAATTTCGAATTTCACAAGGGCCTCAAGGTTATTATGTGTTGTATAGGTAGCCCTGGCAAAAGTGGCGAGGCCCAACCATTCGTAAAAAAGTTCAAGTTGCATTCGTGCCTGCATTACTTTCAAGAGTGTTTTAGTGGGCAGACGAAGTCTCGTATCTACGATTGAAAAAATAGCATCAGTGATTAAATATATCCTAACATTCATACCAGTCTCTTGTGTCTGACAACGTCGCCACTCACACTATCTTCTGCAGATATTATCTCACAGCAAATATATTCAACTGAAGTTTCAGAAACCTAGATCATGGATTTGATGAATTTGTTAAAACAAGACGAGAAATTAGGCATGATTATACATTTGCCAAATTAAAGCCATGATTGCGCTGGTTGAGTACGGAACCAGGTGTTTGCATTAAGCTAGTAATTTTTACTCTGCCCTGATCGTTCGGTATGCATCTTGATTAAAACTGAAAAGTTCTCATTTTCGGAAATGTTGCGATGATAACTTTATCTACGACGGTTTGCGAAAAAGTTGTACCACGGTTGAATAAGCACGATGATATCATCGAATGAAAATTGTCCCACTCCCGAAATGAAGAGCTGATTGCGCCCCTGCATTGGCATATCATCATGGCGATGTCAAATTCGGTTGATGCCACGTGTAGAAATGGACTGACGACTTTAAGCAGGAATTATTTTCACACTTTTGTGCATCTTGCTCCGACACTAACTTGTGGTCGTTAATCTTGGGCAATGATTGAAAGAGTCCTATCTCAAGTAGAAGCAGAGGTAGGGTTTTAGTGAAGAGTTCAAAATACATTTGAAATATTCTCTCCATCAGCCAAGGATGTCCTCTTCAATGCTGAGTAAGACACCATTACGGTCTTTGATGGATCTTGCGATATCAGATATTTCGCGTTACGGTCATGGCTGATTGAACATGGATGTTATGTAAGAAGCACCGCTGGTAAATGGCCAATGAGAATGAGTCCAAAGCAAAAAGGATAAACACCGAAACAGAACTTCAGCTGCTGGAGCGTTCTTTTGGGGAGTGAATTGGAGAGCTGCGTAGTTCAAAGATTCTCTCACCACAGCAGAGAAGGGTTATGGTTTGACTTCTAACTTCGATCAACATCTTCAATGCCGAAGCAGCTCAAAACACTTTGCTGACTTGCCAGTATTTGGAATCCAGTTTATGTCCGAATTCCTCCCAACATTGCATTGCGTCTGCTTCATACCTCGAGGACTGCGGACCTTCGTGCAGTTGTGGAGGAACCTTTTTCAAAGTGGGGGTGAACAAGTGCACGTCAATAAAAACTATGGAAAATTTTTCATCGACTTTTTACTTAAACAATATACCCAATACTATTTGTGTTGCTTAAACAGTTTTAAGCAAAATTCGGCATGAAAAAGTGGGGGGCCCTAGGCCCATGCGCCACCCTGGTTCCGTCACCCTTGCCTTCGTGCCTCAGCGTATAGCGAATGCAGAGAAGGTTCGACTTTGCTCTGCAACCAGGCCTTGCAGTATGGTATATTCATGCATTTTTGCCACTCAAATCACGAAATAATGCAAATGCAAATAGGAAGATGAAAGAATAACATCAAAGAGCAGAAATTAATTGCATGCTGATGAAAATATAAAAACATCAAAATCTTCAGGTTTAGCACATTGACGTTAACTTACCAAGGGTGACTCCAGGTCAACAGCGTCATTCGGGCTCATCACATATTTCGTATACAGTCCATATAATAAAAAGCTTTCCAAAGCAAACTGATCTGCAAGCCACGATTATACTGACTGAATGACGTGAATGCAACCGTTCGAGTCTTGCGTCACTGCAATTTCCATTTGCTCTCGCAGGGTTGTCAGATAGAAATAAAAAACTGTCGCCAAACTCACCTCAAAAATAGCCAAATTCAGCAAAAATTCGCCAAACTTCTGCAAATGGTTGCATCTTCACCATAGCATGAATTTTTTACTGGAAATCAAGCGTTTAAAGCTCTTTTATCTTTCGCCTTGTATTTTACTAGAAAGTGTATAGGTTTTCAACATTTTGCAAATATTTCTAAAATCAGTTTCAACATTTTGCAAACATCTTTGATAAGGATTGTTCAATACCATGCTTCTACTTTCAAAACTTTCACACTTTCATTTGATGTCATGAATTTTCAAACCAACAGCACATAGGCGTAGCCAGTGGGGGGCCAAAGGGTCCATGCCCCCCAAATTTTTGGAAAATATAGTAATTTTGTGCTTTGAGAGACGTTTTCCAAACAAAATAGTGTTATTCGCCTAAAACCAAACATATTGCACCCCAAATTTTTTTGTCCCCCCCAAATTTTTAGGCTGGCTACGCCACTGCATCAGCAAGCTTAAAAATAGGAAATCTACATATATGTAAGCAAATACGTGCAAATATACAGGTCGTACATTTCGCCAAACCAAAAAATTTGGAGCCAAATGCTTTCAAAAAATCGCCAGAAGTTCGCCAAACCAAAGTATTTGTAGCCAAACGCTTTCAAGATTCGCCAGATTTCCAGATATTGGCGATAAATTCGCCAATATGGCAACCTTGTGCTCTCTTTCTTCCTGGCACTATCGTTGCTTTGTGACGTCAGTAACAATGTGGCAATCAATGAGAAATTCTCATGAAAACTCGTTCCTTGTCGCGTTACGTACATTACAGAGGAATGATAACGCCAGCCAGAGTCCAGACTCTCGCTCGCGCGACAGTTTCGTGTTGCGTTTGGTCCTCTGCCCACTACTCTCAATAATATTAGCACGAGTTGTACAATTTATCGTTCGTTTGAAATTATTCTCGAACAGGAATTGTCCATAGATTGGAATTCAAATCCAACGTCCTATGTATGCAAATCCATTGCTTCAAAAAACATTCAATNTGATATGAATTACACGTTAAAAAAAATATATATATATATATTTTTAATTGCAATGGCAGCTCGGGCTCTGACGGATGAGCTCGAGTAAAGCGAACGAAGTAGAGAGAACGCCTACTACGAACGAATTTTTTTATTCAGATCACCTGCAAGTGCTGCAACATAGACGCGAGAGGCCAGACATGGAACGAAAATATGTGAACAGTGATAAGGCCCAACGAAAAGAGCTCGAGTTAACAATTAGTGAAGTGGCTGGTGGCACAAATATACAAAGCAAGCAAGCTCGCGTTCTATAATGTAAATCGTAATCGAAGACTCAGGCCAAGCCCGAAGAGCCCGAGTGCCAGAGTTGCCACTTGAACAAACATACTTGAGTCACAAAGGGTTGGCGAAGGTAAAGTTCTTTGCTTTGATAACATCTTTCACCTCCTGGTTCCGGCAAGGGTTTACTTTCTCATTTCGTCAGAAAGTGTAAGTCAAAACGATATCAATTTTTGGAAACATTATGTCCTCATAAGGCGAGGCAATTTGAAGATATATTTTAAGCAATTATAGCGATTGTTTGATAAACACGCAAAGGAAAGGGCAAAATCCAACCTAAAGCGAAATCTTGAAATTAAGAAGGATGTTTTCCGTTTATTTCACGTAAGCACGTGGAAAATCTTATAATGGTCTATCGAAATGGTTGTGGAGGTTGCCCAATGTACAAAGGTCACTCTGTTCTGACACAGCGTCCGAACAGCGTCAGTCGTGCGTTGTTGTGGTTCAAACAACAATGGACTTTGGACCGTAACACACCACACGCGAAACGGCTACCGAGTGTCAGCGAGGCAAAGGTCACTTTGTGACAAACTTTGATGCGATCGATCCCAATCGCTTGCAGTTGGTCTTCCCATTAACGCTTGAGGCGAGGTAATTCGCAAACCTTTGGATAAACTTATAAAACTAAACAAATTTAGGATCCATTTAAGTTCCAAGCATGTTACATATGTAGTAGGCTACGTGTAAAGCTTAGTAGCTCATCTAATCACCTGATATAATGATGAAAAAGGCTATACAGGTGGTCAGAGGTAGACATGACAAAGTATTGTGGAAGAAGTAAAAATAAAATTAGCAAGCTGCGTACGTCTGTGAAAACATTTAATTTTTAAGCATCCCACCATGAGATAGGGATTTACAATTTGTTTGCCAAGAATAATAACATGCAAATATTACTTGATATACCTGCAACTACATGTCTACCTTGTTGCAAGTAATACAGTTTACAGGGGTGAAAAAATGCGGTCGTGCACTCGCGCCGTGCGCCAAAAGCTTGGAGTGTGTGAATGTTTTTCTTTTTTAATTTTGTACTTGTGCATATGTGTGCGCCACTAAAAATTTCTGCGCGCTACTAGCATTCACAGAAAATTTTGCATCCCTGAAGTAACAGCTTCGATTCAACTTGAAGCTTTCACTTGTTCTACAAACCTCAAAAGTCCCAATGGCATTAAAAACATTAAACATTGACGTGAAAATGTACAGCATGAGAAATCAATCAACAGCAAAAATACAGCTTTCATAAAAGCACAGTGTAAGATATAACCTGCCATAACACCAGAGTTTCCCAAATACCAACACACCAGCAGACTAGGGTTTCAAACACGCGGGCCACATGTGGACCGCGAAGGTACGTTGTGCGGCTCGCAATGCTTTTTAGTAATTTTCAAATAATTTACATTTCAGTTTTTTAGTTTATTCACCGGTGTTTGAAACTGCTTGGCCAACGAATGAACAAGTTTCTTTTAAACGAACGTAGAGACGGTTAGGAATGATTTGCCTATAGTTCACGATACCTTTCGCTGGAAATAAAATGTTAAAGCTGTTTCTATAGTAAAGTTCTGGTACCGCCATTGTTGCGTCAGCCTCATAATAAGGCCCTCGGGTAGTCATGATGCGGCCCTTGGGTTACTTTAGAAGTCCTCATTTTGCTCTCGAGAAATTTGAGTTTGAAACCCTGCTCTAGACTGAAATGTGCAACAGGAAATTTTGACTTTAATGTAAGACATCAACTGGCATAATTTCGGTAAGACCCAAACCTTAAAAATTAGCATCTGAACACTGGCTTCAAACTGTACAGTGTGAAATGTCAATTAAAAGAGACAATACTTCTTTCATGAAAACATATTGTCAAGCGTGAACTGGCATGACTTGAATAAAAGCCAAAACAACATCTGAAATCTGGACTGAAAATATGCATGATGAAAAGTAATACAGCTTTCATCAAAACATATTATTTACTGGAATGATTTCAATAGGACCCAAGCCTTACAAATTAGCAACATAGTACTGGTTCAATAATGTACATTATGATATCTTTATTAAAAGGAGCAGTACTTCTTTCATGAAAACATATTGTCAAGCGTGAACTGGCATGACTTCAACAAGACCCAAAGACATGTTCATGATCCAACTACTGCTGTCAGCAAGCAACCTCACACCCAGCTGAGGTATATTCTAAAGTTGCGTCCTCTGAAAACATATATGTGACAATGTGATATACTGTATGTGGCATGTATCAAATTATTTCTATTATGATTGTACCATGCGTCTCACAACATTGGCTGTTAAATTGCACGTATGTGCATGGGCGTCGGAAGGGGGACAGGGAGGGTCTTGGCCCCCTGGATTTAGAAATTTGACATTTTCCTACTACATTTTTAGCAAAAAAGTTGTTTTGTTAATTTCGATATGGAAAAATTAATTTTTATCACTTCTTCCCTCCCCTGGAAAAATATTATTCGCTATCTCTGGAAAAATGCGCTATTGAATGAATCAATCAATTTGATTTGTAATCAGACACGAAGTCCATGGTACAAATAGACCTACCATACGTCCCGGTTTGGCCGGGTCTGTCCCGGTGTCCCGTCCCAGTTAGAAAAATGTCCCGGAACTTCACCTTAGGGAAATTTTCAAAATGAACTCCAGCCTGATGATGCATTGTTATAAAATTTTTTCTTGGGCCCTCGTTAAAACTTGTAAAGCTTGTTGGTATAATAATCAGAATATAGATAAAACAGTTACCATTCCAAGATTTATAGTGGCAACTAGGCCCGTAGTCACGGGCCCGTAATCACGGTGTGCATTCGGGGGCAGTGCCCCCTCCCACTTTTTTGTGTCCCCCCAAATTTTGTTGTGCTCAGACAAATTTGTTTTAAACATGTAATAAAAACAAAAGTCTTGCCCCTAATAATATATTTTTCCTCTGCAAACCTTAAAACCTGGCTACGGGCCTGGTGGCAACAGGCTTATAGTATTTGAATAAGATGTAAGGACTGACGATGAGTAGTGTGACGTGAAATCGATTTCCTATCAAAATTTGCAATTGATTCCTTGCTTATTTCAGCCGTGGAGTGAAGTTACTTGCATACAGGTATCTGCAAGTTTGAATCATCGCAAAAAGATGAAAGCAGAGCCCAGTCGGCTGATTCTTCAAAAGACCACAGAAAACCTGCCCTATACCATTATTTGGCCTATAGTAGTAACACATTGAAAATTATTAGCTTCTTATGTTTCAATAAGCTCGTACTCAGAAAAATATCTTCCNAGTATAAAGTAACAATCATAGCTTTTTACTGTATGTTATCATGTTNTTAAAAAATCCTCAAAACACGTTCGGTTTGGCTCAATATAGGAGGTAAAAAAATTTCTCGTCGAGATTTTTGAAAAAGAAGGAAGTAGGGACTTTCTATTTTGCAAGATGTGCACCATTTCAATTTTTTTAACGGATTCTCGTCTGATTCACGCGTCAGACGTTTCTCGCACGCGGAGTTGCATTTCGATTCTTAAACTCCTCAAACTAAGTCCTACCATGTTCAGTCTGAAATAGTGTGCAAACACCTTATAATTTCAGAAATTGGTGCAAATGTCACGGTTGTTTCAAAAACCTTTTCATGCCTTCTTCTCATGAAACATTTTGATAATAGCGTCATATTCCACATCTTGTGCAAGTTAGGATTCAGTATTCAATCTGGCAAGATACACCACACAGGATTGACCGCTGGTTGCTCTCAAATAAGTTTTGGTTAGTTTAAGCTTGCTGAATGATCTCTCTGCAGATGCCACAGTGACTGGAATTGTGAGCAAAATTCGTAGTCAAATACATACATTTGCAAAACCTTCTTGAAGCTTAAGTCGTAAGTTTTATTTAGCAGGTCTAGTGGAAGCAATTTCTCTTTTCCAATAGTGGCTGAGGGGACGAAGGACAAATGCCGCATCTTAGTAACGAAACTTCCTTCGTCCATGTCTTTGCATTATTATGTGGCTAGGATTCTCGTTTTTTTAGTCAGTTACTGCAGCAGAGTGACCCAAGCAATTCCATACTACATCAAATCGTTCTTTAATGCGTTTCACAGCGTTACAACGCAGGATTAGCCCTCCGATAACATTATCAATAATAGTATAGAATATAAAAGTCATGTAATATGCATTCTTCAAAGCTTTCCCTTTCGAACTGATACATTCCTTCTTAGCAGGGGTGGATCCATCCAGGAGGGAGGGCGATCTCCCGCCTAAAACCTACGAAAGTACCTTTATTCACCATGACTCCGTACAATTCGGGAAACAGCATGCACGATATAAGGCCATTATGCCGTCCATTTTTTGTCACAGCAGTGTTGCGAAGTATACTTCATCTCTCTTACAGTAGCGAAGCCGTTACGAGACTTGACTACCAAATATTACTGAAATTGCCCCCCCACAACATTACTGGCTGGATGCGCTCCTGCTTCGTAGAGCTGCACGTCTTCCAGGAGGAAGCATAATCTCGATGCCAATTAGGTTAGATGCAACTGTAGTTACTTTATTCCACACAGCTTGCCAGTTATTTCGCAATTCAGCTAAATCATTTAGAAGTTGTTGAATGTTAGCAACTTCTGTATCCAATGTTGCTTGCCTGGCTTGAGTAACTTTCATACAGATGTCTATTTTGCTTAGAATTTTGAATCACACAGCTCACGTAAATGCACAAACAAATGACTTCAAATATAATAATGAGCCATTTGCATCATGCTTGGATTTAGTGGGTAGTTCATTGTCAATAACTCTTCAATGGCAGTTTTTATACCAGGTAAACGTGTAAAGTAGTAAAAAACTTTTGTCCCGATGAAAAGATTTTTTAGGAATTTTCGGAAAAGTTTGAAAATGTGTAAAATGAACCATTTCATTATATTTTGCAAATCATGTTTGGTTATATTTTTATCACTTATCATGGCGCTCCGACTTTATGCTGCACCACCACAGATTTAGGGATTTTTCTATGTAAAATAGGGATTTTTTGGAGTTGCATTTGTGAGAGCCCTGAATATAAGTTGCAATGGCAGTGCTTGATAGTTACATTTACGTAAAACAACCCTGCATATCTTTGTGCAATTATTACGAAAACGTGTGAACTGTCAGTAACCGTATGTTGCAAAACGGTAGCGCACCAGATTTAGCTTCATGTTGCTGACTGTTGTGTATTACACACACTGGACAACTTGGTAGGGAATTGCGTCATTCTACAATTTGACGGGCCTTCGTATAATGCATCTTCTGGCACTAAAATGCGGCGCTGGTTCTTGTTAAACACCGTAGCTTCTGTGAGAAGCGACAGCACTTCTTACATGCGACTTATTGCAGTTTCACTGCGTGGAATCTATCGACGATAAGCTATACGCAAATTCTGCTCAACGTTACCTGATGTGTATGAGGTAATAATAACAAATTATTGCAACCCAAAGATGACAACAAAAACAAATAAACCAGCCAAGAGCTTGGGCAAGTTTTTATTTAAAATTTTCATTTCGGATTTGTCAAGATTTCAGAGGGGAAACTGGTTACACTACCAGCGCTGCAGATGGAGAAAGCGACCATTAATTTGGGCTTGGTTACAGAAAATCTTAGCCTGCGTGCTTTCATCTTCCCGGGCCCCTGAACCTTCCGGGCCCAGGTACAATGTACCTCTCGTACCCCCCTCTCGTAGGCCCTGGCCATATGCAGAACAACCAAAAAGTCTAAACCTTTTCCTAAAAAGTTCCAAATCCAACCAGGGTCCAAATTTTAATTACTATGCCAAAATATACAGTATTTAATTTGAACTTATCTTTTTCGAATTCTATTTTTATGCATCTTGAAGGAATACAAGGTGTGAAGTTTTAGCACGGTGTATGCCTAGAGTAAATACCTCAGCATGATGTGGTGTGGCTGACTGTATTCCTAAACCTCCTGAATCGTAAATCCTATTGCTATGAGAAACCTAAAGTTCTAAAGCATTTTGACAGACAAGAGATTACCATGCACACACAACGTTGAACTTTGCCTAAGCAAATAGTTGACCAGTTACTAAATGGTCTCAGCAAAAATGCGACATGTCACTAGTCGGTCATTGAATTGCCATATTCAGGCTGTTACGATTGTCGTTCCCAGAAGATGAAAATAAAAATGCCTTCACTCATTACCCCATTACGGCATAACGATAAAACGATAACCTATTCTGTTTTGAAACCAAGGTGTTCACTAGTAGAAACAAAAGTGCAAACTGAGGGGAAACAATTTGTTCGCTGCGATTCGTTTGGTCACTTTTATTCTTTAACAGAGGTCGGCAACCTTCTCCTAGCCGTGGGCCAAAAACAGAACCCTGCAAGGTATGGCGGGCCTTACTAATTTCCAAGCAACAATTCCATTCATTTTGCCGTTTATGACGTTGATAAAACTTGGGAATTTGTAGAATTATAATCAGATTAATTCCTAATTTCCACAGGTCATAACGAAAGCCCAAAATAGTACATGCAGTACATTTAGAGCACAGTGCTGTTTTTCATAAGTGGTTCTTCATAAGTATGCACTACAAGAAGTTGCATAGAGCGCAGATGAATAAAATATAATCCCGCTAGGTGGGCCATACAGTTACAATTTGTAAAGGGTCTGCGGGCCGGATGATTTTGTTTGGCGGGCCGGGTCCGGCCCGCGGGTCGTAGGTTGCCGACCCTGCTTTATAACAATAAAACGCAAATGGTCTGAAAGATGACCGAAAAAGTTCAAAGGTCCACACAATTCTCTTGATGTCCAAGCATGTGAGAAGGGATCAAATTGAAAAAATTTGGCGCCTTTGGATTATGAAGTTGGACATTTTCCGATTGAATTTTCAGAAAAAAGGTTGTTTTCCTACTTTCGAGTGGGCAAAATCAAATTTCACCACTTTTGGCCTCCCTGGAAAAATCCTTTTGGCTACCACTGGCAATCTATGCTTTTCGCTGAAAACGGGTATCCAGATGCGATAAATTGTTCCAGTCTCCCACAAACTGAATGGTTATATTTGTACAGCATCACTGCATGGAGTCATTTACGAGCAAAAATGGATGTAACTGGGTTTAGGTAATGTGGTGTTTACATGGTTGACACGTGACCAGGAAATTTTCGGATACATGAACAGCGCGTGCGAAAGGCCGTATCAATGGCTGGGCAAATACTGCACGTCGCACAAGGTATGTATCTCACAATCGCCTTACGTAAGGTCAATGACCTTAGGTCTCACCAGGACGCTGTTGTTAAATGACGCGTGAAACGTGGGTTACAAGAGGCCAGTTGCTGAATGTCTTCATTCGGGCTGATTTCCAGCGACTGCCTCGTGATGGTGTTCACGGCCATTTCCTGCAGGTGAATTGCGGCCGTAAATATCGTGTGCGCTTTGAGTGAATCAGAGCAGCACCATTTTCAACAGCCAAAGATTTCAACATTTCGATGCTTGTTTTGTACTTTTTCTTTTCTCACACTTGATTAATTCCGTTGTGAATGTGCTGGAGAAAAGCACTGCGCAACCAAATTTCATAAACGGTGGTCAAATCAAAATTCTGTACTGGACTGAACTGAAGTAGACTAGATACAGATATACCTTTTTCATATGTAGATGGTGGTGCAGCAATTGCTACCATGAAAGGATGGCGGGAACAACTAGCAATCAAAATTTTTATCGCCTCAACGCAGTAACTGTTATTAGGCTATATATAACTTTGCTAGCCGATACAAGTTTGCTCGCCGAAACAAAGCATCTCGCCGAAATGTGCCACTTCGTAACAACAGTCATTCTGTTGTGGCGCAAAGCAGTTGTCCCACCAGTTAAGGTATGCTGCCCGATCACGCGAAGTCTTGCTCTTGCAATCAGGGCTTGGAGCTAATTATGGAAAAGGTCAAAGAGGCTTCAGAGAATCAGAGGATTGGCAACATGTTTCCAAGCACGTTAATATTACTGGAAATACCATCAGTATGAATTGATGTTACCAGCCAAATCAACGTCTTGCAAAAATATTCCTAACTTTCATTCGCTTTCCATTATCTCTCATTCTGTATATATTCTCTAAGTCTAAAAGTAGGCGATTTGCTTGAAATTCTGGATATACAGTACTCAAAAAGGAAGTTAGCTTTGCGATGGAAACGCACTCTCCACCAACTACGATATTTGACTATTGTCTATTTTTAGTGTAAAATTCCAATGGAAATTGTCCCATAAATTGTTAGGTACATTTTTTCCAATCCAGACAAAATTTGCCCATTACGTCTGACGTAAATGTTGGATGCTTCCGTCTGACACACTTTTGGGGTTGCAAAAAGCCAGGGATTATATTGATGCATTACAAAGTTGATGAATGGTTGCTCCGTCACTCTAATCATTGTTTCGTAAGCTAGTCAAGAGTTTCAAGTTTACAAGGTAGTGTCGTTGGAAATGAAAAGTGGGTAAAAATGGGCCGTAAAAGTTACCGCACTCCTGCAAAATTTTGTCTGGTTTCCCTGATTCGATAACTCATTCCAGAATATGCCAGGTCTCGATTTGGTCGTAAAGATCCGTACTAGTCGCTGATGAAGTTCGCGCGAAATATTACAGCTGACTCTTTATATTAAAAATATTCGAATCAATTACTTTATTCTTAGTCATGCAAATAGCAATGCGTGAAGAACAAATTCTATTCGCTGTTTCCTGTCAATTAAATTTTGACCGACATTGCGTGAATCCAGAGTCGCCATATTGGCTTTTTTTAAGCCAAAAACCACAAATCTGGATTTTTTGAAAGTTTGGCTTACAAATTTTATTTTGTATTTTTTGGCTTTTTTGGTTTTTATTTACTGCCTTATTTGTTCATTGTAACTGTCTCTAAGAACAGACTATTACTCAAAGGATGCAGAAATAATCCTTGAACACACTGATTTTGGGGTCAAGTTGAAGTCAGAATGTGATAACCTTATCAAACGAAATGAAATTCTAAGAAGTGAGGCTGAAATAGTGAAGAAAATGTGCAAATCAACGCTGCATGAAAAGTAATTTTTAAGGAAAAACGAGTCATATTTCAAGTGTCAAGAATTAAGAAAATCACGCTGCCAAGAGTTCTGGAGTGGTGTTGTCCAGCATGAACCTTTTCACTAAATATATTCTAACTTACTTGGCCACTCCAATGAGTAATGCTGTTGTAAAACAGATTTTTTCTTTTGCAACAGGTATAAAGCAAGCCATGCAACCGCATGTACTTGGCACTTGCCACTTTTGCCATAGTGAATTCACGTGCTGAATTGTTATTGTCTAAACTCTAAAACATGTTCGAAAGACTTGAAACTAACAGATTGTTGGAAAAGTTTGAGTTTGATATTACCAAGAGCGTAACGAGGTTCGGTGGTGCCCGGGGCAAGAAGCAAGTTTGGTGTCCCCATGATCGAAACTGAGGTCTTTCGGAAGCAAATGTACCTTGATACCTTGGTTCAAACAAGCTTGCAAAGAGCATAGCATCCATGAAAAGTAGAATGAAATAACATATTAAATGCGAAAATTTGAACCCAGTCCTCGTCGGTCGGCCTCAATTTCCCCCTTACAAATCAAATTTCACCCCTGTGGGGCGTACGCCCCACGTTTCACTGGTCTATAGTCTAGAGGAACTTTTGCTGAGTTTTGATTATACCTAAGTGGTGTCAAGACATCCGCCCTCGCACGAAGTCATAGCCCAGGTTTGCCATTTGATAAAAAACTTATATTTAGTGAAGGCTTGTGTGCAGCAAGCAGGTTAGTTTTTCAAAGTAGATGTGAATCGAGGACTGCAAAGGGTGAAAGTATTAAGTTAATACAAACTTGGCTTATCAAAAAAAGAAACTATAGAGCTTTTATTGTGCTCGCGAGCAGCAATCGGAATAAATGAACTTGAAAAGATTTGATACCGCGGATGAGGTGGACTAATTTTCACCCATCTTTTATGTAACTGTCTTGTATTAAACTTTTTACAGATTTTTAGCTTAGTACTTTCTGGCTTTGTCAGCTTTTCCTTATTTCGGTGAACATAGGCAAGAGCACCTACATATACCAGTACCGAACTCCTATGCCCTAAGAACAGTTGCAATTTTCCAGCGTTGAAACTAATCTCTGACAATCCGGTTTTTTGTTTTCCCAGTCTCTACTTTGTTCGGAAATCGTATAAAAAATTAATGCCCGTGCGTTCTTGCTTCACGATCCACAGGTTTAGTTATCCCAAGCATCAAATGCGAATTGTTGACCACTTCTGGCGGGACAATGAACAAATTTTTAACCATCAATGCTATTGCCTCGTTACGAATCGACCTATGGCCACCAGCCGGTTGCAGTTATTCTTTGCGCAGGGTGTGGATGACGTGCTTGACGTGATAGGCGCACTCAACAGCAGTGGTACGGTAGTGGAAAACTACGAACCGTCTGCTGTGTGAGAAGGTAACTCTAGGTCACGAGTGGCCCGATCGCAAGGGTCGAAGTACAGGCTGAGCGCTTCAGCCGCGCGTATGGTTGCGTAGCCGTAAACCGCGTTAGTTGCGGGTTGAAATACTGCAAGCTAAGAAGATGCGTAGCTCAGGGTGAAACATCTCTGGTAGTTAGATTAAGTGACTCATTTATTTAGTTCAGGCAAAAAGCGTTTGGAAAGTTTTTTGTTGCGTCTTGAAAGTTCATCATCGGCTTAGTTATTTTTATGTAATCTTTTTGAGGTGGCAAAAGTAAAGCTTTAATTATACATTCAAGACCGTGCATGAGAATTTAGAGTGGTGTTGTCTGTCTGTTACCACAATCAGCTTTATAGCATCAACCAGCAGTTTGGTGTGGATATGCGAGCGGCCATAAGTTTGTCCAGTGACTAAATGTGTTTATGCAGGTGCTATTGCCCTTAACTTCAATTGCCAACCCTGACTTTAAGCTCCGTTAATATCACCTAGAACAGTATAAAAAACTCAAGTCTTCATGACGCTTTGGCTTTCACGTAGTTGATTGCGGGAAGAGTTAATGATCTACTGGTGACGCATGTTTGCACTAGGACTTCGATAAGTCAACGTTACATCAGATCAGGCGTACATTAGTTTGGTTCTCGGGTCGGAATACTGAATCGCAATGTGCTTCTTACATTTTCTTTTGCTTATAGGAAACTGAGTTAAATAAGGCCCAATTTTACGAAGAGTTGCAGATGCTGTTCTGTGCTCTGTGCCTGGGAGTTCGTAAACCAAACACGCAACTGGTGTTTTGTCACAATGGCGTCCGTACAGAATTACCGTGGTTTGAATAAGGCAATGTAAAGCTTTGGTGCACTGGATGCGATCGACTGATTTGTCGCTGCTGGTTCGCACAACTGTATTACTGGTAACGTTGTGATCATGTTCAGCGGCATACCAAGTTGGTTACAGACTTCGAAGATAAACATTCAGCGCTCAGAGGAATGGCTGACGTTTTCGAAAGATCTGTTTGATGCATTGTCTGGCCCAATGAGAGAGCATGGTGTCCGTACATTCGGGGCGCTTTCTCCGGCCGAACAGAAGTTATTGATTGTCGAGGCCGTAGAATCACTTAGGAGTATGCCTTCCTACGGTGAATTGCTGCGAGTTGTTAGCCGAACGGTGGATCAGGAAGTGGGCGTGGCTGCGGACACTGCAATTCGTGAAACGAATCAACAATTGAGCAAGCTTGAATTCATAGAAAACCAGTGCCACGAGGCAGTAGATGTAATTTTAAAAAAATGGCCTGAAACAAAAGTTCATATCCAGCAGTGTTTCGGAACTATTCTTTCCAATAAGCTGCGTCGTTCTGTTTGGAATGCTCAGCTAGAGAATGTGCCAGTCAAGGACGAGTACAAGCGTTTAGTTGCTTCAGGTCAAAAGCAAAAGCTTGTGTCGCTGCTTGATTTCGAAATTTCACAAAAGTGCCAGTCATTACTTAAGACTGACTCCACTGTAGCTTCTTTACTTTCGATGAAAGCCGCACCATCCATAATGCGTCACTTGCTGTCGTTCCATCACGCCAGGTCAAAGTCTAAAACAAGTCTTACGGACACTGAGTACCTCTTGTCTATACCGTTTGTTTACTGCATTTTGAGTACAGTTGTTAGCGATGGCGATAAGTTGCAGAAGCAGAACATAACTACTGATGTGCTCGCCTCGCTTATTGGCCAGTACGAACTCTTCCTATGTGATCGACCGGATTATATGACTGCTCCTGCACCGGTCCACAGTTTTTCGGGGTTTTCATCGGAAGTTGCGGCGATTTTAAATGGAAAAGTACGCGGTTTAGTTGATCGATTGGATAAACTTTTGTCCAAGGTTACGAAAATTTCAGAACATGGTGAATCGCTGAGCAGGTTATTACATCCGATAATGCGATCATTTATGGTTGGTTATTTACCCCTCGAGACTGTAATGTTTGTATGGGACCAGCACATTATCAGTTATGGTGCTGAAAACTTCGATCCGCTTTTCAGTATTTGCGCTAGCTTGATGTTACTACTGCAAAAGGAATTACTGGATTGCTCTTCTTGGCGTGAAGTCGAAGCTGCTGTGGTGGATAATTTAAGAACTGTGACATCTGAGCAGTTACGAGGTGCTATGGTAGATCATGGTTTCATTGCTAACTTACGGTACTCATTAGAACACAGTACCAAAAATAAAAGGCAGTATCCTGTTTCTCATACCTCAGTCTTACAATCTCTTCCACCGTGGAGGCATTGGTATAGCGTTAAGTTGGCTGGTCATTTCCAAAAAGCCAGAAAAAAAGGTTCTGAATTGCCGCGTGCTGTATATGCCGAGTCGGTCGAGCTTTCCGCTGGGGAGGACTTGAAGAGAGACAACGAAGTTTTAGTGAGGGAAAGAGACATGCTGGTTGATGAGTTGCAGCTAATGCGCGATGAAGTTGACAATATGCGAAAGTTACTGGTTGATGAGCAGATTGCTAAGTCTGACATTCAAGAAAGGGCGGACGACGAAATCGAACGTTTACGATGTCGTGTTGAGCACCTGGAACGACAGCCCGAGGCGGAAGCGATGCCATTTCGAACGGGCAAGCTGGGACTGACAACTCCGCAATATGCAGGCAGTGACACTTCGAGAATCGCAACACCCACACCAACAGAGCAGTCGGATGCAAAACGTGCACCCACACCAACAGAGCAGTCGGATGCAAAACGTGCTTCTCGGGAAGAAGCACCTCAGTCGCTGCCAGATGACGAAACCGTCCCTAAGGACGTCGATGCTGCCTTTGAAACGGACGGGGAAGAATCTGAAGCTGGTGTTGATGAAAGCAAAATTGACGAGGAAGAAGCGCTGCAAACGATGCAAGATCTCGTCAGCCAAATGATGGGTGGTATCAGGTTGATTGTCCACGGCACAGATGAAGAAAAAACGCAGTTGGACGCCCAAACGGAATCGGACATGAGACAAATTCGAAAAGCATACGAGCTTGCTAAATTGGACGTGTTAGGACGTACGGTTTCCGATGAAGAAATGGCCAGTTTACCTGAGAAAGACCGCCAAAAATTTAATTCCAAATTGAGCGAAGCAACTAGAAAACGCCTACTGAAACTGAAGTTTATGTAACTACTCAAAAGGTCTTTATGTAACTATTTAAAAGTAGAAATAGGTTCTTCAATCACTCGCTAAGGCTATGCCCTCTCGGGCATTAGGGCAGTGAATTGTTGCGTTAACAATCTAGTAAGTTGCTTCGTACTTATAAAGGCTACGCAGTCGAGTCACTCAGCAAGCTGTTTTGATAGGAAACCGACTTCACGTGTTTTGCTCATCTTTTCTCCTGAAAATTGCCAAGCAAGGNTTTCAAGTGAAATGATGAATGTGCTTTTGTAGATGAAGTTTGGAACGTTGGATTTGTGGACTATTGAATTGCTTCCCACTGTATTTGATAAATTGGACCATAACTATCATTACATGCGTCAGGTGAATGTGCTGATTGAAGTTAAAGTTTTTAAATGCGTACAGTTGGTATGCGCAGAGATGTAGTGCTAGCAAAATAGGTGTGGGAACGCACCCAACAAAATAGCCATTTTAAAACAGTTTCAAACTCATTTTAAAGCCAAATGTTAAAAAGGTGTGGGAACGCCGTTCCCACGCGTTCCCGCACCACTACACCCCTGGGTATGCGTGAAGAGGCTAGTGTAGTATTGTCGTTATACACGTGAGTTGATGTATTCAAGTTTTACGCGATCTTTTAGAAAAGTCTCTTTTCGACTGTACCCGTGTTTAATGTGAAGAAATTTCATTTTACGTGATTGAGATGCTAACTTTGCGCAGGTTTTGCTGCCTAATTTAGCAAATGCTGTAGTAGCCATTTAGTACAGCGCTCGTACCACGACCAACGTTAGAATTTCCAGGTGTCCTGTCCTGAGTCGCAGGCAATCACTGCGCGGTACATAGGAATAAAAGCACTGAGCATCTACTGATTACACACAAGACCACAAGAGGCAGCGAGGACGTGACTTCGAAAAGAAAACTCAGCTAGGAACAGAAGGCAATGGCAAATGTATATTTGCGAAAAACTGTGAATTCCCTTAAGACAACTTGTTTTGGCGAGCCATAGCATGCAGTTCGGCAGTTGGCTGTGGCGGCTTGGTTGGTGACGCCACTTGTATATCCGTCGATCTTTGAGCGTCCGATACTGATGGAATATGCCCTTTGTGCGCTTGCCTGGGCGGACCGACGTCGGTTGTTTGCTTGAGTAAGACAGCGGCACTTCAGCAGGGACCTTCCGCCCTCTGTAACAGCTTTCGTGAGCTTGCTTCGTGCTTTCAGCGTGCTTGTCTCGTGAACTTCGGCCGCGACATCGCAGCCATGTTTTGTACAAGAGTACAGAGTGCTTTCGCCTCACACACAGTTCAACTTTCAAAAGAACCGGAGCTGTCTTATTCAAAAAACAACGCAGTCGGGTAGTCTTCCACGCTACGGTAAATTGTGTGGAAGCGCGCGTTTTGGTTAGGTGGACGCCTGCGTTCAGATTTTTTAAGGTTCGCTTTTGGATAATATCCATGGAAAAAATGCTGCTAAAATGAGCTTCGTCAATTGACAAGCTTGGACTAGATCGCATTTCTACTAAATGATGAGATTTGATGGCACTGNGCATTACCCTTCNGGACGATGATTGTATGCTGACAACTAGTTCATTGCAGGTGTTCGTCTGCTTATTGTGTGTGATGCTGAAAAGATTTGGTAGCATTTTTTAGCTTATCCTTTCTTATGCCCATTTTAATGTATGTGATCTGAATGATTTTTTCATCCTATCTTGCGTTCAATTTTAAATATCACTAATGGAGGTTTGCTAATTGAAGTAATGTAAGCAGAAAGTGTTAGTTACTCCATGGAAATCGCTATTTATATTAAGCGTAAAGAAAAGCCTTATGCACTGGCTTTGTGTTTCACCACTGTGAAGATATGTTGCACATCTGATGGGCCAACAGTCGTGGCCTATGATTGTACAGCTGTTTGTCGCTTGAGATCACGTGAACATCAACCCAGTCTGTTTCGTGAGCCTGGTCTGACGCGTGATGTTTTTCAAATGTGGTATAATGCAGTGTACATGAGGAAAAGGACCGTTTGAAAGAGTCGTGTCGTATAGATTTTCAGAAACTGTACGTATTCTGTCATTTTTCATGGATGCTCTCGCCACGTCATGCACTGCAGTATACGGTGTTGCAGATTTTTTTAAAAAAATTAAGAAATGCTGGCTTATAGTTACTTTTATTCCTATCATGCGATTTGTCAAAAACCCTGCAATGTTTGATCGCAGAAATTTCTACCGCCAGGTTTCGCTAAATTGTCTTAAGACCTAGAGCATTGGAGTTGTGTGCTGAACGTGACTATGCTAACGTCACCGTTATTGAGTGGTGCTGGTTTTTCCCGGAATACTACTGAAATGGCTGCCATTCGTCCGGCAGTTTTCGTCAGTGCATCGTGCCAACCGGCAAGGGAACAAGGCAACCGATCGAATGCCGTCGACGGATCCACTCAAAGTAGAAACTTGTCTTGTTTGCACTGTGATTTCAAATGTCAACTGGGTTCCGAAATGACCCAACATCGTTGGCAAGAGCACCCACTCCTTATGCGTCGCAAGCAACATCTGATGTCGTCATCCATTGTCAATCGCAAGCGGCAACTATCCGAGACTATGGTCGGCCAAGTTTCGCCGCATGGAAAAAGCGAAAGCGCCGATGCCGATAATTGTGGCAAAGCTCGAAAAGTAAAGACCGACATGTGTGATGTGGCTGAACAAGCAAAACAGGAGGGAATGGATCACACCAAAGCCACGTCGGAGGAGGTGTGGACCGCAGGCTATCTGCATTATTGTGTCTTCGAACCATTCAATAATTGGGCGCTAGTCACGTTGTACTTGAGAAATATCGGAGAAACAAAATTCGTAACGTTGTGCTGGCTCCAAGCCAGGAGTAATCTCGATATGTAAGTAGAAACGGAGCAGCGTTTCTACTTGCGTGGGTGTAAATTTACTATACTTCTGTTAAATAGTATAATATCGATAAGTTTTGCACAAAACGCACGCTGTTTCGCTTCGCCTAACACCGCCCAGTGTTTGAGATGGATTAAAGTCAAGTTTCATGGCGTAAGTTACGAATACCTGAGATGATGTCAAAGAATTCGACAAGAGTTTTCGGGTACATCTTACATCCATTCTCATTTGAGCTTTAGTATTCTAGTAGTTTTGACCGTATGTTATATATTGTAGTTCGCTTTATTTCGCTATGTCTCGTAGAAAAGTTGAGTTGAAGCAGCCTCCCTTACGTTTTGACGTTTGAATTCTTATACTGATCAACGTGTTTTTTCTGCAGAATTTTAATCTCAGCAAACACAAGTCAAGCAGTTTAGGTAAGCAACACGCGCCGGTACAGTTGTCGGAGTGTTATGTGTGTATATGTACAATGTACATGCATACTTACAGTGTGGACATGTACGGCATAAACCGGTCCAGTTGCGATAAATTCATTGAACTTACGTTCTTGTTTTCTATAGAACTGTGAGTTTTGACCTAAGTTTAAGTTAATATCAAATTCATATGCTATACAAAGTGAAAATCCTTTTCGTAGAATTCAAAACTATTTTGTAAATCAGTTGTGTACAGTTTTCGCTACAAAGTCTTTGAGTATGTGCAAGCAGAGTTCTAATTTAGAGGCTATGTCAGATTTTTGTTTTGTAATTTTGGATGAAGTTTTTTCTTATCTGTTTATTTTATTGAATTTCTTGTTGGACGGTAGAATGTCTATGGAAACTTTCTTTTCCTAATTTTTGCTCTGAGACGGGCCTAATAGCTCCATAAGCTTCCCAAAATGGGGCAAATGCGAAGGCAGTTCCTGAAGTAATGCTGTGTTAGGGAGGACATGAAACATTGCATAATTTATTCATGTCAGTTCATCCTCAATGTTAACCGTACGCAATTGGATCCATTGCAACTTCGTTATGTTCACATGCTGTCAAAACATATAAAGATGGCCTGATAGCTACTGGTAGACGACTTTTGTGAAGTAACTTTGGGATAAAATGGACATGCCTAAACAGCGTACTGCAAGCAGCAAGCGGCCCAGGCGCAATACGTCAATAGAGTTTACTGCATAAATGCATTATTTTTTTGAGCAGATGACATTTCATCGATAGCCAACCGCCTTGACGTTTCGGATCAAAACAAGAAAACTGATTGTTTGTCATTGATCGATGGCCTGGCTGCTGGACCGCTGGTGGCTTTTTATCAGAAGCATGTAGCGGACTGTATCACGGCGAGGTAAGAAGCTCACGGCGCCATTTTTTTGATGTGATGATCACAAGTGTCTACGTGACTTTCAGATGCTATGAACAGTTCATCTGTACGCCAGGCTGTCTGCATGAGGTTGAACAAACAACTTGAAATCATGGCANGTCACTGCTGAAATTTTCCGAAGGACGCTATTTTCATTTCACACGATATTTGCTTGTAGTGCTTGCCTTATTACGGTTGTACACATTATTTATCTTGACAGTCGCGGCAGAGTTAAGTTCATGGGTATTTTATTGAAATTTTGTCGAAAGTGCTGTACGTGCTTGGTATTCGTGTTCAACGCAGTGAGGTGATCATTGGGGCCATTTTTTATGACCTAAAAAGCTTGACAATGACTTTATTTTTTCGGAAAATATTACAAAACAAAAATATGACTGAGCGAACATGCAGCTAATGTACAAATAAGCATTACCAGCGAAAATAGGCATAAGAGATTCTAGCTTCATGGTTTGTTGAAGCCCCACTAAAATAAACGGCCCAAAAGATGAGCAAACATATAGTTTGGTTTGAAGCAATTTAAAACATGCATGGATATTGGTTTAATTCTTTGGGGCAGCAAGAACATGCATTGTTAGGCAAGTGCATTGCATTTCATCAAAATAGTTTGGTTAACCTAAGTCTTTGCCAACATTCGTAGGGTGCCCCAGTGGGTTCAATTTGCAGGATGCAGCGATCTAGTGATGTAGTAGTTTCACCTGATATTTTGAGATTGTTTTGATGGTTTCCTTATTGAATTAAGTTAAATGGCCTAACATGGAAAATATGACTTT
>JGI24159J19872_10000906_pt1 | contig 30215 bp, 17 predicted proteins | sample Ectturendosymbi4_FD_19872 | JGI IMG/M metagenome (IMG submission 19872)
CTTTGGCGCACGACTCCCGCTTCAAGGACATGTCGTTCCAAGCCGCCAGCCGCCAGACGTTCAAGCGCGGCGCGAACAAGAAGATGCGCGCGCTCAACCTGCAGTCGCCCGCCCTCACGAAGTACCGCGACGTGAAGCGGCGCGAGGACAACGAAACTTCGTCTTCTTCCGACGCGGAGTCATCGTCGTCCTCGTCCGCCGAGTCACTCTCGGACAACACGTCGGACGACGAGCTGGCGGACGCGCGCGCCGAAGAGGGCGAGGGATTCGACCGACAATGGCGCGGTGGCGAGAAGTCGCGAAAGGTGCTGAAGCGCAAGACCAACAATCCGGCTGGGGCGCCCGCTCCTCCGATTTCCCTTTCTCCGATTGTGCCCGCCCCACGTGGGGCTCAAGACTTTGATGTGGGGGCTTCTGACAGTGGAGTCCAGTCGACGAGGAAAACGAAGGCGGTCGAAGGGGTGAAGAGAGGTCGCGGCCGACCGCGGAAGTACCCTCTGAAAGGAGGGGTGCACCGTATGCTGCCCCGTGACAAACCGGATCGTCCTCAACCGGATGTCAAGACAAAAAAACGCGGACGAAAAAAAAAGTCGCGTGGCGCGGCGGCGTCCGCGCGACTTACCCTGAAAGTCCACCGGACCGGTGCCGGCTACGCGACGTTAACGCAACAGGATGACGCCGAAACGGGCTTGGACAATCAGGAAGCAGCAGCGGTGACCACCGGAAACTCCGAGGACGACGATTCCTTTGACGGCTCGCGGCTCGATCCGCCACCTGAAACCACCGATACGCTTCCGGCGAACGACGCTCTTGCCGAAGTTTCGCGCCCTCCCAGTCCGGCCACGGCCGACTCGTCGTTGTCGAGCCGGCATGCCACGGAGCTGGCGATTGAAAACGACGGTACCAGCGAGTCCGATCGCGACTGCGACACTCTCGAACGGGAAGAAAAGACTCTTCGTCGTCATGGCGACCCGACCTTACCCACGTGGGTCGGGAGGGCGCAGACGTCGAACGGCGAATCGAAGGACGGCTGGGAGGAGCATTCGCTCAAGTCGGACGCGAGATCGCCGGACGCGCGCCACGAGGCGTCGATGAACTCCATCGTCCTGGACGATGAGTCGAGCTTCGGCGCTGTGTTCTCCTCGGTGGCCAACATTAGGCCCGCTTCGGCCATGTCGTCTTCCGGCGACTTACCGGACCTTGCGAACGACAACGACATGAAAGACAGGACGGACTTCGGGTCGGCGGCGAAAGACTCGACTGAGGAGACTGATCAACCCGCTGGTCAAGATGTAAGTTGCTTCCGATGTTCTTCTTGCATCGCGTTTGGTTGATCGCAGTTGTGACGTATTTCGAACAAATGTAGTCGGAACCTGAGCCTTGAAAGGAAGATTATTTGCAACCAAACTTCAAAATTTTGCCTTTGAAGTGTGACTGTTTTTATAAAAGCTATGCGCTACTTCTAGAAGGAAACTTTACTCTTTCAAGGATTTATTTCAGCTAAGCTCACCTTATGCAGGTCAAAACCTGTTTTGTTTCACAGTAGATGTTGAAGTCGCAAGTTGTGATCAATGTTCCCTTGTAAGTTGGCACCAGCAACGTGTTGGTTTGTGGTGATCAGCGCTCAGGGGAGGTTGTTGACACTGACGCACCTAACCAAGCGTGGCGATGAAAGTTCGTTGGTCGCGCGATGTTGTGTAACGCGAGTGTGGCGAAAATGAAAAACGGTCGGTAAAGTGCTTGATGTAGAAGCGGCGAAGCGCATCGCATGGGACAGGAAACTTGACAATGACGGCGAGACGGTTGAAGCGATGCTGTGTTCGGGCACGGCTTTATGGAGAGTAGAGGTTCTCAATCTTTTCGCTGAAGGGAGTCAAATCCAGACCTAGGACTTTGTTACAGAGACGCACAAAAAAAATCTTAGCACAAGTCAGTTGACGCGTTTTGCTTCACTGCAGAACGAAGTTTTTTACACAAAATATTAGTGGTTTGATTGATAGACTGCTGAGAGCCGCGCAAAGGGTGCTTGGGAGCTGCATGCGGCTTTCAAGGCCGCAGTTGAGAACCACTGGTTTACAGCGATCATTCTAACCATGCGTTGCTTGTTTCTGTACATCGCTTTGTATTTAAATATCACCGGATGGTGCGGTAGGGTGCTGAGCAGTAACATTTACGTTGCGATTGTGATTCTTACGCAGAACGGGATGTGGGTCGCGTCGGAAAAAGCGTCAATGTCGTCATCGCGGGACCAGGAGGAGATAAACGCCGCCGTCGCTTCAATCACTCAGCTTTCTGGAAGCTCACCTTTGGGTACGCAATGCGATTTAATGACCGCTTCATGGAGTTCACGTTTCGCGTGCGTATTGATTGCGCGTGCAGTAGTAATCGATTACGAGGAACTGGATTCGTTTTCGTCGAAATCGGCTGCTAACAAGCGGCGAAGCACTTAAAGCAGTAGATTGTCTTGCAGGCGTGAAACATGTCAGTGCATTTGGTAATCCCGACACAGCCACGCGGCAATTCCGCATGAAACAACCTCAAAATTGCTACACTGTCAAGACATTTACTCGTCGAATAGAAATTTTGTGGCTTGCACGTGACCACTAATTGTTTCGCATCAGTGGTTGTGAAGGAAGTCAAGGTTGCTGAGAGCAACACGGACATTTGATGATCACGTGGTACCGCGGATAACTCTGCACCCGAGGCGTATTTTATGTGGTGCAGTCAACATTAGCAGAAGAGGATGCCAAAGACTTTATCACGGGCTGTTGACTTGCAACAAGCACTTGCTATTTATCAGTTGAATATCTCATTAAAACAGATCACATTAAGCATCAGCTTTTTTTGGTTCTCTAACTCCGACAATAAACCTGCAAGGACTTGATATACATGCTTTCTTTTACAAGTAGTTTACAATTTTATAAATCTCGTGTTTTTGTTTAAAGTAGTCCGGCTGTTTTGAATTTTTGGCTGAGCTAACGCATTTTTTCTCTGTTTTCTGAGGTCGACTGAAAAGTTGATGGGCTTATTATTGTTTCGACGTTTTGGTTAAAAAACATTTCGGAGACGCTTACTCTGGCATTTTTCGAACCACTTTGAAATCGTAAGTTATTTTATCTTTGATGTCGCATAGGTGTACAAAAATTGACAGAGATCCAATACGAGATTGCAAATGATTAGTTGTGCTGCTAAAACGCCAGGAATCTGTTGATTTTTAATTTTGGGCAGTTTTCTTCCTCAAAAGTTCCGATACCCATTCTAGGCCGTGTTAACGATGGATGGATTTCAAGTCACTCCGAACCGCTGTGTTTAAAAGTTCATCGACAAATGTAAATTGACTTGCGGATAATTTCATACCAACTTTGCTTTATTGTGGTTTCCTTCTCGTAATTGGACACACTTTGCTGTCTCATTTAACGCGGAAAGTACGTCGTAGTCATTTTCGTAACCGTCGGGAAAATATGCAAGCCGCAGACCCGGGTGTATTCAGGTTCAGCAAAGCGGCTGAATGGCATGACTTCANAACGGATCAAGATCTCTACCTGACTAATTTTTGCGCGCTGCTGCAGTGCGGCGATCATCTAACGGTTAGGTTATTATTAGCTAGTTAGATCATCTCTAACTAATGCATGTCCGTCTAATTTGTAACATAGCCTTGCAATAGAGTTGCTTATTTAGGTGATTTGTGAATGATACAAAACACATTACGCTCTCCTCCAAGCATCCTGTCAACCGAAATGTGTCTGTTCCGCGCGCTCTTTGCTTGCGTTTTCATTCGCGACCTTTCTTTAACCGCGGTATCACGGAAAGTGCCGCGCGGTTCACATTGAGGTCGAAACAACATATTCTTGTCGTGCCATTGTGACGTGCACGGCACATTTGACATGGGTTCTTCTGCTCACTTGCCTGACGTGGTCGGCAGTGTCCTGCGCATTTGCTCTTCGCTTCTCTTTAAGGTCGCGTTGGAGTTACGGTTGCAATTGTCTATTCCACGTCAGATTTGAAAGACCGCTGACATGTTATGCCCAGACATCGGGCATTTGCTTGACCTTTGGCTTAGATTGGACCAAATCCTGATATACGGGTCTTTGTTTCTGAATTCAGGATTATCTTTTCTTTAAATAAACGTCAATCACATCTACTAAGATAAAGCCGCACTTGAGTTCACTTGATCTACTTAGCGCTTGTGGAGACAAGTAGAGCAAAGGCAAACATATACGCTCAGCTTATTCGGTGCAAGTGCATCAGAAAGACGAATATATTCTTTTGTATTGTTGTGGTGGTAGAAATCCGTGTGTATGTGTTTTGGTGAAATCGAAAGCTTGACCTCGGATCGAACCAGCGTGCGAATAATTGTTTTATTAGAACAGCCAGCCGCGTGTGCGGTCTTCTAGTTGCGAAGCATTACTGTTTCTGTGGGATTTTTTGCGGAAGTAGTGATGCTTATGTTTCTTCGTTGTCCGCTACACCTGCTTTCTATATTGGGCCCGCGGAGTCGCGAACGTCGTATCTAATTTATCAAATACTGAACATTTCCAAAGTTGCAAAAAAGGAAATTTCGAGTCTTACATCATACCGGTTGTTACTTAGCCGTTTCAAACATACTGACGATAGATAAACTTGGGAAGTGCGACAGCAAATTTGAAATGAAAATGTTGAAGAAATCGAAGTTGAAAACGAAAATAGAGATATTGTGACCGACTTGAATTAGGAACTCCGCAAGACGAAGTGATCGATCGATCGATCCGCTTGAATTGAAGACATGAAAATTATCGCTGCTTTTTACGCATTTAACACCGTATTGGTCGAGGAAAACATCAGTATTGATCTTTTAACCCACAACGATTGTTTTTCAATTGCTTGTAAATCGTCTGAACTACCATCACAGTGAGAAAGTCTTGTTGGCGAAGCGTCCGGTAGTAGGAATCAGAAAATAACATTTGTGTTGTCGTGGCGACGAGCGAATGGCAGAGGGCTCGAAAAAAACAGCTGCCGTACAATAGAACTCAGTGATATACGCGAATTACCGCCAACGAATATCCATAAATCATTTAAAACCAATCGTTTGTTCAATGTTGAAATGCGTTAGAAAGCAGAGATTGTTATGTCACGGTGAAGATCAACAGCCTAGCAATGGTTCTATTCTACAAGTAGGCCCTTTGGTTATTTGTCGCTAACGCCATTACAAACGAACAAAATGCTCGGTGGGTGGAGATAAAAATGGTGCGTGTATAGGCAGAGCCGAACTAGACAAATGAAACAGGATTTTTGCTGGGCCCGAAGAAATTGTGACGAAATAAGCGAATTGCCGATATACGTGGAAGCCAGTAGAGACGAGTTCTACTGTGGTGGGATCCCTGACTCATGGGAAACGTCATCTGATACGTGGCGGTAATCGTTTTCCGTGCGTAGATTTTTGACAGGTAACATTTTTTTCTATTTTCAGGGTACATCAGCGCTGAAAGCGAAAACTTCGACGCAGCAGTCTGCAACGACATTGAGCCAGCACTTCCCGCCGTACCCGGTCCTTCGTATGCCGAGGGTGACCCCCTCCAGCCTGACGACAATGCTGATTGCGTAGCAGAGCCGGAAGGCGAAGCGCGCCGTCCTGAAACGGAGCCGGCGCCGTGCGCATCCCCTGCCGCCGAGGAGAGAATGTCCGACAGCGGGCAGCAAGCAGGCGACGAAACAGCAGCGCCGGTCGATTCCCAGCCAATAATTGCGCGCGAGCCAGAGCTGGCAGGCGATAGTTCCCTTCTGATGAAAGCGCCGCCGTCGTCGTGCGAAGCATCCAACCACCGCCACTACACCGACGCCCTGGACGACCCTGGCTTCCGCAACGCCGCTATGGATGACGCGCAGTACGGAGGTTCGACCGACGCGGGCGATGCGGAACGGGGCTTTGCGCCTTCTCAGGACAGCGAAGAAGTGTCATTGCCGCCTGTTGATCAGTGCCAGTACTCAGAAGCGGGATTCAACGGGAGCGCCGCTTTCCAATCGAACGCGAACGGCGGAGGCAACAACGAAGCTTGCTACTCGCAAAACTTTCAGCAAACTTTGCCGGCCGGCTTTCAAGCAGAGGTGTACCAGCAGCAATACCCCGGTCAGGAACAGGGCGCCTACGAGCAGACGTTCAACGAGGCACGATCAGCGTACAGCACGCCTTGCATGGCCCAGGGAGGCCGGGGCCCCCAGTGCGAGGTCATTGACGACAACAGCGGCGCTCCTAACGTTCTTCCGTCGCCGCAGCAGGGCTTTACGCAGCCGCCGATGGCCTCCTTGCCGTGTCCGGTCGACTACGGCGACGCCCCTTCGTCGGAGCAAGCGGTGGTCGGTACCCCCTGCGCTGTCACGCCACTACAGCAGCCCGTACCTGGACACCCTCACGGCTATCAGGCCGGGGGGCCGGCTGGCGGCACGGGATCCACGAGCGGGTACGAGACACAGAGCAACAACAGCTGCAGTCCTTACACTCCGGAAAGTCTGAACCTGGGCAGCTGCGACCATGCTGTCCCCACCACTGTTCAGCAGTTGGACGGGGGGAATTTTGCTGGCGGCCAAGCCGCTCCGACAGCGATGTCCGCTGGAATGCAGCATCAGTTCTCTGTCGGTCCCGCCATAATGTACTCAGCCCCAAGCAACGACTCTGGTAGGTCGAAATTTCTTAGCTTTATACGGTTTAGGCAAAATGCATCATTGAGAGAAGAATGTTATATAACCTAATGTGCACTTTTTACAGCAGATGGATTCAAAATCTGCTTATTTAGCGAAAAAGAGAGACACAACGAAAAAATAGATAGGGCTTTGTTGCCCCTTTTGATTGTTCCCTACAAAGTTTTCTATGCGAAACGAATATCCATCAAACATTTATGTAACTTGTTTTGGGCAACTTCTGCCAAAATGTTTGGAAATTTGTTTTTTGATTTACACTCTGCAGACCTGCTCAATACCAGTGCACCGTAGTCTGTTGTAAAGAAGGGTTGATACTTCTGTCGAAATTCAATGCCAAAGCAACAACACCATTTGTTCGCTTTCAGGCCACGGCAGCGATTGGTCCTCCCCTCCCGGCATGGGCGTCACGTGCCAAGGAACTCCACCCAAGCAGCAAGCAGTGCAACAGACCACCCTGCTCAGCCCGGAGCCGTACCAGACTGTGCGACAGCAACAGATCGCTCAGGGACAGCCAGCCTCATACAACCTGCCGTCGCCCAGTGTCGGCGTCCAACAGGTTGGAGGCGGCGGCGGCAGGCCATGTTACTCGGCTGGCGGCGAATCGGTCGGATCCGCTCCGCAACAGAACTCGCTCATGCCTTGCATGATACAACAACAGCGTTCGCCGTCCGTGGCCAAAACCCCCACCACTCCTGTGTGCCCCTTTCCCGGCCAGATGGACGAGGCCTTCTCGAGTCCGGCGCCGTCGGTTGAGCCGTGCAGCAGCAACATGGCCCCGGTTGATCCTTCGCCGCCGCCGACGCCCAACAGCCTGATGAAGCTGCAGCAGTTGACGCGAGGCATTTCCATGGAGGCGTCGCCCGCCTCGGTCGGCGACACCTACACGACGCAATCTTCCAGCCTCGCGCGAGGCAACGACACGTTCGCGCCTCCGCAGAACGCCGTGCGGAGGCAAAGGTACTCGTGCAGCGCCGTGCCCGAACGCCCGGCCAGTGTCCAGCCGGCGGCCATGAACAACGTCGACAGTTACCCGCACATGTCGTCGACGCCGCCGGCCGGCCCGCTCGACCCTGGGACCCGATCGGCCTACTATCCGGCCGGAATCGTCGACAGGCGTGCGTCGCGCTACGATCGCGACCCGCGCGGAGACAGTAGCTCGAACCTCAACTACGGACGACGTGCCGTTCCTTCGGGCGCCCGGAGGTGGCATCACCGAAACCCGGCAATGAACCGACAGCATTCTGTTCCCGCCTGCATGACAGGGTACGAACACAGCGACTGGCCTGGCAACTTCGACAATTATCCGGGTTACGGTCACCAAGCGCATTCTTGCCAGATGCCGCCTCACTATCCCTTCAATTGCGCGCAGGCGCCTGGTTACATGCCTGGAACGTCGGGGTCATTTCAACATGGCGGCGCCGCTATGCCAAACTCTGTCCTGATGCCGCCGACAGGCCAGGCCACATTTCAGGCTCCTAATACTGAACACTATGCGCGCGTCCGGTCTTACGGCACGTTGGGCATCAGAGCGCCCTTTTCAGGGCACGATGTTGGTCCAGATTTAAGTTATCCTCCCAGTTCACCGTATGGTGCTTACATTGGCGGCCAGGGCCCAGGATATCCCGGGAACTCATTTCCGTACAGATAGCGTGCCAGTCTTGAGCCCCGTTGGAGGTGCTCGAAAATCGAGCTTTGCTCGCGAAATTTACTTCGCTCGCGTCGCTTTTTTCAATCGTTCGCGTCCTCTCGTTTGTTTTACATTGCTCCCCCCCCAAAAAAAAGACGCTTCTACCTGGCACTCCAACGCGAGCAAACCCCCTCCATGCTTCGCTTTCACGGCTTAATGCGGCGACCGCGCCGCGCTGTAAAAGGTGTCAACTGAGTCCAGTTCCGCTGACGCTCGCCGCGCATCGTGCTGCGTGCGCGCTTTCGCCGTAATTTCCAAACGTGCTTCGCGCTTTTTCGTCCGGTTGCTCGCGTTGAAGTCGTTGCCGTCGGCGAAACACGCTCGCTCTTATTGTTCGATCGCGGACTCGACGCCCAATCCCTGCGTGGCAGGCGCCGCGTCAGGTTCAGACGAACTCGTCTCCTTTCTTCGACTGGTCGAAAGCTGAGTTTTCTCTTCGCATCTTGAACCTGTCTTTTTTTGCGCTGAAACATTTCGGTCATTTGTCTCACAGTTGTATTCGAACTCGCCATAACAGTCTTTTTTAGCCTATATTTTCAAACATTCTGACTGAAAGGACTTCATTTTTTCAGTCATTTCAAAAACTTTTTCAAAAAACAAACCAGCGCACGCGTTTGGCGCGTTTCGTTTCGTGCGTCTCGCCACGTGGCTCGTTTCGTCACTCACCCCTCTCCATCTTACTTGCTACTGGCGCGGCGCCCGGCGCTTGTTAATTGCACGTCGCGCGCTGTAAATAATCGGCAAACATAGTTGCTGTCTTTTCTTTTCATTTTTAAAAAATCAACTCGCTGGATTCTTGGCTCTGGAGTACGAGTTTCTTTCTGCGCTGACAGTGAAAGCTGAGCAAATAGGCTTCGCGCAGTCGTGACGTGGTTTCTTGCAGCCGCGTCCAGGACGTGTCATCGTTCAGTGACGTAGCCAGCCCAGATTTTTTAGATGTCACGTGTAGGAGGTGTACGATTCTTTGAGCGTGAATGGTAGTTCCACCAGGTGTGGAGCAAATCAGTAATTGTTGCTATTTGAAAAAAACAATCTTGATTCATGGCATAGTAGGTAAAACGAAAGGTTCCTACTGACAAAACTGAGGGTGTCTTCCAAGTTGGTGAAATGCAGGGTCTTCTGAAACATGTGTTGTCATTATGCAATTATAACTCTAACAACATGTGGAAGCAACTTTATGATTTGCTTTTCATTCGTTTGTTTCAGGTTTAGAAATCCATTGTAGTGGAAAGGCGTTTTGCGCGTTAAAGTAAACTCGAACACAGCGGAACAAAACTGTGTAGTGTGCGTTTAGAATGCCACAAAAAGCGTCGGCTTTAGCACAAATTTCGAAATGGCCGAATAAGTTCATAGAGGAAGATTACCTGTGTTGGGGGTCGAAGAACCTGGACGACCGCGATTATCGGAGTTATTCGAGAAAGTTTGAAAAATACTTGCGCGTGAGTCGCTGAAGTCCAACAAAAAATCCTGAAAACCTGCGAAAAAAATCGGCCTGCAGCGCAGAGCGTGATGCAAAACGTTCGACAGCTGTACAAACGTGCTAAAGCTCATGCACACTTTTCTGTAGTTAGAACGTCACAAAGCTTGAAGTCTAACTAGCAATACTCACGTTTAAGATTGCAGTGCAAAGCGTCAGTGACCTAATTTAGCCCCTGCTCGCAGCGACTTAGTTGGCGAAAAGTGACGAGTGAGAGTGAAGAAGGCAAGTTTTTGGTAGGATTAAACAGGTTTTACTTACAGAATGAAACAGATCAGGGCGAACAACCTCAAAGTTTTTATTGATCACAATTTCTTGTCCACCGGTGGAAGAATAACAACGACCATCTGGCGTGGTCGTTGCGGCAAAGTTTTCCTTGGCATGTATATGGCCCGTTGGCGCCATGTCAAAATTTTGTTATATTTAAAAAAAGTAACTCTAAAAATATTTTTTCCAAAATAATTTGTTTTTGAAATCAATCGTTTCATTTACAAATTCTTTAAATTTTTCTTGAAACAAACATTTTTATTCCAGATAAAATTACAAAGATGTTCTTCCTTCACTGCGCCCAAATTCGCCAACGAAGTGTTTCCAATGAAATTTACGAATATACAATGTTGTAAATTCAAATGTTGTTTGCTCGTGCTTTACTGCAATTTTTTATTTAATTAATCGTCGCTAATCTTATTTGTTCTGCGATATGTTGCCTTGTCTTCTTTCATCGAAATCTATCGACTTTTAAAATGATCTACTAACCTAAGGCTAATCTGAAAAGTACTGAAAAACGCGAAGCAATCCTTTTACTCATGTCAGAGTTATCCAGTGACACATTTATAGCCCATCTAATTCAAGTAGGGTTGCTAGATGCGTTTAGTAAAAATACCGGCCATTTTTTCAACAGTGGCAGATGTCGGCTGCATTCGTAAGGGCATTTTTAACACATTGGATTCTAGAATAAATTTTTGAAAAGAACACCTTTTTTGCAATGCGTTTATATTTCATGTTATTTGCTTCAGAATTTCATGAAGCTCCTACAATATTTGGTTGGAAAATGATTCAAACATTGTATAAACGTACGCTTTGTGTCTATAGCCCTATGCTAAGCATTAACAAACTAACCTACTTTACAGTAAATGAAAAACGATAACGGCAGTGTTTAATCTGAACGGAGCGTTTTCTTAAACTCTAAAAAAACAATGCACGCACTTAGTAAACTTCCAATTTTACCAATTTCTGAAGTGAACATCTTTCCGTACAGTTGATGGTATTTGCTTTGCTACGGTAGTATTTCCTGTATGAACACCACAACACAACTAAATTTCTTGCGTGCAACATTCTCTTCACTTTGCAACAAACATTTTCTAGCTCACCTGAAGCTGAAACCCTTTAAAAAATTTGTCACTACCATCTGGGCCACTAAGACTGACTGAGAGATGACCTCCCGGTTGATTCGCTGGCTCTTGCTTGAGCCAGTTATAGTCCGCTGACGAAATAATGTGTCTGTTCAATGCAGCTCGCGTGATTGCGAAAGGTTGGCTAGTTTCCGCAATGTCACTGTCGTCCTGTCCATTTCTATTATTTTTCTGCATTCTGCCTGTAATAGCCTACGGTAAGTAGTTCAGGCAACAACCCCACCAACGCCAGTTACACGATTAATTGCCAAAAGAAATTATCATACAGATCACCTTTTGCGACGGAAGATGCTAAGTATGACGAAACAAAGGAAGAGGGAAACGGGAGACAATGAGTGTTGTTAAGGCACAAGCAACACTTTGCCCTTATGAAGTTCTCTAAAGAGACTCCTGATCCTGAAAAAATTCATTGCTGGAGTCAGTTTAATTTGAGAAGTTCTGCGTTAGCTCCTCGCAGTTGCTACAAATTATTTATTTTGAAAATATCGGCTTCAGGCACTGTTTTTTAAAATATCAGCCTCTGATAAATTAGTATCAAAATACTGGCCTCTGCTAGATTAGCATTAAAATACCGGCCATCTGGCAACCCCAAATTCAAGGGACAACTAACATTCTGATGGTATCCGGACCACAGCCACTTGGACAACTGCCCCCTTCAAGTCCCGGGATTTGCCCAAGTTCGGCAAGTCATAACTCGCCAGCCGATTGAGCTAGAGAGCTGTTCAAACCCTCCAAAGATGTGGGAAGTCTTGTAGATCAGATCCAAAAAAGGTTTGATAGGTTTTTGGTTTTCTGTGGGTGACGTCATAAAGAGAGTAGGTTTAGGATTTATTCGCCCACTTTATTGGGCCCTGGGCCCCGATCCAATGCGTCAACTTTTTGACTCAATTTTGGTTTGCAATCTAGGCTATAATGCGAGTTTTTAGAGTCCTTGATTGGCCTTCTAGCGTTCTTGGGTCAAAAGTTACGGCCAACAAGCCACATTCTTGACAAAAACACAAGGTATGATTCGCCTGAATAAGGCGAATCTTTGTTCAACCACAACTCACCAGCCGATTGAGCTAGTGTTGTTCAAATCCTCTAAAGATGTGCGATGTCTTATAGATTAGATTTTAAAAAAATCTGGGTAGTTTTGGATTTCTGTTTTTTGTGGATGACGTCAAAAGTGGGATAGGTTTAGGCTTTTTATTGGGCCCTCGGCCCTAACCTCAAAGGCTAATGTATTGTTTCTTTTAAAAAATCTAGGCGAAAATTCGCATCTTTAGAGCCCTTGATTGGTCTTCTAGCGTTTGTGGTTAGGATGTTATGGCCTTAAAACAACAAAGAAAATTAATTCCCTGTGGAATTAATTAGCTAATTATTTAATTTTTGGCATAACTTGCCAACCACAACGCTGGAAGGCCAATCTTGGGCTCTAAAGATGCGGATTTTCGCCTATTTCATTAAAAAAAACAAAGAATTGCCCCCTGGGTGTTTTCGGGTCAGGTAACATGTGCCAAAAAGCCTGAATCTACCCCTATTTATGACGTCACCCACAAAAAACTCAAATCCAAAACTTACCAATTTTTTTAAAATCGAAGCTACAAGTCTAACCGGATATTTTGAGGGTTTGAACAACTCTAGCACAATCACCTGACGAGTTATGGTAGAAAATGTTCAACGCTATCTTGCGCCAAAATTTTGGCGCGCGCGGGACTCAAACGGTCGCAATAAATGCAAAGAACTTCATATGCTGAAAATATAATGTAGCCTACTATAAGAGCTAGAGAAAATTTGTGATGAGAAAGTTTGTGGCATAAAATTTTTTCGGGCCAATTTGGAGAAATTCGGGCAAAACGTCCTTTGCATCCCCAAAAAATTGCCTGCTCCTACCCTTAGGCCGCAATGACAACTTACGTTTGAACGCATTAAGCTAGCTTTTTCATTGTAGTTCAATATGTTTGTATTTTTGCCCTGACGTGATACACTGAAGTGACTCAAATACGAGGATTTGATTGAGCTCTTGGAATTCCAACTCTTCAAGCAGATCATAGTGACGTTCCTCCTGAAAGACTTTGATTGGTTCTCGTAGTTCGAAGAAGCGGGGTCACGTGTGAAATTCTCCCACATGACAGCCAGCGGACTTCTGTGTGGAAAAGTGACACTGCATGTTGTGTTCACTTCCAAGGGCTTAGAGGTGGTGATTTGGAGCACGAACTCTAATCCAATTGATGGTCTTTACAGAAATATCAAGGACATTCTTCAATTTGGAAGGTACGGTTTTGATGCCAAACCATGACGATGAAGGAAACAGAGTGTATCTTTCAAGTGTGGAACCTCCTGTTTCATCAGTGCAGAAAACGCTAATTTATTTCCCAGCATAGCAGGAGCGCCATACTTGCACACAGAGCCAAGTGTTGAGTTCGCGTTGCATCCTCAACATGAAACGTCTCATGACTCTGAAATACAAACAAAGAAAGACCTCAAAAGCAAGTTCAGAAAACAACCTGGAAGTTTGTCGATAATATCATTGAATAGCAATGACAAAGAAGAAGAATTAGAATGTTAAAAGTCACATCACTGAATGGACTTAATTCCAAGAGAATAAAAGTTGGAACACAATAAGAACTAGGGACACTTGTTTTACAAGGACGTCGTATTGTGTATTTACTGTATACTTATGCTCCATATGTAATCGCAAGTCACACCTGGGAAGAGAGTAACCCACAACATTATAGAAATCATTTGCAGTAATATCCCATACGAAATTATCCAAAATATTCTCGATCCAAACGGATAAAAACGATACGCGCTGATGCGTGACCTCGATTCTGGATTCGACGTAATCACGCGTCGAACACGTGACCACTAGCGTCGCGAGCGGACCGCGCCGCGCAGCGCCTTGTCACGTGATAGACTCAACCAATAGGAGACGAGAAAAATAGGTCGCCAGATCGACGGACGGTGGCTGAATTGTCTATTCGAGTCGGTCTTGAGCCACTGCTTGAGCAAGTAACAAGTCCAGTCACTGCAGGACTTAGGCCACTGCCTAACTTTAACCTTAGCCCACTGGCTAGGAAACAGTTTCCCACTGGAAACTTGTTGTACAGTCTACAGGTAGTCTGTTAGACTGAGACTTATTGAATTTACGGCAGTATGGGCTACCCTCTTCCACCATGAAAGAATTGAACTCGTATTAACCCTTGTTGTTCGCAGTAACTTCTGTTACGTGCTTTAACTTATGTTACTGGTATAAACCCCTGTTGTTTTCGATTACCTTTCTGATGCATTTGAGATTAATAGCGCCGTGCTTAAAGTTATAATAATAAAACCATGAGTGAATACAAATACGTTTGATGATAAACTGAACATAAGTCGAACGATACCAGGCGGGTCTAAGTTTCTTAATTGTTAACTTGGGAGTGCCTTGGACATATTCCTTCCAAATTATCCAGTGCTCCCGAGGAAGTGTCCTGAAATACGTACTTCCACGTAACACAAGCATTACACCACTAGGAGACACTGTCAAAACAGAAAATTTGCGATAATATTAATCAACGTTGAAGCAAAAAAGCTCGTTTCTCTGTATGCAAAGTAACTAGGTTTATCAATCAAATGTGTGCAGATTTTGCAAAAATTACTCTGACTCGAAGTTTTTGATTTTGGCTCGATTCGAGTCATTCGTTGAGAAACGTGATTCGTATCGAGTCTTCACAACATCGTTTCTCGACGTGACTCGCATCGAGTTACCAAAATCCTGACTCGAGTTGTTGACTCGAGTCACGCTATCATTGTCAAACGTGTATGTCCAAGTTCGAAGCATCACACATTTAGGCTAAAATTAAAGGAAAAGCTTGAACTATAAAAGAAGGTCAAGAACTGCAATAACCTCAAATGGGTCTACTAATTACCATAGCAATCTATTAACATGGCAAGTATTGCAACAGTTTTTTTAGGGATTGGTTTTTAAGGGAACACCAAAGGATTTTGTTAGACCGCATTTTTTTTGCAAAACGTTCAAAATAATTCCTAAACGTGTTGTTTACTACAGTATTGGCAGTCACAGTGTACAATTAGTACTACTGTATTTACAAAAAGTACACAACAAATTTTGCCATTTCAACTTCATTAAACAGTTCTTGTTCATCAGTCAAAGCATCGGTTTCTTCCTCGACATCTGCAGACTGCAGATTCTACGGTCTTTGGTGCTCGCTCTGTCACTCTCTCTCCGTCTATTCTTTGCTTCTATCCATCTCTAAGCAATCCCAAGCGCGCCCTCATCTGTAAGCTGCGCTGGACCGTTCATTGAAACATTTATCAGAGCATTCAGAATTACATCAAGCAGCCGGTTCCGTTGCTTAGTTTTAAAAAGGCACAGAGTTGAAAATCCTCGCTCTGGTCAGGCTGTGGCAAGTGGAATGGACAGCGCAATGCTGCAAAGCCGGTGAAGTTCAAGAAATATTTTTTAAAAGATTTCATCTCGGACAATTTTGCTGCAAACTGCACCAGCATCTTGGCAAAAATCAAACTCTGGCATAATCATTCTATCCTTCAACATTTGGTAATCATTTGCTACTTTCAAGGTTTGTTCAGCTGAAACGCAATGAACCTTGTGATCAGCAGTTTCACATTATGATTTCCATAAAGCTGGCACTGGTTGGCATAGAGCAGTGATTTTCAACCTGGGGGTCGCGACCCCCGTGGTGGTCGTTTGCCATTTTTCTAGGGGGTCGCGAGAGCTTCTGATAAAACATTCATTGTGATTTTCTATTGTGCAAACACAACTGCATTTCATATGCCTGACTTGAAATTTTCAGAAAGGGGTCGTTAGGTTAAATTGGGTTGCAAAATGGGTCGCTGCATGAAAAAGGTTGAAAACCACAGGCATAGAGGAATCTCTTTCACATCAAGAATACGAAAGGCCGACAGTATTTCAGGCTAGGGAAAGCGGTCTTCAAGATTATGGAGCAGTGGTTCACAGTATGTTTTGATAGCTAGTGCATCAGATTAGCTCAAAATGAGCTTGGCAAAAAATTTCAAAATTTTTGCCAATCACGTTCAGGCTATTTGCAACATGATCCGAATCGTCCACGTTCTTAATTTCCTTTTGACATAATGAAAGAGCTGATTGCATGTGAGAAAAATGAAGACTGTCTTTTTGAAAATGTCATGATAGCTTGTTTAGATGCTCTAAAGCAGCGTGCAGCAGGTGAAAAAGCAAGCGTTTTGAATATATTAAGTGAATACCTACTGCTGTGCAACCTTTATTTGGAGAAGTAAAATATTTAAGTGTGGCGTACACAGGCAATAGTTCAGCCTTCATCGCAATCACAGCCTCACCATGACATAGTCAGCAGGTACAGCAGGCTTTTAACTAATTTTCGCTTAGAAAAATAAACCTCAGCAGCTTGCATTTCATGCAGTTTAGCCATTCTTAGCGTTAAGGCTGAAACGTACTTCCATGTCTGGACTAAATCGCGTTCGCAATCTTGGATGTGCTGTAGCTCCTTCACTGTGTCTGTACAAACCAAGGCTAAGCGACGCGCATTGCACTGTGTAAGCAAGTCCTCCTAGAAAAGAGAGGCTTTGGTGTAAGTCAGTGATTCCTAAACTGGGGGTAAATGACCCCCCAGGGGTAATATGCGATTCTTCGGGAGGTAATGCGGAACCAAAACCACAATTTTGTTCTATATTATGAGCGATTACTGCGAAATATTGTGGGTAATAAGACTTAATCGTTACCTCGATTTGGGTAACGGCTCGAAAAATTTTGGGAACCACTGGTGTAAGTGATCGGGTTTTGGTCAGTCAACATCTGAGAGAGAGAATTTCGGCGGCCTACCAATGCAGCAGCTCCATCACATGCAACAATGACATTCTTGCTGACATCAAGATCGTAATCGGCAGCAACATCATTCCAAAGTCAGAACAGGTTAGCTAAGGGCTTAACGAGGTTACATGCCCGGGCGCCAGGCGCGGATTTACCATTAGGCTAAAAAGGCGCCTAGGGCCCCCGATTTGGGAGGGCCCAAAATTTCGGGAGTAGGGACAATTTCCAACATTTTGTAAGTAATTATATTTGTATTTTGGTTTTCGTTCAACGCATGTTTTTTTACTATGTCGCTAACAAAAGATCTGTATAGAATAGGGGTCTCCAAACGTTTTTATCCGAGTGTTACACAAGTTATTACACAACAGTGCGAGGGTCGGACATCTTACGTAATGTTATTGTAACTTTCGGGGTATGTTACATTCTACCAAATCAAAAAGCTTTTCGTCAATTAATATTTCATTATTTACAAAATGTATTCGCGGGCCGTAGTGTGGAGAATGTCTTTGCAGTTCGAATAAATAGCTTCGCGGGCCACAGTTTGGAGATCCCTGATATTGAAGAATGAGCGCAGAGGATTGAAGTGAATGACGATGAGCATTCTCTTTTTATGGCGTTGAGCCTTGGTTATTGTTACGTATAATGTGTGGAACAAAACGCCTGAATGCTTTTTTCAGATTACACGAGGCCAGTAAGGTACTTTCGTTCAGCCCGGGTCTATCTCCTTTAGCTTTTTTGGGTAAGATACGGGGTAAAGGCAAGACTAGCCTGCAATGTAGCTAAAGCTGCAGATATTCAATAGCGCAAAATGCAGTGGCGCATCTGTGCGAAATGGCGCCAATGGATAAGTTGAAGTGTGCGTCCTTCCTAAAAATTTATGTATTATATATTGGCGCGAAAATTAAAACATTAAGAAAAAATGTTTTAAAACGGAAAATATTTGTATTTATTTTTGCTTCGAAATTTCAGAAAATAAAATATTATCCACAAGGACCAAACATACTTCTACACACATTTATTTTTATTCTGAAGAATATCAAAACATTCAAATAACAACGTTCTTATAAAATATAGACCTACATAGTGTTGCCTGACAAAATTGCACATCTTAGAAAAAAATCAAAGATATTGCAACTGCAAACGACAATTTCTTTTAAAAAGACAACACAATTAATTTGAATTGTACAATAAATTATTTAATGCAAGTCATGTATCACTTGTGTTCGAAGAACACAATTCCATCGAAACATTAACATATCCAGCCTTTTCTGGTCAAATTACACAAAAATGCCCCTTTCCTCATCAAAGTTAGATCACACAATCTGCCCTGACTTACTGTTAGTTATTGAGGCAAGGAGGTATGAAAGCACCAGTCTCAGTTTACCTTTAGCGCCTCCAAGAATTTTGTTCGTCGTCAGTCACTAACGTCGTTTTTTGAGTCAGACTGTTCCTTCCATTTATTTTCTAACAGTTGAAAATTAATATAAAACACCAGTAAAATTCTTAGCAGGTTTGTTTCGGGGGAGGGTCATGCTGCAAAGTCTTGCTATTCTGTATGCGGAACACGCTTTAGCTAGAAAGATAAAGTATGACAAAATTTTCAAATTTTCAGCGATTTTGCAGACAAAAGTCCCGTCAATCTCCGACTAGGTACAGTAACAGGCTGTTGGTTGTCGTAAGAAGTACAGATGCTTTATTCAGAGCGATCTCTTGACACTTGCAAACCGTGCAATTGCACAGGGAACTCAATGAACATGTAATGGGAGTGTTGTCAGATAACGTGACCGCTGGCTTTTTCGTTAGTTTCATTATGACTGTTTTGCTCCTGATATCCAGGGAATTCAGAACAAAGTAATATGATTATGAATTGGAAGAACTTGTTCAGTGAATGTAGCGAGCACGTGTAGTGCTAATTTGTATGACATCAGTCATTGGGAACCTTCCAGAAGGGTCCCCAATGTAAAATAGCCTAGGGCCCCGAAAATGAAAATTCGCCTCTGCCGGGCGCCCAGGGCAAGAAGCAAGTTTGGAGCCCCAATTTTCGAACCTGAGGCCTGTCGGAAGCAAATGTACTGTGTTGAAGAAAATATTTGTGACACTGTTGGGAGTTTTCTGCGCCCTCCGCAGTCATTCGGCGTCCCCTGCAGCAGGGTAGCAGAGTCGGAGGAAAAATATCCGACTCCAACTCCGCCTTTCCAAAATTTCCGACACCCCACTCCGACCTTTCCAAAATTTCCGACTCCGACTCCTTAACATAAACGGATTGAAATTTGACTGGTAACATCAATGGAAATCGTGGTACACAGCAAGAAATCTCTCTTTCAACAAAAGTTTCAAAAGAAATAGTACCATTTCAACAAGAATTCTCAATTTAGCAGTGTGATGTAAAAAATGATCTAGTTGGACATCCTGAGTCGGACAAAAAAATCCGACTCCGACTGCCAGTGTCACTAGGAATCCGACTCCGACTCCACCCAGAAACCTCCGACCCCTTACGACTCCGACTTCGGTTCTGCAACCCTGCCCTGCAGTGATTCGGCGCCCGGGGATCGTACACCCTTTCCCCCCTCGTTACGACCCTGAGGTTAGCAGCAGTTACTCCATGAGCGTCAATACGTCGAATATCCAAAAATGCAGTTGCCTGGCATCCTACTGTATCGATGTACTGAACAAAAGTAAGGTATTGCTGCAAAGTAGCAATTTCGGTTGTCTCGTCGAACATATTAGCCCAGCATGGGCACTGCTTGATAAAATCAAAACTAGTTAGGGCATCTTATCTATTCTATAAAATTCGAAATGCGGTATCAGTTGGTGTTTTAAAATGATACATTTTAGTCTTGTACATTGTCATCTAAAATACTGCATTGTTTCATGGGGTACAGCTAATAACTCTGTTTTGCAACCACTACAAGTAGTATACAATAATATTCTACGCACTATTACATATAACAACCTTAGATGTGATATTACACCTCTGTATAAATCTCTCAATATTCTGAAACTTCACGATATTTATAAGTTAGAATTAGGTAAACTGATGCACAAATTTCACTATGAAATGTTGCCGACATCATTTGAAGACTTGTTTAGAAAACGGCTGACGTTCAATGTTATAACACAAGATATGCAAGCAACCAAAGCTATTTCATGCAGCAAATTTCAACAAACGCTGGCGAAAAAACAATTTCTCATTGAGGATCTTCCCTTTGGGCAAATGTAGAACAACAATTCAAAGATATATTCCATAACGCCTTTAGTAATCAATACCGATAATTTTTGTTGTAGCAGTATGAATGAATGAAACAATCTCGACCGATGTGAGGAAGTCCACTGAACTAATCTATGAATACAGTAATCTGTGATTCCAAAACTGAATTGAGATTTGCGAAGAAGTTCAAAACAAAATTATCAAATCCAAATCCGATCCAAATCCAGTTAAGCAGAAATTGTAAAGTAAAAATACAATTCAAATCCACAAAAATACTAAAATGCGACAGGATTTAATTCCAAATACAAGTCCATGTTCATCTCTGAGCTCCGTGCTCCGGGTGCAGTGTTTCTTTATAATTCCAATTCCGGTGGCAAGCGAAATTTCTGTCCTCTGCGAAACTTCTGACCTATTGTTGCTAGTCAGATATTTTGCTTTTCAGAGTAAAGGAATAAAGTTTGGCCATTACTTTTTGATGTGTGTTGTGTAAATTAAAACTTTTAGGTTAGATGTCAGACACCCATAACAAGCTATAGTACGGGAATAACTATAACCACTGAAAAATATTGGACTTAGTCTCAGACCTCAATTATTTTTCTTTTTCCAACCCTAACCGAAACCCGACACACTTACCCAAACACCAAACCATAACCCCTAAATCATCAGTTTTCTCAGCATATTTGATATGTAGAATATTACTCTGTGCATGCGCACATGGCTTGAAGTCAGAAATTTCGCAAGTCAGAAATTTCGCTTGACACGGGGTCCTGCACCGGCTCCAGCTAAAAGTGTAGATCCCGGCCGGAGTCCAACGCGGCACTACTTCTCCGTGATCACCTCTTCTTTCGTTTCGAGTTCTGGCCCACCTCGCAACCTGTGTTGCTAAAACCAACAATCAGGCCACAATCTGGAGGATGAGTTAGTAAGAAAAAAGCCACAATTGGGGCAAAGCCTCAACTTAGCCGCAATTAAATGCGTCATGTTATAAACACAGTAAATTCCAAATGTTTTTGTCATTGGCTTGATAATCTTAGTGTTCGAGATTTTCTTCAGATGATTTTCTAACCTCTGCTTTGAGGAAAAGATATCAAACTGACAGGTTATCGCTTTCTTCGGTGATGAATTTTTTAGCCAGTGCGCCAGGTTTGGGATGATGACGAATCATCGCCTGTGACTCTGCAACACCTTAAGGCACCTTTTTTCTTGCTAACCAGTTACCTCTATTGGCAATGAAACCTGAGGTAAAGGACAAGACTATCTTTGCATGTTAAAGGCAAGCATTCATCATGATTCTGCCAATGGTTTTAGCTAGTGGTGGGGTTAACATTAGAACAGGTTCTCTCACTCCAGGACTTACTAGCAGCAAATTATCTCATTATCACAGTCTCCAGAGGCAAACCATGCTGGTTGGCCGGATATACAGTAAATCTCAGTTAATCCGGATTCGATTTGACCGACGATTTTATCTGGTGTAGGCGAAGATCCGGATTTACCGAAGATGGTTGTTTCTAGCCTGACGTCATCTAAGCACGGAGACATCGGTGAAAATCACTTAAATTAACACATTTACGACCCAACATCAGATTTTCGCAGAAGCACTGCAAATTTATTAATATATTTACAATGGTACATCAGACTAGTAGGCTAACCGCTATATCTAGGCAGTTATGAACAATCTTAAGTTAATAATTTTCGATTACTTGGCTGCGAAGAAATCTGGGATTCTGGACTGACACATATTTCTGCAACTGGTACATCAGCAGCCACTTCTTTGGAAGGTAATGCCTTCCAGACGTCTTACCGAGTACAATACACTCATCAGGGATAATGCTCTTCAGGTCTGTCGCCAGGATTTAGCAGCAGGGGGGGCCAAAAACCAGAAGGGGGGCCACATTTCAAAAAACTGTATTGGATGTATACAGCAACCAGGGGGCCAAACGTGAAATGGAAGGGCACAGATTTCAAATGGGAGGACCGGGGACCACTGCCCCACCGCTGGCGACGGCCCTGATGCTCTTACTCTGGCACACCCAACATTGATCAACAGACTGAAACCGTGGTGCGGCGGCATGCCTTGAACATTATGTTTAACGTGATATTCTGTGCCCGTGTGTGACGTAGTAATCGTCTCCACGATTAGTCGGATGTTGCAGCCATTCGGCCTACTATCATTATTCTGAACGTTCGTTGGTGATCGTGAGCACGCTTGTGTTGCACCTGAAAGCTGCCGAATCTTTTCTAGAGACCAGTCAGTGCACTTAAAGAACACAACAGCGTGGAAGTGCAAAAAATCCGGATTACGAGATGTAAAAAGAGAAAATTTTATCCGGTATTGGCGAAGATCCGGATTAAAAATCCGGATAAACCGAAGATTTTTATAAAAAATAACGTTAAAAATCATTCGTACCGCTAGTTTCATCCAGTTTTGGCGAAGATCCGGATCAACCGAATCCGGATTAACCCAGGTTTACTGTAAGTGGAAAGCTCGATCTTTGTGTTGCCAACTGGTACAGTCTATCAAGGGAAATTAGTGATTTTAGCGATTTTCCCAAATTTTAGTCTTATTTTTTACTATTAAAAGTTAGTAACAGATCTATGAGGGGTTTGCCAAAATAACTTCTGAGTGAAAAGTGTTAATGGGGTAAAATTGAGAACCCCTGACTTAAGCCAACAACCGGTTCTCGGGTTTAAAAAAATTCCAAGAACAAGCTCTAGCGAACCGGTGGAATCCCATCACTGGTGTTAGCAGAATCATAATCTGTTGGTTAAAGCTCAGTAAACTATAGCCTACTTTGTGGCTTGTCGGTCAAATACTAAAGTATGTAAAAATCTTTATGTGGAAATATGTCTTAAAATAGTCATAATGCTTGTGTTTTTAAAACCTTCATGAATATGTTCTGGTTTTGCAGAAGTTAGTAGTGCACTTTTACTGTAGCTACAATCTTGTACATCAGGAATGTTTTACCTGGAAAAGTCTTCACCCAACCATTGAAGATAGAGTAGGCCTACCCAAAGTTGTTGAATGAACAAACTATGTAGGCCTACAATCCGATTTCTATCGGTTGCGTGAACAGCATTGTTGAGGACGAGGCACATTATTCAAGTTGCTAGGCGCGTCTAGCAAGTCGTGTCACAAGCATTTTGATACCGACTCGAATCAGAGTAGGTGTCATTTTTTGAGTCGAACCAGAATCTAGTCAAGGCTTTAGTCGAGTCCGGTCAGAAACCTGAAACACAAAGGTTCGAGTCACTGGTTTTGCAAGTTCGACTCCATTTCAAGTCCAAGACAATTGGACGTGTATAAAATTTTTTGTCTTTATGCTGTTTTTGCTTTCGACCCAGAACATTTGCTTCTTTCAACAGAAATTCGGAGACTTTGCAAAAATGAATTGACTCGAGTGGCAAGTCAACGTGCTCTGAATACGCTGTTGCAGAAGTAGTGAAGTTTGTGACAAATTTTCTCTTCAATTGATCTCAATAACAGACTTCCTTAATTCAGAAAGAACTGACTCATGTCAAGTGATATCTTTGAAAATGACGCGAATCCTTTGAGTGATCCAAAAACACAAATCTAGTCAAGTAAACGTCTAAAGTTATCAAGTCTCTGCTACTAATCTCTTTGAAATGCACCCTCAAGTTTCACATGGACACGTCAAAAATGAATATTATTTTTTACATGAACTTCCGAAGTGAAGGGTTCGATTCCAGGTTGTGTTATGGCGAAGCTTGCCAGGGCCATGTAGCCTACTTGCCATAAATGCAACATTCACCACGGAAGTGGCTACTTGGGCCCGGGTCCAGAACCAGCGGAGATGGGTGGTGTAGAATACTCGTGATTTTCCGAAGAGAGCACAAAACGAATGTAGTAAGGCTTCTTCTCTGCTGTGCCGTCTTCAAAACCATTCCCATGAATTTGAAACTCGACATAATTGAATTATTGTTAAGGGCTTCTTAGCAAGGTTGAATTGTGAAAAAGTGTGAAGTGCTCGTTGCTCTGTGTTTATAGAAAAAATGCAGTCTGGAATTGGGGTTGTTTTAGGTAATTTGAGCTTTTCTTGTAGTTAAAAAATTCGCTTANAACGTTTTTCTTACAAACATGTGTTGCAGCCCTCTTCTAAAGAAGACCACAACACATTTAGGACAACTCCGCAAGAGTACTGGTGAATTTAGCCGGAGTGCCCAAGGCACGCCCAAGTTAACAATTAGGAAACTTAGTCCCGCCCGTTTCGCTCGACCTGCTCAGTTTATCACAATAGGATTGTATTCACTCATGGTTTTATTCTGATAACTTTAAGCGCTGCGATTTTCATCACAACAGGGGTTTATAATGTGGATCACATGCACATACATAATTATTACAGGTGAAAGGGGTTAATGCGAATTCTACTCTTTCATAGAGGAGAGAGCAACTCAGATTGTCAACAACATCATAGCCACTAAACCATGAATCTCTACTGGGTAATAGGATCACTTGATATACCCAATCAGACTAATCCCGCTTAGTATGCCCACGGTCGAGTTTAGCTGCTAGCCTGGTGTGCCCACGACTGACTGACCCAAGTGTAACAATTCCGCTTCTGAGGTTAACACGATGTATCATACCTAGGTCACGTGACCACATCTCGAATCGTATACGGTGCAATAGCGACACTAGTGATCACGTACGTTCTACGCTCTTACGGCAAATCCGAAATAGGAGTCGCGCATCAATGATTCTAATTTTTATCCGTTTAGATCGGGAATATTGTTGATAAATTCGTACGGGATATTATTGCAAATGATTTCTACAATATTTCGGGTTACTCTCTTCCTGGGTGTGACTTACAATACATGTGGGGTATGAGTACACAACGCAATGTCGTTATAAAACAAGTGTCCTTGGTTGATACATTGTTCCAACTTCGTACTCCTGGAATTCAATCCATTTGGTGATGCGACTTTTAACCTTGACTTTCGAATGCTTCTTCTTTGTCTTTGCTGCTCAATGATATTATTGACAATCTTCCAAGTTGTTTTCTGAACTTGCGTTTGAGGACTTTCTTTGTTTGTATTTCAGAGTCACAAGACGCTTCATGTTGAGGATGCAACGCGAACTCAACACAATAAACCATTCCACCAAGCTGTAGATACACTTGGTATTTTGCCGAAGTTTCTGCGTTAGAGCTGACTGCTGAGTACCATGGGTTGTTGAGGAGCGTAACCAGTGGCGGATCCAGACCAGGCGTTTGGGGGGGCTGTCAAATAGGGGGGCGCAAAAAAGGTCTTCACTTGCTTAAATACCAAAGGTTGTCTGCGACAATCGTTGGGTGTCACACAAAAGTGGTTACCGTTTGTAGGCCAAAAAGTGCCTATTTTTGTTGGTCGAACTATGCGATTTTCAGGGTATAACCACAGTTTGAAACCTTTTTATATCATTAATTCAGAAAACGTTTGAAACGGGTCCCAAACAGTGGGCCTCAATTTTCACAAGCTACACATATCACGTATATCTACAAACTGTATGTAAAAGGTATAAAAGCATGTTGCGCGCTAGCGCTACTGTTTGCCACTGTTTTGGCTGTCCGTAGCGAAATCAGTAAAGAACATTGTTTGAAACGCATTCCCGACCTGGTTAGAAGTAGAACGGTTCTTCTTAGACTTGGAAGTGACAATTCATATCCCACGATAGGATTCAAATAATAAGCTAAATGACGATCACGTTTCCAAGTGAAACTTGTACATTTACATGTACATGAAAAACTTATTTATTGCTGAAGCGACAATTCAACAACAAAACGTGAATGAAAGGCATTTGCCAGGTCATTACTACGATTTTAGGTAGCCCTGCTGGCTATCGTGAAAAACGATCTCATAATCGCGTGATAGATTACAGGGGCGGATCCTGGAGGTGAAGGTTGGGACGATCAACCTGCGGAAGTAACTTTGTTCACCTTTGATGATTTTGTACAATTCGGAAAACAGCATTCGCGATACAAGGTCATTTTGCCCCCCATTGTTTTGTCAGAGCAGTGTTGTAAAGACTACTTTCTCTCTCTTACAATAGTCTAGTGAATCCGTAATGAGACTTGACTACCAAATATTACTGAAATCGCTCCTCTAACCTTACTGGCTGGATCTGCCCCTGATTTACAAGGAATGCAAAGCATGGTTTTAACTCTTGGAAAAGGTCAAATCTGGCTTGGAACTCCTCCAGTAGTCTTACAATTTATTTTAGTGTTCTTCCACTTTCTGGTCGGCAAATGCCGCTTTGCGAAAAACATTCTGACATTGGCAAAATGACATAATGTGTTTGACAATATGTCTCTCTGAAAATTTTAGTTTTCTTCTGTGAACTTCAGTAGCCTAACTTGCGATTTAGATTCAATGTCGTTGTTATCAAATCGCGCAGACTCCCTGGTGACTAATTTCACGAACTTGTGTCATTGAAAAATGAAAAAACTTTAAATATGAGGTAAATTGAGATACTGCTATTCATCTAGAAGAGCCACACGTTCGCCCACCTTTGCTATAATCCTACGTGACTTACCACTATCAGCAGTCACTCATCCACTGTCTCGCTCACTGCATTACCTGTCAAATTGTCTCCGTTCAGCAGTTAAATATGCGGTATACGCATACCACCGTAACTTCAAGTGCATCTTCGAAGATTTGTTGCCATGTTATTGTTACGCAGCAAAGGCCAATAGTAGAACAATTCGCTCCCCAGTTTCGCAACCTGCCTCTGCAGGCAAAGAAGCGGATTAAGTGAATTGCAAGCTCATCACTGCATGTTACCAGAACAGTGAACCTGACTCTTGCGCAGTGTTAGTGTCAGATCGGCATGCAAACTGTCATTGCAAGAAATAACCCAACTAACCAGCATTAAACTGCTGATTTCACGTTTTCTAGAAATTTTTGCTTCTCAGTCCCAATTTCCAGGGGGGGAGCAAATGCCCGTTTTGCCCTCCCCCTGCGGACGCCCATGGTGATTCATTATAAAAACGTAAGCCATGCGTTTTGTCAAATATTTCAATTGTGGCGATTTCGGTTTGTTCGCCTGTGGAAGTTAATAATCCTGTTCCCGCCAGCCAAGTACGATTTCAACAATTCCGTGCAATTGAACGCTTTTGCGTCGAAGGCAGCGACAAGTGCAGTGATCGTGGGCACTCCAGTAATGATTTAGAATTTTTTATTGACCTTACTTTCAGAGCGTGATTTTCTGCTTTTCGCAAATTGATTAACGCTTTTCCATTTTTTCTCGTAACAATAGGAGAGGGGCCTCAGAAGTGGATTAGCCTAGATTCGCATCAGCTAAATCCGGCCCTGACCATTACTTCTTCTGTGTGGGATTGTCTTCATTGATTTTTCATGTGTTTCACGCTATTCAATAACAAGTCAAAATTATACAGAGCCTTTTCTGTTTTCTGCATTTCGTAGGGCAAGGAAATTGGCAATTAAAGGATTGAACCAAACAGCACCACGCTTCCATGGCTTATGAATTAGATCAAAACCAGCACATCCACTTAAGACCGATGGCAAATAGTTCTACAATCTCGACCAGCGACATCAACGCAGCAAAACTTTCCTGTTTTCATAAAACTGCTGATTTCACTCGCTATCGCGTAATTTAATGTAAACAGACAATTTTGAGGTTGATGCAAATATAGCACATTAGCTGTCCCACCTTCAACTTTCGTAAAAGTATAGCCTAGTAGTGGATGCAACCAACTGCTTTACGAATTGGCATTTCAGAATTCGTGATTATTCTAAGGTATGTGCTTCCTTGCGTCAACCCTTTCCACCTAGGGAACCTTAATGCGTGTGTTTGCGCGACTGCTCGCGCAAAGATTTTGTGGCTGACCTCATTTTCATCGATTCTTATATTATAAAGGTAATAGTACTACTAGCCACTAAGCACGCATTAAGCTTCCAATTGCTGTGTTACGTGATATGAATCAAGTTGGTCATTAAATGATGTTCAAGTCATAAGGCCAAGTAAAAAATGCGTTTCGAGTCCACGTCCGTTCCCTTTGCCGAGGACAGGGGCGGATCCAGCCAGTATGTTTAGGAGGGGGCGATTTTAGTAATATTTGGCAGTCAAGTCTCATTACGAGTTCATTGAGGTAAGAGACATGAAGCATACTTCACAACACTGCTGTGACAAAACAATGGACGTCAAATTGGCGTTATATCGCGAATGCTGTTTTCTGAATTGTACAAAATCATGGTGAAAAAAGTTAGTTTCGTAGGTTTTAGGGGGCGATCGCCCCCCCTGGATCTGCCCCTGGCCGAGGCCGCCTCAATTTAAAATGAATGAAAAAATGGGTTCTGCGTCGATCATGGGCGTCCGCAGAAATTTATCCAGGGGGGAAAGTCGACATTTTGCTTATCTTTTTCTGGTTGTTGACGATGCAACGCAAATTGACGTATACAAAAAAGAAAATGTCCAATGTTACGACAACAGTTGCATACAGTGCTTTACTTGTAAGAAAACTTTACACTGAGCAAATGTTTGTTTTAGTGAGCATGGGTATTTTAAGACTGAGTTGGCAGAGTTCTAAATGAGTTACAAACTTTGTGAATTTTTAGAATAGTGTAAAATCTTGTGAAAATACGAACAAACTACACATTTAATTCAAATAGCTTCTGTTTTCGTGCTTTTCCAATGTTTTGGAATGTTGCAAGTGCGCGAGATGAGATTGCAACGCGCAAATGGTCTGGTGGTTCTGCGCACCAGGGATGGGCAAACTTGTTCAATGGAAGAGTCATTTGCAGAAAATCAAAAACACCAGCGAGCCGCAAAACCACTTTGTAGTGTCAATACAAATACGGTAAAGAATGCAAGTGTTACTTTAAATGATGTACAGCAGTTGTCGGTATGAAGTTTTTGTTTGATTTTCTAGTTCCCGAAAACCTGGACAGTATGTTGTTAAAGCTGTACGAATTAATTCTCCCAAGTGTTCATTTTTCAGGGTTGCGCGGTGGTATGATTTTAGGAACTTCATTACAGAGAAAAAAATTCACAGCAATATTTTGTGCTATACACAGAAATGAGTTATACACTGGTATTTTAAATTCTTGGTATTCACTTTCTGGAACATGTCGTCAAAAATTAAGTGCAGAGTGGCATTGACTAAAGTTATTTTTTGACCCAGAGTTTCTTGCATTTCGGTCAGTTTTTTTTCTACAGCAGACAAGTTTGTAATAAACGGTTACCAACTGAACAGCCATCACTGATACATTAACATTGAATGGATTTACAAGGAATGCAAAGCATGGTTTTAACTCTTGGAAATGGTCAAATCTCGCTTGGAATTCCTCCAGTAGTCTTACAATTCATTTAAATTCTTCCACTTTGTGGTCTGCAAATGCCTCCGCGAAATACATTGGTTCTCATTCGACATTGGGAAAATGACAGAATGCTTTTGACAATATGTGTCTTTGAAAAATTTTAATTTTCTTCTGGGAAGAAAATTAGCCTGACTTAGGGAAAGAAGAAAAGATAGCCTAATTTGCGATTTGGATTCACTGTCGTTGCTATCAAATCGCGCAGACTCCCTGGTGACCAGCGTTCCCTCTAAGGTGCGCAACTGCGCAGAACCACCAGAATTGTTGCGCAGTGAAATCTCATTCTTGCGCACTTGCAACATTCCAAATTCGATTCGATATCGTATATATATCGCATAGCCTGTCGAAATGTTTCAATGGTTGTGGGTCTACATCAGGGGTGTCAAACAGAACTTGCTCCGAGGGCCAAATTAGGACCTATAAAACAACCGGAGGGCCGCATTATGACGCTAGCGCAACAATGGCGGTACCTGAACCTTACAAGAAACAGCTTTTACATTTTATTTCTTGCGAAATGTACCGTGAGTTATAGGCAAATAATTTCCAGCCGCCTCTACGTTCGTTAAAGAAAATTTGTTCAGTCACTGGCGGAGCAGTTTTAAACATCAGTGAATAAGCTAAAA